>Ga0315902_10014096_pt1 | contig 10299 bp, 6 predicted proteins | sample LakEriMetagenome_9_FD_203523 | JGI IMG/M metagenome (GOLD analysis project Ga0315902, IMG submission 203523) | Freshwater fungal communities from buoy surface, Lake Erie, Ohio, United States - Buoy 12 MA117 | ecosystem: Environmental > Aquatic > Freshwater > Lake > Lake biofilm | place: USA...
CCACAAAAAACGGGTGACATGCCCCCAGCGGTGGTACCAGTACCAAATAAAATCCATCACAACCAACAATAGAAACCAGGTTGCAGGCGTAACAGGAATTTGCCAGGGAGCCAGATGGGTAAAGATACTGGAGAACAACACAAACAAAATGGAATCGAGAAATATGCTAAATGTGCGTTCCGAAATACCACAAGCCGCGTTTACGATGGTGTCGGCTAAATCGTATAATTTAACCCTGTACTTGCGCTGATACCCGATTTCTACAACCAGGATGATCAGCATGAGGATAAATCCACCCAATATGATAATGTTACCTGACATTGCTGTTTGCAAAGAAAAAATACAAGATTGGTATTTGGGCTAAATTTCCATAAAATTAATCTGAACAGGAGGAGAAACCTTGTTATTCAGGGTTCAATCCTTTGTTAATAAGCCCGTGAAGTGCCTTGGCTGTAGCGTTTCGGTACTTTTTCCCTTCAAATTCACCCACCCAGCGAATACCTCTCACGGCGCTGCTCAGAAAGATTTCTTCTGCGCTGTTAAGAGAAATTTCAGATATGGGTTGTTCCTGCACTGTGAAACCATATGCTTCAGCGCGTTGTATCACCACCCTGCGCATTACACCGTCAACGCAGTATTCGGCCAGAGGCGGGGTGTTAATGAATTCCCCTTGTACAACAAAAATATTGCTACTGATGCTTTCTGTAACCCTTCCTAAATCGTTGAAAAGAACGCAATCGTCGTACCCGTTTTCCCTGGCATAAATGGATGCCATTACATAAGTAAGCGCACTGGTGGTTTTCAGGGTGCTGGTAAAATTGGCATTTTTGCTTAATTCTTTGTAGCTGCCCAGTATTAAACCCTTTTCATTCCATAAATATCCTGAATCATCAGTTTTATTTACTTCCAGAACAACGCTGCAGGAATTATCAATGGGGGCGTATAGGCCTGCCGAATCGCGGAAGACGGTGCAGCGAACCCGGGCATTTTCAGTTCCAAGTGTATCAGCAGCTTCACCAATCCACTGTTCCAGTTTTTCCTGATCAAAACCCTCGGGCAATTGCATTTTTAAGAGCATGGCCGACTTCCGAATTCGTATAAAGTGCAAATCACTGTGCAACAGAATCTTTCTGCTCAGTTTCATACTTTCGAAAAAGCCATCTCCATATCGATAGGCACGGCTTTCCGGGCTGATGAATGCACCTCCCTCTTCAACGATTTTTCCGTTAATACTGTAAACTGTCATACTCAGCGAATGCGTTTGTATTCAAAACGCAAGGGACCTTCGCACAAGATTAAGGTTTTTCTGTTGTAACGGCAAATTTCAAAAGTGCGAATCTGATTGTCAGGTAAATAGGTGAATTCAAAGGAAGGATTTTTACTCAATCCTGCTGGTTCAAGTAGTTTCCATATTCCACCGGCATTTTTCCCCGGCTTTTTGATACAATAATTGAAACGGCCATCGCGCAGCAAATTCATGGTGTCGCCCGGTTCAATATCAAAAAGAATTTCTCCGTTTTTGGTAACCCGGGTATATTGAAATGTGTGTGATTCTGAAACGGGATATTGAAGGTTTCCGCAACTGCAGAGCAGAACTGCGACGAGCCCAATAGCAAAGAGGTTATTTGTTGCGCTTTTGAATTTCATCCCTGATTTTAGCGGCTCGCGCATAATCTTCATCGCGCACAGCTTCTTCAAGCAGGTCCTCCAGTTCTTCGGCTGAATATTGCTCAAATCCTTTGTGCGTTTTTGAAGAGGGTATCAGTTCTTCGTGTGCCACGCGACCGGGGCTTTCAACATTTTCAATTTCCAAATCATCGGTATTGTAGCCCGCCTCATCCAGAATTTTTTCCATTACGAAAATAGGACAATGAAATTTGGCTGCCAGGGCAATGGCATCGCTGGTTCTGCTATCGAGTTCAATTGTGCTGCTGCCTGATTTGCAAATGATTTTTGAAAAGAAAATTCCTTCATGCAAATCGGTAATCACCACTTCCAGCACATCTATGGAAAGTGCCTCAAATGCCTGAACGAACAAGTCGTGTGTAAGTGGTCTGCTGGCTTTGATGCCTTCCAGTTCCATGGCAATGGCTTGAGCCTCGAATGCTCCAACCAATACTGGCAATTTTCTCGGTCCTGATCTGGCGCCCAGCACCAGCGTGTAAGCTCCGTGCGAATGGGCAGGCACAATAGAAACGATTTCCAGCTCTACTCTGTTGCTCATTGACTTACGAAGCAGTGGCTGACTTGGCGGCCTGAATCAATTTGGGAAGGACTTCAAAGGCGTCGCCCACAATACCGTAGTCGGCGGCTTTGAAAAATGGTGCTTCAGCGTCTTTATTAATCACCACAATCACTTTGCTGCTGCTTACGCCTGCAAGGTGCTGAATAGCCCCGCTGATGCCGATGGCAATGTACAAATTGGGTTTGATGGTGATACCGGTTTGTCCAACATGCTCGCTGTGAGGCCTCCAGTGCATATCACTTACTGGTTTAGAGCAGGCTGTGGCAGCGCCCAATGCTTCCGCCAATTCTTCAACCATGTTCCAGTTTTCAGGACCTTTCATTCCCCTTCCTGCAGAAACAACCACTTCGGCCTCTGTTAAGGGTATTTTTCCGGTTATCTTATTGGTACCGGTTACTGTGCAGGTGGAAGAAACGGCTGCAACCGACTGGCTGGTTACAACGGCTGCAGATCCATTCTTTTTAATTTCCACTGAATTGGGTGTCAGCGCCAAAACTTTTACCTGAGAGGTTAAATTTACATAGGCAAATGCTTTTCCGCTGAATACACCGCGCTTAACCAAAAAACCGTTGGAAGTGTCGGGGTAATCCACCACATTCGAAGCCAAAGAAGCATTCAAGGCTACGGCCACCCTGCCTGCCATTGCTTTTCCACAATAAGTATTGGAAATGACGGCAACTGAGGCATTGCCCTGTTTGCAAACTTCCGCAAAAGCAGCAGCGTAGATTTCAGAATTAAAACTGTCGAATGCCGGACCATTAATGGATATTACGGTGTTGGCTCCGTATTCCCCCAACTGAGCAGCATTGTCGGCCTTGCCAATGCTTACGGCTGTTACTGTGGTTCCGGTTTTTCCTGCCACTTCTGCAGCATAGGATACAGCCTCGAATGAGGATTTTTTGTATTGATTGTCGCTGCTTTCAGCAAAAACAAATATGGACATGGTTTAATTATTATATGACTTTGGCTTCGTTTCTCAACAAATGTATCAATTCTTCAGGTGCATCTGCACTGATCATTCTCACCCCTTGTTTGGGTTGTGGAAGTTCGAAAGATTGGTATTCTACTCCGGTTTTTACACTTACAGGTTCTACTACAGCAAGTGGCTTGGTGCGTGCTGCCATAATTCCGCGCATGTTTGGTATGCGTGGCTCACACAAATCTTTTTGTGCGCTGGCTGCAAACGGCATGGTGCAAGTCATGATTTCGCGACCTCCGTCAATGTCTCGTTCAATGGTCGCCGTTCCTGCGTTTACTTCGAGTTTGGTGATAACCTGTATGCTGGGAATGTTCAGCATGGCGCCGATTAAGGGGCAAACCACACCACCATTGTAATCAATGCTCTCCCTGCCGGTTAAAATCATATCGAAAGCTTTGTCTTTGGCCCAATCAGCAATCTGTGCTGCAACAAACTGGGCATCCAGAGGTTCTGCATTAATGCGCACAGCATCGGTGGCACCCATGCTCAGCGCTTTGCGAATGGCGGGCTCGCTGTCGGCGGGGCCCACATGAATAATGGTTACGGTTCCGCCGGCGGGCTCGGCAATATCGAGAGCTTTGGTCAACGCCAGTTCATCGTAAGGATTCATGATGTATTGAACGCCTGCCGTATTGAATCGGGTGTTGTTATCCGTAAAGGTGATTTTTGTTGTGGTATCGGGAACCACACTCATGCATACCAGAATTTTCATTGAGGATATCCTGAAAAGGTGTGCAAAGTTAAGCAATCGCAGGTTTTTCAAATAAACGAAATTGGGTTTTTCGTTTTGTCACCTTTTCTCACTGTTCTTTAATTCATTCGCTTGTCGGATTTCAGGTGTTTTACATCGCATTTTCAGGTGGTGTGCATAAAAGTTGCCTAAATTTATGTTTTTGCTCGCTTATGTTTGAACCGAAACAAGGCGAAAAAATTGGAAAAAGCGAATTCCCGATTTCACTTTATAGCCATCGGCGGTGCTGTGATGCACAACATGGCTCTTGAATTACAAGCGCATGGGTATGAAATAACAGGCAGCGACGATGAAATTTTCGATCCTGCCAAAAGCCGTTTGCATACGGCCGGTTTGCTCCCTTCGAAACTCGGCTGGTTTGAAGAAAGAATTCACCCGGAACTGGACGGGGTGATACTGGGAATGCACGCCCGTGCCGACAATCCGGAATTGTTGAAGGCCAAAGAATTGGGCCTTAAAATTTACTCTTTCCCTGAATACATTTTCGAACATTCCAGGAACAAAAAAAGGGTGGTTATTGGCGGTAGCCATGGCAAAACCACATCTACGGCTATGTTAATGCATGTGTTGAGGGAATGTGGGGTTGATTTTGATTATTTGGTGGGTTCACAACTTTCAGGATTCGAAAGAATGGTGAAGTTGAGTGATGCGCCGCTGATTGTGATTGAGGGCGACGAATACCTCACATCGGCATTGAACCCTGTTCCCAAATTTCATTGGTACAAACCCCATTTGGCCATGCTGACCGGTATTGCCTGGGATCATATTAATGTATTTCCTACATTTGATAATTACCTTTATCAATTCAGGATTTTTTTAAATACGATCGAACCCGGCGGCCAGTGCTTTTGGTTTGGTGGCGATGTGGAACTGAGCCAAATGTTGACGGAACATGCAGTAAAGAACAAGCCCTATTCGGAACCTGAGTTTTGGAGCAATAGCAAAGGGGCGGTGGTTAAGGCAGTAGGGAAGGAGTATCCCATGTACATCTTCGGGCGCCATAATTTGCAGAACGCTGCCGGGGTTGCTCTGATTGCCAAAGAACTGGGCATCAGTGAAGATCGTTTTTGGACAGCCATGCAGTCATTTAAAGGAACGGCCCGACGGTTGGAAAAAATTCATGATTCTGAAAATCTAACAGTATTTAGAGATTTTGCCCACGCCCCCAGCAAGGTGAAAGCCACAGTCGATGCGGTGCGGGAGCAGTTCCCTGATCACGATTTTACCGCTGTATTGGAACTGCACACTTTTAGCAGTTTGCAGCCCGATTTTTTGCTCGGCTACAAAGGCACTTTGGATGCCGCTGACAGTGCCTTGATTTTCCTTGATCCACATGTGTTTGAGTTGAAAAAAATGCCTATGCCGAATTTAAAGAATTTGAAAGAGATGCTGGGAAAAGTGGAACTATCAGATAAAGCGGATGAACTTTTTTGTTTGGTAGAAAAAAATTTAATAAAAAGTAAAAAAAAGGTTCTGCTACTAATGAGTAGCGGTAACTACAAAAACCTTGACTGGGCTGATTTGTGGCGAAAATAGTCTATAGAAAAAGTCAAACAAAGATTCGGTTTTTGCAACCCAATTATCAATTTATTCTATTTAAATTTTGATAATTTATTCACTATATTTGCACACTTTTTGAAGATTTAGGCCTCCACCTGAATTTTCAAATCATTATTAATCCTCCGAAAGTGAAACAAATTATAAAATATTTGTCTGCTGTACTGATGTTTTGGGCCGGTACAACATCAACTCAACTCAGTGCCAATCTTCCTACCACTTGTCCAATTATGGCCAAGAGAAACAATGGCAATGGCAATTCCGGCTCATGTGCAGCATTGTTTGGTAATCCCATTGCATCGAATGTTGTAGGTACTTCCTACGCCACCATTTTAACAACAAATGGGTTAACCGCTTCAAACAAAACAGGTAACTTCACGCTGAATTGGTTTGGAGTAGTCATCACCGAGGCGCCAGTTATCACGAGGGTTTGGGTGGGAGGAACTCTCACCAATACTGTTGTGGGGCCTCCCAGTCCTATTCGTGTAAACAACGGCAACTCCTATGTAGACTATTGTTTTTATCGCTACAACCTGCCCAATCAGGGAACTTTAACCCTGGAATTTGCAAATCCGAAAACGGGTGCACCGCTGTTTTTGTGTTGTTTTGATCTGCAAACCTCGGCTTCCTGCACCCCGGCAGTTTCCTGCGTACCAACCATTACAACCCAGCCGGCCAACTTGTTTTTGTGTGGCCAAACCAGTGGCTTTGTATTTGTAACTGCAACCGGAGCTACAAGTTATGCCTGGCAATATCAGGCACCGGGCACTTCTACCTGGACATCCACCTCCTCCATTGCCAACTTCATTGGTACCACCAACGACACCCTCACTATAAATAATATTAATACTTATAATGGTTACAAGTTCCGATGCAGTGTAACCAACTCAGGTTCGGGATGCGGAACGGTGGTAACTTCTGTGGTTACGGTGAATGCTTATCCCAAGCCGACAGCTACATTTGCCGCAGGCGCTTATGTTTGCGGTCCCCGCGCCTTGAATTTACAAATAAATTTAACAGGCACACCGCCGTGGAATTTTACCTATACCACCACACCACCGGGAGCCGCCACCACCATTAACAACATTAGCAGTTCCCCCTATTTTCTGGCGGTTTCTCCAACGGTAACAACTACTTATGAAATTACAGGGCTTAACGATAAGTTTTGTACAAACACCTTGTCTTCCGGTGCAGTGCAAATTATTGTGCAGTCATTGCCCACAATCACGCTATCATCTTCCTCAATCAGTACCTGTTTCGGAAGTGGAACAGCTTCTTTGGCGTACACAGGTACAACCAGTACCCCCAATCAGTACAGCATCACCTCAGGTACCAGAGCTGTTGCAGGTTTTACCGCGGTAACCAACGCTTCATTAAGTGGCAGTCCTATCAACATCACGCTGCCGGCCAATACTCCGGTTGGAACATACGACTTTAACCTCACTGTTCGAAATAGCACTTCGGGTTGCGTTTCAGCTACAGTGCCTTTCACAATTACAGTAAATCCCAAGCCCGATATTACTGTATCCAGTTCAGTTACATCGGTTTGTTCCGGAGGCAGCTCTACGCTGCAGGCGGCTCCCACAACCTTTAGTTCTTATTCCTGGTATAGCAACCCGGCCGGAGCCAGTGGTTCGGGTTCTTCTTTGGTTGTGAGTCCTACCGTGAACACCACCTACTCTGTCATTGGAACCAATGCAAACGGCTGTAAGGATACTGCTTCGGTGTTAGTGACTGTGAAAACAGCCGGTTCACTTTCAACGGCAGGGGCAACAATTTGCCAGGGATCGTCCGCAGGTTTAACAGTAAGCGGTGCCTCCACCTACAGCTGGACACCCATCACAGGGCTTTCAAGCTCGGTCGGTCCCAGTGTAATCGCCACACCCACTTCAACCACTACCTACACCATCAATGCCACTTTTAGCAATGGTTGTATAGGTTCTACTACCGCTACTGTAACAGTAAACAGTGCACCTGCAGTGAGCATTTCCTCCAACAGAAGGATTTGTCAGGGTAGCAGCGTTACCCTATCAGCTTCAGGCGCTTCGACCTATGCCTGGTCGCCCACCTCCACATTAAGCGCTAGCACCGGAAGTTCAGTTACCGCTACACCGACTGCAACAACCATTTACACATTAGTAGGAACCGACGCCAATGGCTGTGTAGGCAGAGATACACAGCAGATTATTGTAGTGAGTTCGCCGGTATCAAGCAGCACGGGAGCTAACTACTATTATTGTTTAAATGGTGATGCAACTCTTTCGATAAATACTTCCAGCCCCAGCACCTTTGTATGGCTAAGCGGCACTACTGCGGGATCATTTCCTACTTATCGCAATGGTTCTGTAACAGGTTATGTTTCAAGCCCGTTGGATTCAACAACAACTGCAAGCACATCCACGCTGACACTAACAACTGCAAAAAATAATCATCAGTTTTATCAAGTAATAGTCAAGAATGGCGGCTGTAGATTTCCAACAACAATGACTTTAAGTCAGCTAAGTAATAGCTCGACTGTAAAGTTTGATATTGGTGAGAATCAGACATATTGCGGAAGTAGTACAGCTACACCACTCAGAATAAATGGAACGATAGACGCAGGAATTTCATACACCATGCAATGGAATGTTTCAACAACCTCAAGGACTTCGGGTTATTCCCCAATTGGTGGAGCCACAGGCACAACTTATAATCCTGGTACAGTTAACACGACAAGTTGGTATAATATTTCATTAACCACAGCTGGAAGCGGAGGTCTTACGTGCGGCACTCAAACTTATACAAGTGACACAGTGTCCATAACAATTGGCGCGAACATTGCCTCCAACACACTCTCCGCCTCGAATTGCGTAACCGCAGCCACCACCATTACCGGTGCACTACCAACAGGCGGTTCAGGCACTTACACCTATAAGTGGGAATCTTCGCCTGACAATTCAACCTGGACAGAGATTGCAGGTGCTACAAGCCAGAATTACACGGCTCCCATGACCACCTCTATCACCTGGTACCGCCGCATTGTTACAAGCGGTGCGTGTCAGTCTACCTCGACGGCGGTGAGCATTTCTCCCGCTATCGCAGGCAATCAGATTTCACCCAACCAAAATATCTGTGAATTTACCTCTGCTGCTTCACTCGCTGTAGGAACCCTTTCGGGCGGCACAGGTACTTATACTTACCGCTGGCAGTCTGCTCCCGATGTATCGGGTTCTCCCGGCACATGGACCAGTATTGCAGGCGCAAGCGGTGCAACTTCGACCTATTCGCCTGGGGTTCTTGCTTCAACAAGATGGTATCGCTTACTGGATACCAGTGGTTCTTGCACAGCCATTAGCAATACAGTGAAAGTTACCGTGAATCCTTTGCCTTCGCTTATCCTTACGCCTTCGGCTTCCACGGTTTGTGCAGGCTCTACTGCAACGCTGACCGCAACATCCAATCAAGGATCTACCTTCAGTTGGACAACCAATTTGGGAACTTCATCGCTTAGCGCCACCACAGGTTCTGTTGTGACCATTACACCCACCGCAACAACTGATTATACCGTTACAGCAACCGATACCAATGGTTGTCAAACCCTTGCATCGCAGGTTATTACATACCGAACTCTGCCTACAGTTCCTACCTTATCATCGGCGAGTGCCAGTATTTGTAATCCTCCCACCACCACTTACGATCTGGATGTACTCATTTCCAGCACCCCTGCCGGTGGTGTAAGTTATAATTGGCACACTGTGCCTAGCAGTCCATCGGCAGGTTATTTAATATCCGGTGGCAATGTAAACAGTTCCGGAACCTATTATGTGTATTCAGAAGAAACCAGTTTTGGGACAACCTGCTATTCTTCAGCTGTAACAGCCACAGTAAATTTTGTTGATGTCGCAGTTCCGGCACCATTGGCCACCAACATCGTACTTTGCGATCCGCTTCGAGCCAATTTAACTACCTATCAACCTGATGCAGCAAGCGGAACCACTTTGGAATGGCATACTGTTGCATCAAGCCCTTCCGGTGGGACCCTCGTTTCTCCCGCTACCAGCGTTGGAACGGTTGGCGCAACGAATACATATTATCTGTATGCCAAATCAACCAGTTTGGGTTGTTATAGCAATGCCAGCACCGCTGTTACCGTAACCATCAATGCCAGTCCCACCGCCAGTGTAACATCCACTTCTGCTTCGGTGTGTTCACCTGCAACAGTTGATTTGATGAATGCCATCACCTCGCCTGTAGGTACATCAACCTATCAGTGGTTCACTTCCAGAACCGATCCGGCTCCTGCCAACATGATTGAAAATCCATATTCAGTGGGTACAGCCGGTAAATACTATTTGTTTGTTACCGACAACAACAATTGCCGCAGTGTGGCAACCGATAGTGTTACCATTACAGTTAATACCTCGCCCACGCTTTCTGTTGCGGCAACAGGACCTATTTGCGAAGGTACGGGAGCAACCTTTACAGCAACGGCTTCAGGTTCGCCAACTTATCAGTGGTATATGCTGGACCCGGCTACCAATTCAGTAACCACATTAACAAATACTTCACCATATTCAGGTGTAACAACACATCAGCTTAGCATTAGCAATACCACCGGTTTAGGAAGTTATTTATACTATGTAACAGCAACTACTTCAGGTTGCGCCACCACTTCGGATTATGCCGCATTGCAGCTTATGGAAAATACGGTAACCACCACTGTTTATCCGGTTAACAAAGTGGTTACAACCTTGCCTGCAGGCGCTACCTTTACTTATCAGGCGAATA
>Ga0315902_10014099_pt1 | contig 10297 bp, 10 predicted proteins | sample LakEriMetagenome_9_FD_203523 | JGI IMG/M metagenome (GOLD analysis project Ga0315902, IMG submission 203523) | Freshwater fungal communities from buoy surface, Lake Erie, Ohio, United States - Buoy 12 MA117 | ecosystem: Environmental > Aquatic > Freshwater > Lake > Lake biofilm | place: USA...
CTATAAAAACCTAATATCATACTATCAACAATATCCTAAGACTACTTTAGATATTATATATAACTTGCATAAAATAGGCCCCGGATCATGGAAAGATACTATAAGATTATTAAAATACACTAAAAAAAATGAAATATTGGATAATAAGATATTTGATTTTTTAATAATTAATTTACAAGATCAGATCAGTAATAATAAATGTGATTTAATAAAAAATCTACCTAATTTTAAAACAAATATCAATAAGAACACGAGTTTAGTTGATAGAATTTGTAAAATTATCTATCCGGGAGATAAAAAACCGACGGCAAGAGGTAAATATAGAAAACTAAAATCTCTTATGAAAAAAAAATCAGGATGTTTTACTGTAAATATCCATGATAACAATACAGATGTGATTAAATATCTTTCTCTTAACAGTATTCTATATAATTATTATAAAAATCCAGAAAAAGATGAATTAGTACATGAACTTAAAAAAAAACTAGAAAAGTTGGATTTATCTCATCTATTATACATTTATATTAATAATACTAGCATTTCTAATATCGTCGATGATATTTTAATAAGAAATATGGATCAATATGTAGAAAATTTAAAAAAAATAAATTTATATCATCCGGATCGTGAATTTTTAGTGGATTTATCTAAAGAATCAACTGATGCTGAACTATTTATTCATATTATTGAATTAATATTTGTTAATCAAAAAAAGCAAATATATGTTAATTATAAAAGACCGATCAAAATAGATATCGATAATGATATAACTAGCATCATACAAAAATTAAAAAGTAATTTGATGCCGAGTGACAAGATATACATAACACCAGAGATAATTAATAAAAAATTATTGATTATCACGCCGAAAAAATATGAATTAAATGGATCATCTGAATTAGATGTAATATACTGTTGTTTAAAAAATCATAATATCGAAAAGGATAATATAATATACTACGATCAAAGTTATTTTAATGATAAAATAAAAGATAAAATGATAATTATTAGAAATATCTTTTCAAAAAAAGAGGTTATATTCGAACAAAATTATAACAAAATAAAGATCACCATGATTATAATAATTTTTATGTTGTGTTCTTTTTATCTTTCATTAGATAACACAGAACACATATTAATACAATGATTAAGAGTATCTCTATTACTTTATCGTTATTAAGATCGCTTAATCCAAAACCTTCAAGACCACACATTGGATCCGCTAGACTACGAGGTATATTTTTTCTTAACATAGTACAACCTTGGACGATATTATGCATTCTACGAGGATAAATATATTGATGATTAATTGCATTTAATTTTTTATTAACGCAATTCTTATCAACTACATTTTTACTCCATGGTGCATGAGGACGTTTTAAGGGTTTATGATAAGGAGGATATTTATTTATAACTATCGGTTTAGGATTTACAACATGTTTTTTATTATCAGGCATCTCTGCCATAACTTCTTGCGCTACTTTATTAGGATGCTCTTCTTCCATAATCAATATAATATAGTATATAAAAATATTTTTGTTATAATTATTTTTTTATCTAGCACGGAGTATTATTACTCACTTCCTTAAAAAGATAAACAGTCGCACTACTGATTTTATCAGTCCATGAAAATTTATCTGAAATATTATCATAATGGAGATATTTAACTGTTGGATCTCCGAACTTAATATTTATATACAAGATAAAACTATCATTAGTTTGATATTTAGTGAATAATACTAGAGGATGTTGAATAACATTATTATAGTTTAAATATAATTTTTGAAATATTAACTGGTGATCTTTTGTTTCATACAACCATGTATCATTATTACACATAATATATAACATCGGATCGCGTTTGTATGGATCAAACAATAAATAATCTTGAACGACTAAAGGATAATAATTAAGATAGTTTGTAATTGGAAATATATTTTTTTCTTTTTTATAACTTTTAGTGAAAATATATTTATTTTTTTTAGTAGTCTCCGACATTTTTTATATAATATATCTATATATGTCCGATAGAACTAAAAAAAACAAAAAAGAGGGAGGTAAATTAATCATGTTGCACAGTATGCATAGTTTAGAGCGTAAATCCGATGACAGTGTAGTTGAACGTGAAGAGATTATTAGAGATGGATCTAGAGGGATCAGTTTCAAATTATTTTTGAGAGATGATTCAAAAAAAATTAAACATAAATATTTAGGATTTGGTAATGCTGATGGAACTTTTAGTCTTATCTTTACTATTAATGGCGAAAAAGTAGAGATGAAAAATATATCCGCGTCAGATATGATGGATAAAATAAAAGCAGTTAAAGATCTTAAATTTGTTGTTGAGTATCTTAAAAGTTTGAAAGGTCGAAAATTAGGAAGATTAAATGCGGCTGGTCCGAATTGTTGTCCGAGAGGTCCTAACTGTAATCATCGTGATTGTAAATATAATATGCTATCAAGATTATCTGGATCTAGGTCTAGATCTCGGTCTAGATCCACATCTAGAAAATCCAGATCAAGAAAATCAAGAAAAACAAGAAAAACTAGTAAAAAATAAAAATATATAAAAATATATAAAAAGATTAATGGATAGATTTTTTTTATAAATATTAATATGAATATAAATATAAGAATAGAAACAATAGAAGATATGTTAGATCTAAAAGATCTATTAAATCGATTGAATTATAAAAATACAAATGATATCAGAAATAAGTTATGTATTCTTAGGAGTAAGATAAATAAAAAGAGATATGAATCAGATGATTATAATTATTTTTTTAGTATGTTAGAAGATAAACTAGATAACCTAGAAATATGTAATTTATGTAAAAATTATTATTGTAATAATTCAACTTGCCATCTATATAAAGATACTAATGAATATTATGAAAAAGAGTATACATATCATGAAACTAGCGATGATGATTACGAAAATGAATATAATACAAATGATCATCTAGTTGAAGATATATATTTGTATGATGATCCTGATTATTAATTTTCTATAATTATAAAAAATTAATAAAGATTTAATCTGATAGTAATAACTGCATTGATATTAACACTGATCGGAACTATAGGTCTATTTGATAAGTTAATAACAATATTATTTTTATCAGTGTATATTACTCCTTGATATATATGATTAATATCAGAATTAACAATTGATATATCACCGACTAAACTGTTAAATATGATATTAGGATTGATAATGCATGATCCGTTTGTATCTAATATCTGTAAATTACTGACAGTCTGAATAACAAGAATTGTATTATTAATATATGTTCCTGATAATTTAATATTGAACAGATCAAATGATAATGTGCAATTTGTATCAGAACTAGATCCAGTTACTTGATTATTGGATAAATTTGGTTCATTGCTCATATGTTGAAGTACTACGCCTAATTGATTATTTGATGTACTTGTTACAGTGCTCATATTTTGTAGTGTTACACTCAGTTGATTAAGATTTAAATTAACTTGATCTAATTTACTCTCTATTATATTATATTTTTTTTTAGGAACAACAATATTATTAAAATCATCTTTATCTGATTGATATGATGAATCAGTCGAATTATCTGAATATTTATAAAAAGTATTAACAACTAGACTGGATGAATCATCAGTATTATTAGTAGAATTAGTAGAATTAGTAGAATTATTATCAAGATTATCGAATAATTCAATCATTTTTTTATTTTTAGTCTTGTACTTTTTACCATTTTTATTGTTAGAAAAATCATATATCTTATAAGACATGAATATGATAAATTAGTATATGTTATATATATATAATATTTTCTTATCCGATTGTATGAATAAAAATAATGAAGATTCATATGTTAATCTTGATACTAGAATAAAACAACTAAAAGAGAAGATACAAAAATTATCAACATTGAATCAAAGTACAAATACTGATAAAACTAGTACTAGTGTACCTACTGATTTTTCTAGTGAATGTTCTAGTTATACTAATTGTTATAATTCTAGTTCATGTTCATGTTCTAGTTCAAGTTCAAGTTCAAGTTCATGTTCAAGTTCAAGTTCAAGTTCATGTTCAAGTTCAAGTTCAAGTTCAAGTTCAAGTTCAAGTTCATGTTGTGATAAACTAGATGAATTACAATGTACGATAGAATATTTAGATAATGTAAAAGCAGATAAAGAAGAGACAGATTATCTTAAAGCACAATTATCCTCTATTGGAAATCAATATGATGCATTATTGGGACAACAAAAGATAAACGATACTAGATACAATCAGATATTGACTGAATTAAATAATTTATATGATTTAGTAACAATTAATCAAGAAAATATTACTAATATAACAAATATAATAAACAATGAATATGATTTAACTAAAGTAATAGTTTATGAACAAGTTAATATAACAAACACACTAAAGATAGATGTTGATTCATATGTATTTATTACGATGGTTGGTGGTGGTGGTGCTGGTGGTATAGGGTATATCAATAATATTTATTATTATGGGGGAGGAGGAGGTGGTAGTGGATCTTTTATAGTTAATAAGCCTATACAAGTAGTAGCAGGGACGATTATCTATACTACAGTTGGAGAAGGTGGTGATATATCAGTGCCGAGAAATGGTGGATCATCAACTGTTATTATATTAGATCCATCTGGTAATACTGAGACGATTATAGTATGTGGTGGTAAAAACGGTCATCCATCTGATCCGAGTGATACAAGTGTGTTAGGAGGTGCTGGTGGTAGTTGTGATGGTTGTATTATAACAAAAGGAATAGATGGAGATCCAGGAACTATATCAGTGCCATCTCAGATATCTGCGATAGGTGGTAAAGGAGGATGTTCTAACTTCGATAGTGGTGGTGCTGGTGGTGGAACTTATAGTATAGAAAATAGTGTAATATTAATAGGGGAAGATGGTAGATTAGGGAGTGGTGGAGGTGGTTCTGCTCCTCGTATGTTGATAGAAGGTAAATTAAGTGGATATGGTGGCAATGGTATTATAATTTTGAATATTTATAAAATATCACCGACTATTTAATTATTATCATAACTCCAGAAGTTAATTGAATCGATAAGACTAGTATTATAATTATAATCAGGATCATTCAATAATTTTAAAACTGTTTTTTGTTTCCATTCTTGATAATTATTATTATCAAGAATTTTAGGGTGTAGCACAGAATAATTAAGATAAACTACAGGATGATAATTATATTCGACTAATTTTTTGATTATATTATAATCATCTAATCCATAAATAGAAATAACTGTTAAGGGTGTAATTTTCATAAAACTATCATACAGACAATAAAAACATCCAGATGCAATAGAACCGAATGTATTATTATCAGGATATGTAATTTTAATATTAGATATCTCATCTAATATTATGTTGTTAGTGTGTATATCTGGTTGATGTCTGATATCACCGATATGATTAAGTGCAACATATCCGATCTGTTTATCGTTAATAATACTATTAGCAGTTAAATCTAGTTTATTTAGAAGTTCATTATCTAACATACTGGTATCCGGAATAAAGTGATCAAATATAATATCATGATCAGAATATAATAATCCAGAATAAATATTTGTTTGAAGATAATTATGTATTTTATTCATGATGACATATTTTCCTTTGTTTATATTAAAAAAATCAACAGTAATTTTATCAAAATAATTATTATATGATTTATCTTGGATAATTCTAGTTAATAGAGTAGTCTGTTCTTTATCATGACTATATCCGATCAATAGTAAATCTGGTTTATTTATTAAATTTTGGAATTTGATAAAATTAATTAGGTTTAATATATTTTTAAAATTAATATTAAATATAGTTTTATTTGTTTGTTTTGGATTAAATACTGATCGTACAATTAAATATTTTTTCATAATTATAATATACTAAATATACAAAAAATATGAAAAAGATATTGATAATCTCATTTTATGAATTAAAAGAGTATTTAATGTATATTAAAGAGCTTTTTATAAATTACAACTATATTGTAAATAATTATCCACTATTTCAATATGCATATGATACAAATGACAAATTAGAAAACTATAAAGAACATATGAATAATTTTATTACTCATATGAAGCCAGATGTAATAATATGGTGGTTTTTGGATGTTCCATCGGATGTGTTTAAATATATTAAATCAAACAATAAATCAACATACTTTATCATGTTTAATTTTGATGATCCGTGTAACTTTAATACTGAATTATTAGAGAAAGCGAAGATATTTGATCTAGTTTTATCTCCATGTATGGATAATTTACATAAATACTCGATTTATTCTGGAGTAACAAATACTAAATTCATGCCGATCGGATATGATCCTAAATATTTTTATCCATTTTATGATAATCCAGAAAAAATAGCTGAGTTTGATGATGCAGATAAATATACGGCTGATATCAGTGTGTTGTGTTACACACTATACGATGGTATATATTATCCAGATCAACAAGTAACTAGAAAACAGTTATATACAGATATAATGGCATATTGTAAAAAGAATAAAAAAACTTTTAAGATTTATGGATCTCATGCATTAATAGAAATATTCCCAGAAAATTATGTTGGAGATATTAATTATTATAACTTGAATAAAGTATATAATTTATCTAAATTAGTGATTAACACACATCCACACTGTTTAAATTATACTGCTATATCAGACGATATGAATATATTAGGATCTGGAGCATTATTATTAATAGATCGAGTAAAAAATCTAGATAAAATATTAATAGATCATAAAGATTGTATAGTATTAAAAGAAGGGTATATACAACAGATTAATCATATCTTAAATCATTATGATATGTATAAGCCGATTAGAAAAGCCGGATATGAAACATCAAAAAAATATACATGGGATAATTTAATAGAGCAAATACATATAGAAATCACTAAACATTTTTTTGATCCTGCATTATATTTAGATAATTACAATATTAATTTAGATAGAGAATTAATACAAGATCCATTTGAGCACTTTAAAACAGTAGGAGTTAAAAATAATTTTATCGGATTTTCATATGATGTTCCAGAAACTTTTAGATTTAAAGATTACATTGAAGAATTTAACTTGAATAGTACATCTAAACATCGGGCATATTTACATTGGTATTTAAACGGTCGTAACACAGATTATCTAAAAGATAAATCTACTAATAATTCTATTGGTAATATAGAAAACTATAATACAAATATAGAGCAATGGTTTATGATTAATTCTGCATTATATCGAGTTAGTGATTATAGAACCAGAGACATTGGTTTAGTTGAATTAGGTAGTTTATGCAAGAATAATCCGAAGATAAAGATAAATGATCTAATAAATATATTTTTTGATTTTTTTAATTCTACTAATTATAATACTAATACATGAAAATACTAATAACGACATATTATGGATTAAAAGAATCTTTACTATGTGCATCAAAATCTCTTAGTAAGGTTGGTTTTGAATGTTGCGAATATCCATTATTTAGATATTATGCCGATAAATACGATAAACTAGATAATTATATCGATCATTTTTTAGATTATATTAAGAGTGTAAATCCGGATATTATCTTGTGGTGGTTTATCGCGATAGATACTGCCGGTTTAGAAAAAATTAAAAAAGATAATCTGAATATCAAACATATCTTTTTTAATTGGGATGAACCTTTTAATTGGGTTCATTGTGATTTAGAAAATAAATCAAAATATCTAGATCGAGCATATTTATGTTCTAGTGAAATGTTTGATAGTTATAAAAAATCAGGTTGTGAATGTTTTTTATTATATCCTGGATATGATCCGAACATACATTATTGTATATTGGAGAATAAATTACAAGATGAAGTAAAATACAGTTGTGATATTAGTATAGTCTGTACTAATTTATATGCTAATTTAGAAAAATATCCGAATCAGTATATTTGTAGAAAAAAATTAGTCGATGATATTTATAATAATCAAGAAAAATATAATTACAAGTTTTTTATTTATGGACCTACCTCTTTTGAGGCACTATACCCTAAATCTTATAGAGGTTTTATAAATTATGAAGAAACTAATAAAGTATTTAATTATTCTAAGATAAATATTTGTACTCATGTTCATAATGATAAAGATAAATATCTTAATGAACGAACATGGATGATTTTAGGTTCTGGTGGATTATTATATATAGATAAGATTAAAGGCATTCATGAGAATAATATTTTAGAAGATAATAAAGACTGTGTAATAATAGATAAAGAAAATTATATTGAACAGATTAGAAAGATATTAGATAACTATAATGATTATTATAGAATTAGACATTACGGTTTTATGAAGAGTCATGATCATACTTGGGATAAATGGGCGGAATTTATAAAAAAAATTGAAAATCCTTCAAATTAATAGGTCCTTTCTATTTTTATTTATTTAGTTGTTGTTTTCGAAATGGATAAACTAGTTCGTGCAATTGAAGGTGAAGACCACCGTGCGATCAAGCAGTTTTTTTTAGAAGCTGTAAAGGAGAGAAGGAGAGTGAATGATGGAGTTCGAGAAACTCTGAGAATCCAGAATATTAATGATTGTGACCTTTTGCCGGGATTTTGTCCTGGTTTGTGGTTTTCACCATTATATGATGGGATCATTGTGTCTAAAAGATGTAATGAAAGATCAAGAAGTGATAATTTTCTATGTCCTTATCATTGGAATTTAGAAAATACACCAGAAGTTGATCTACTCGCTTTCAATTATCTCATTCCATGTAGACATGGAATTTTAACCGGACATCCTTGTGATAGATTACACGTTAATTATATTACTTGTTTATGTCCAGATCATTCTTGCCCCCAGATCGTAGAAATTCAAGCTACTTCATTTGATGAACATGGTGCTCCCTATCGAGATACTGTGCAAACATCATGTGGTCGAGAAAAAGAAAAAAATCAACGATCATGTTCTTTTTGTGAAAAATAATCTTTCGAGATTTTTATTATAAATATTTATTATAATAAAAATGATGTCATCAAATACGAGTAATACAAGTTCAAACTCATATTTATCTAGTAATATATTATCGGATAAAACATATCTAATTTTGACAAAATGGGCATATCCATTTGGAGGAGGTGAGGAGTTCATGTATCAAACGATGGAGTGGGCACATAACTTAAATATGCGAGTTTATTGGTTATGTATATGTGATAGTAATAATAAAAATTATACAGAACTTGAAATAGATAATCATCAATATGGAACAATTATAAAAATCCCAGATGGATTTGTAGAAAAGAATATATTAAACTGGTTAAAATTAATTAAACCGGATATCATTCATCATCAAGGACATGTCAGAAGAGATTTTTATGATGTATGTTCTACTTTAAGAATACCATTTGTATCTGGTTTTCATTTTTGGCATGGTTCAATTATTTTAGATCCAGTCCATCTAAATATAAATATATTAGAACATTACAAGAGTCATAAACTAGATCCTGAATTAACTTATTTAATGAACAGTAAATTTAGTTATCTATATACGGCGTCTCCTTTTGTATCTGATTGTATTAACAAGATTACTGGTATAAATATACCAGATTACATATATGCTGCATCATCAATCAAAAAGAATCAAGTTGATATCTATGATATTACTAAAACTAAATATGTGACTATTATTAATATACATAAATTAAAAGGAGGAGAAATATTATTATATTTGTTAAAAAATTGTCCAGATATTCCTTTTTGTTGTATTAGAACTGAAAATTACTCTGAAGAATTAGACGGAAAAATAGAAAAAATGATTAACGAGAATAAGAATAATATTTTATTAAATAGAATGTCTGATTTAAAATCAGTATATCAGAATACAAGAATATTACTGGCACCTAGTTTAGCTGATGAAACTTTTTGTAGAACAGTAAATGAAGCAATGATGAACGGTATCCCAGTAGTGAGTACTGGTCACGGTAATATAAAATATTTGTTAGGAGACTCTGGATATATTTTAGATCCGGATAATTTACCTATATGGAAAGAAACAATAGATAATTTATACAACAATCACGATCTATTAAAAGAACAGTCTGAAAAAACTTTATTATCATATTTGAACTACTCTGAAAAGATTGCATTTAAACAGTTTAAAAGATTATTTACAAAAATAATGTTTGATAGTAAAGATAGAAACATTATGATATTTACTCCATGGTGTGATCAGGGTTTGGGGATACAATCTAGAAATTATGCACGAATTTTAGAGAAAAATCATTATCG
>Ga0315902_10014100_pt1 | contig 10297 bp, 7 predicted proteins | sample LakEriMetagenome_9_FD_203523 | JGI IMG/M metagenome (GOLD analysis project Ga0315902, IMG submission 203523) | Freshwater fungal communities from buoy surface, Lake Erie, Ohio, United States - Buoy 12 MA117 | ecosystem: Environmental > Aquatic > Freshwater > Lake > Lake biofilm | place: USA...
GCCACGAAATTGGCCACGGCTTTGATGATCAAGGGTCGAAATTCGACGGCGATGGAAACATGGTCGATTGGTGGGTCGATATCGATCGCACTGAATTCGAAAAGCGGGCCAATGTATTGATCGCCCAGTACAACACCTTGGTCCCAGAAGGCACTCCAGATATCACCGTTAATGGAGCCCTTACGGTCGGTGAAAATATTGGTGATCTCGGCGGGCTGTCCATTGCACTCAAGGCATATGAGATCGCACTCGATGGAAAAGATTCACCCGTCATCGATGGCATGAATGGATACCAGCGACTATTTCTTTCCTGGGCACAGGCCTGGCGCGGCAAGGTTCGCCCAGAAGAGATGCGTCGTCGAGTAGCAACTGATCCACACGCCCCTGCAGAATTTCGTTGCAACCAAATCGTTCGCAATATTCCTGCCTTCTATACAACCTTCGGCGTTACTAAAGATGACGCCCTCTGGTTAGATGAGGATCAACGCGTTGCCATCTGGTAACGGATTTACTTTTGATATTTCACACGCGCCAGAAAAATCTCTGGCTCGTGCAGGAACAATCTCGACCCCACATGGTGATATCGCAACCCCTGCATTTATTCCGGTAGGAACCAAGGCGACGGTCAAAGCTGTCTTGCCAGAAACAATGAAAGAACTTGGTGCGCAAGCACTTCTTTCCAACGCCTATCACTTGTACTTACAACCAGGACCTGATGTATTGGATGAGGCCGGCGGGCTAGCCCGCTTTATGAATTGGCCAGGGCCGACCTTTACCGATAGCGGCGGATTTCAGGTTCTCTCATTGGGCGTTGGATTTAAGAAGGTGCTGGCGATGGATGCCCAGACCTTTAGATCCGACGAGGTCGTGGCCGGAAATAAAGAACGGTTGGCCCATGTCGATGATGAGGGCGTGACCTTTAAATCTCACATCGATGGCAGTATGCACCGCTTTACTCCAGAAGTTTCGATGCAGGTACAACATCAGATCGGCGCCGACATCATCTTCGCCTTCGATGAATGCACGACTTTGCATAACACTCGTAGATATCAAGAGAAGGCGTTAGAGCGCACACGAGCATGGGGAGTGCGCTGCCTTGATGAGCACCAGAAATTGACCCTAGAACGCTCTCAGAAGCCATATCAGGCCCTTTATGGGGTGATTCAAGGCGCACAATACGAAGACCTCCGCAAGAAGGCTGCAACGGATATGGCGGCGCTACGTTCGACTGATCCAGATAATCCGATTGCCTTCGATGGCTTTGGTTTAGGTGGGGCGTTAGATAAGAAAACTTTGGGAACAATCCTGACCTGGATGAATGAGATCTTGCCGGCGCAAAAGCCCCGCCACTTACTTGGAATCGGTGCCCCAGAAGACCTCTTCGTCGGGGTTGAAAATGGCATCGACACCTTTGACTGCGTCTTGGCATCTCGCATTGCTCGAACTTCAGCTGTCTACACCATGGTCGGTCGAAACAATCTATCCAATGCCATCAACCGCCGCGCCTTCGAACCGATCGATGCCGAGTGTGATTGCTACACCTGTGCCCATTACACCAAGGCATATCTGCATCATGTTTTCCGCGGCAAAGAGATCATTGCAGCAACTCTTGCGACAATCCATAACGAGCGATTTATTGTGCGCTTAGTCGATCAGATGAGGGCTGCACTTGTCTCAGGCGATTACTTTGAATTCAAAGAACAATTCATGGGTCGCTACAAGCATTTATCTGGCCAAGCGCGAGATTAAGTAAGAACTAAAAAGTTCTACTTAGCGGCCAAAACTACTTAGCGGCAATACGAGCTTCGCGGCGAATGCGCTGCTCAGCAGGATCTGGAACTGGTACAGCTGCAATTAAGCGACGTGTGTAATCGCTCTTTGGATGCTGCAAGATCTGATCGCGATCGCCGACTTCAACGAGTTCACCGTTCTGCATAACAGCAATACGGTGAGCCAAGATATCTACGACAGCTAAATCGTGTGAGATAAAGAGACAAGCGAAGTTGAGCTTGCCCTGAAGATCTTGAAGGAGATCAAGGAAACGCGCTTGTACAGATACATCCAGCGCCGATGTTGGTTCATCAGCAATCAAAAGATCTGGAGTCAACGCAAGTGCGCGAGCAATACCTACGCGCTGACGCTGTCCACCTGAGAGCTCATGTGGGTAGCGGTTGCGATAGCTACGTGGAAGTTCAACTTGATCAAGCAAATCTTCAACGCGGTGAGCAAGGTCTGCACCCTTTGCCTCGCCAGCCAAGAACAACGGTTCGCCAATTGACTCACCGATCGGAAGACGTGGGTTGAGAGATGATGCTGGATCTTGAAAGACGATGCCGGTGTGGCGACGAATTTTTGAAAGCTCTTTTGGCTTAGCGCGACTGATGTCTTTGCCAACGATCTCAAGCTTTCCTTCTTTGATTGGAATCAAGCCGATTGCAGCGCGACCAATTGTGGTCTTACCTGAACCAGACTCTCCCACAAGGCCAAGGATTTCACCTGGGTAGATTTCAAGAGATACATTCTTTGCAGCAACGAATTCAGGGATGCGTCCACGCTTTGGATAAGCAACGGTGACATTTTCAAGTCTAAGAACCGGCGCTGGCTTTGCGCTCTCGTTGTAAGGGAGAGCACGACGAGCTGTCGAACCTAACTTTGGAACTGCTGCAAGAAGTTGCTGTGTATATGGGTGCTGTGGACGATTAAAGATCTGATCGGCGCTTCCGTGTTCTACGGTGAGGCCATCTTTCATCACAAGAATCTCATCAGCCATATCTGCAACAACACCCATATCGTGGGTGATCAACAAGATGGCTGAGTTGAGCTTATCTTTGAGGTTACGCATCAAATCGAGAACTTCTGCTTGAACGGTTACATCGAGAGCTGTTGTTGGTTCATCTGCAACCAATAGCCCTGGATCACATGCAAGTGCTTGAGCGATCATCGCGCGCTGGCGCTGACCACCTGAAAGTTGGTGTGGGTACTTATCAATTGATGTAGCTGGATCTGGAATTTCCACCATGGTAATCAATTCGAGTGCACGAGCACGTGCCTCTTTTGGACCCATATCAAAGTGAGTACGAAGAGTTTCGATAATCTGGAAACCGATTGTGTAGACAGGGTTGAGCGCTGTCATTGGCTCCTGGAAAATATATGCAACTTCTTTTCCACGGAACTTACGAAGGGTTGAACCTTTCGCGCCCAGCATTTCCTGACCCTTAACTTTTACGCTACCGCTCATGCGGGCATTGCTTGCAAGAAGAGTCATCAGACCCATCGCAGTAGTTGACTTACCTGAACCGGACTCACCCACGATTGCAAGAACTTGGCCAGGGTTAACTTCAAAATTCATATTGACTGCAGCTGGGTACCAGATGCCATCTACCCAAAATTCGACAGTAAAGTCGTGGACCTTTAGTACTGGCTCGCTCATCGGAGAACCTTTCGTGAGAGACTACTTGTATGAGTAATTCTGAGATGTACCGTCCGAGAAGTAGTTACTTCTTTGCCGCTGCTATCTACATTCTCTGCGCTGGAATCGCCGGCCAAAGTTTCTACACCGAAGACTCCAAGGGAGTCGCAACCACAATCGCTTGGTGCTTGCTGGTCGCATACGCTTTTCACTTGGGCTTCGTTCGTCCCAAGGTGACCTTCTTTGATGAAGGAATCACAATTACAAACCCCTTGAAAGAGATCACTGTCGGCTGGGGTGAAATCGAAGATATTAGCGCTCGATACTCGATGTATATCCAAGTAGGTGGCGAGAAGATTTACGCTTGGGCGGCTCAAGCCCCAGGCAGATATCACAGCAGAACTGTCCATGCCAGCGAGATCCGCGGATTGAAGATCCCCGATCTCCAGAACATGAGACCCGGTGAATCTCCGCGTACTCACTCTGGACAAGCTCTGGCGCTTGCTCGAATTCGCTTCGACGCTTTTCACAGCAGCAGCACGAGAGGTGCGTGTGACAACCGAACTGAATTTAATCGAAACGGTCTTACCGCTCTGATTACTCTCTTTGTAATCGCCTGCGCGCTGAGCATCTTCTAAAACTAGATTACTCATTAGCTGCTGCAATTCGTGCCTGAACCTTCGCGCGCTCTTTATCTTTCTTAGTCAGACGGCGGCGCTGACGTGGGTCGAATGCATCGCGTAGACCATCGCCAATAAAGTTAATGCAGAGTGCGATAGTAATAATGAGAAGACCTGGCCACCAGAAGAGCCATGGGCGGATTGTAAATGAATCCTGATATTGGCTAATAAGTGATCCCAGTGAAACATCTGGTGCAACAACACCAAAGCCAAGGAACGAGAGCGCTGTCTCAAGAAGGATCGCACCCGACATCAGAAGGGTAATCGAAACGATAATGACACCAACTGCGTTAGGCAGAATGTGCTTAAAGATAATACGGCGATTACTTGCGCCAGCAACACGAGCTGCATCAACGAATTCGAGCTCTCGAAGTTTCAGGAACTCGCCTCGAACAAGTCGCGAGAGCCCCGTCCATGCAAAGAGTCCCAAGTAGAAGGCAAGGAAACCAACGCCAAGGTTTCCGAAGTGGAAACCAACAACTGAACCAATAATGATTGTTGGGATTGTGATGATGAAGTCTGTAAAACGCATCAACATTGAATCAATCCAACCGCGGAAGTATCCAGAGATTGCACCAATAGTGATTCCGATAGTTCCAGCGAGAAGGCCAATAACTGATGCAACATAGAGCGAGCGTTGCGCCCCTCTCATCACCATCGCAAAGTAGTCGTGGCCAATATCGTCTTGCCCAAATGGATGTCTTCCAAGACCGACACCGGTTCCATCAATAAATGATGGAGCTAGATCAAGAGTTGGACACCCGACGACGCCATCAGGACATCCCTCGGTGCGCAGCTCAAGAAGCTCGTCATAACTAAAGCGCCACCAACCTGGAATTCGAAATGAACCAATCTTTGTCTCAAGGGCGGTAAAGACGGCAATAATAAGAAAAGAAAGCACGAAAACAGATGTCATCGCTCCCTTGTGTCGCACAAAGCGGCTACGAACAATCTGACCTTGACTGAGGCCTTCAGTCTCTTTATTCATAATGGCTTGTTCGCCAGTAGTGATTGACTCCTCTTTAACTTTCTTACGCTTTAACATTAGTTACCTCCCGCGCCGGCGCGAATACGTGGATCTAGCGCTGAATAGAGAAGATCTGCGATGAGGTTTGCTGAAACCGCCAAGAATCCGGTGAGCAAGAAGACGCCCATCAAAAGATTGAGGTCGAAGGAGTTAATGGCTGCGTAGAAGAGCGTACCCATTCCAAGCCAACCAAAGATGCGCTCAGTAATGATTGCGCCACCGATGATGGAGGCGAAGTCAACAACCATGATTGTTGCAATTGGAATCATGGTATTTCTAAATGCATGGCGCATGATTACCGTGCGCTCAGTGAGTCCCTTCGCGCGAGCCGTACGAATGTAATCTTGGTTGAGCACTTCAAGCAGTGTTCCACGCGAGAAGCGAACATAGCCAGCAAATGAAATAAGTAGCAACGCCAAAGTTGGCAAGAACATATGGACAAGTGCATCAAGCAAGGTCATCCAGAAGTTTCCTGGCTCTAGAAGTGCATTTACTTGTCCGATCGTTGGGATTGGACGGTAGTAGACGGCATCAGATTCCATATATGGCTTCCAGGTCTGCATCAACTTGTCGATGACAACAAGGAATCCCATGATGAATATGGAGAGGATTGAGGTACGAATTATTGGGCCGCGATCGATCTTTGAGAATCGAAGTGAGACAAAAACGGCAAAGGCGAAAGAGACGATAATGATCAGTGGATAGATCAGTGTTTTTGCATGCCGCTCAAAGAGCCACTGCACTGGGTAGTAAGTAATGACGGTGTAGGCCGCCATGACAAGTGAGGATCTCAGAGCTGCCTTGTTGGTTAAACCTGTAGAGAGCTGCGTGATACCAAAGGCGACACCCACGGAGAGAATTCCAATCGCGATGACACCTAGTGATGGATTGGCAAACCAACCAGTGACGCTAAGGAATGAGAGAAGTGCAAAGTTGGCGGCGAATGCGCCACCGAAAATCAGCAAGACTCGTTTTCGAGTTCCGCTAATGATGGCCGACCAGAAGACACCACTGGCCACACTCAGCCCTATCAACCACTGAAGTGAGACCGTGGGTTCACCAAGGAAGGTATTGAATTGGATTGCTAGGTATTCCTTAAGGAGAACTGCAACCCAGAAAATTGGAAGCGAGAAGAGAAGGAAGGAGATGAAGGTCATCGCGTAGTCAAAGCGAGAGTACTGACGCAAGGCGGTAATGATTCCAATTGTGATGCCGACAATGATTGCAATTACTGTTGCTGCCGTAACAAGTCGAAGTGTGATTGGAAGGGCTACAAGAATTTCTTCGATCACCGGCTTTGAGGTACGAGTTAATCCAAAATCAGGGTTACCAATAAAGACTCCGAGGACGCCGCGTAGCCATAGGAAGTAGCGCAGCGGAGGCGGTACATCTAATTGAAGGTCGCGGGTAAGAGCTAGAATCTGCTGTTTTGCGTTAATTTCTTTGCTCAGGCGTAGCTCACCGAGTGGATCGCCTGAGATCGCAGCCAAGTTGTACAAGATAAAACTTGAGCCAAAGAGAATGACAAAGAGAACGCCCAGGCGACGTGAGATGTAAGCAATCACTTTTTCAAGTACACCTTTCCATTATCTACAGATAAAGCCTGCCTTGGCAGCCGTTCGGAATTGTATCCGAAAGGGCAAGAAAGAGTGGCATCCAGATTGCTCTGAATGCCACCCCTTCTTTACTGATTTTTTCACCGCACTAAATCTCAATTAGAGAATTAGTTTGTGAAGTACCAATCCCATAGGTTCCAAACTAGGTTTGGAGAGAATGGTGATGGTGCAACGCCCTGCAACTTAGCATTGACGCCGTTAGCTGATGGGTGCTGGAACACTGGAAGTGTTACTGCATCCTTGATCAACTCTGCATCAACCTGTGCGAATAGAGCTGCAATTTGTGCTGGTGTCTTTGGTGAAGCACCGAGCTCCTTGTAGATCTTATCGATTGTTGCATTTGAGTATCCCTGGAGGTTTGCCTGGGTCTCGTATGTTCCAACGTTACCTGACTGGAATGCTGCGCTCTTTACCCAAGCAAAGAACGAAACGTCATACTTTGGATCTTCAAGGTATGAAGACCAACCTGATGTAGGTGTTACATCTACATCGAAACCAGCCTTTGCCCATTCAGCCTTTGCAAGTGCAGCCTGTGAAACACGACGTGCGTTACTTGGCTGACCGAAGAGCAACTTGATCTTTACAGATCCGCTGCCAGCTGCTGCATCTGGGTAATACTTCTTTACCAATGCAAGTGCAGATGCGGTACGTGATGCTTGTGTACCTGCAGTGAACTTAGAGACACCTGACTTGGAAATAATTTCCTTGTAGCTTGGCTCTGAGTTAAAGACCATCAAGGAGTTCATCAACTCTGATTTTGCGTTGATTGGCTTGATGATCTTTGCCATGATCTCTTCACGTGGGTATGAAAGAAGGAAGGCTGTACGTAGATCCTTTGCCTTCTGTGACATTCCAGCGAATGGACCGTCGTAAGTTGTTCCAGATCCGTATGCAGGACCGACACGGATATCAAGGTGCTCGTAAACAGCCTGATCTCCACCGATGACCTTAACTGCTGGTGCCATTGCCTTAAGGAGTGCAACAGCGTCTGCGGTTGGCTGACCGGCGTAGATATCAACTTCGCCGTTCTTAAGTGCCTGTGCAGCAGCTGTTCCGTCACCGATAACCTTAAATACAACGCGCTCAAGGGACTTAACCTTTGGACCTGAGTTGTACTTAGGGTTGCGGACCATTGTCACTGCGCCGTTAGCAACAGCTGACTTGACCATGAATGGACCGTTACCAACTAGAAGAAGTGGATTGGTTGAAGCGTTAACAGTGCTGATCGTGTAATCCTTTGACCAGACCTTTCCGATCTTCTTCAATGTTGCAGTGTTGTATGTATCGAATGCCTTGAGGAAGCGCTCTTTAGCTGCCATGTTCTCTGCAGCTGTTCCAAGCTTTGACTTTCCTTCTGCCATCAATACCAATGCGTGTACTGGTGATGGGCCAGGTGAAAGTAGGCGCCAGTCTGGTACCTGTGCATCGTATTCAATGGTTACTGACATCTTGTCAGCAGAAAGAATTGGAAGACCAACGACGTTCTCTTCGTAAAGTCCACCGTAACCGAGTGAGTCAAATGCTGGTACTACATCTGCATCGCTTGGATCTCCAAGACCTGCAATCTGTGAGTATGTTCCAGCTGATGTGACGTGTGTTAGGAGTAGATCGATACCGTTGATAGGTGTTCCATCTGACCAGACACGACCCTTGTTAACTGTGTACTGAATCTTGAAAGGCTTCTTGCTTACGATCTTGTAGGTACCGAATTCGGTGTTATCTACAAGTGTTGCCTTGTTGTTGTAATAGGTGAAGCCGATACCTGAAAGGTAGGCAACATCTGTGTTGAACGTAAGGTTCATGTTTGAAACGCTTGGGTTCAAGCCTGTCAAAGCATTACTTTGTACGATTTGTACTGTGGTCTTTGCTGCTGCGTTAGCCGGGCTAAGCAGACCGAAAGCAAGACCAGCCGTTGCAGCTGTAGCGATTGCTACGCGTGCGACACGGTTTAGCTTCATATTTCCTCCTAGAGGGGTTGAAAAGACGGATGTGAAGAGTCGACCTACCTCACAGCCATCTTTGGGTGGGCAAAGTCTGCCGTAGCCTCAAGTAATAGGCAATTGGCGGAGGTAACGATTAGGCCACGATTACGCGTGTAGGGATACCCCGAGGAGAAGGGCGAGGGTGATTTATGTGGCTGAACTGGCCGAACTGGCCGAACCGCCTGCGGCACGGGCCTTATCAATAGCCTCAGTCGTGAGAACTCGAATGGCGTATATAAAGAGGAGAAAGCCCAAAGTTGCGCCTACGAAGTAGACCGAACGAAATGCCATCTCGCGCCCGAATGGTGCTTCGAGAGCGGCCACCAATCCTCCTCCGAGCAGGGTGCCGATAGGAATAGTTCCCCAGGCGAAGAATCGATAGACGCTATTTACGCGACCTAAGAGATTGGTCGGAATCAAACTTTGACGAAGTGAAACAGTGACCACATTCCATAAGACTGCGGTGAAAGTTTCGATAACCACTAATACCCAGACGATGTACCACTGGGAAGCAAATCCAATAAGTAGCGTGCCGAGTGGCATGACAAAAAGTGCGAGGGCAAGAGAACGACCGCTTCCAATTTTTTCAGAAACTTTGGGACCGAGCAGTCCACCGAGAATTCCGCCAACGGCAGCAGCTGTGCCAAGAACTGCAAAGATAAATACTGTTGTGTTGAGAACTTCTTGTGCGAAGAGAATGAAGACTGCGCCAGTAAGTGAAGCGATGCCGTTGAGCAATCCAAGGATAATTGCCATGGGGCGAAGCAGGGTGTGACTCCAGAGCCAACCGAATCCTTCTTTTATCTCAGCTTTAAAGTTGATGGGGCCAGATTTAGCTTCAGGTGCAAAACTTTTCACCGTCGGTTTCATACTTGCAATCAGCGCTGCTGCAAAAAAGAAAGTTATTGCATCGACAAAAAATGGCAGAAATATTGCGATGGCGATGATGAAACTTCCAAGTGGTGGGCCGATAAATGAATTGGTGAGAGATTCAGCCGACCACATACGGCCATTTGCTTTCTCCAGATCCTTATCTTCTACAACTGCCGGCATCAAGGTTTGAGCGCTGTTATCGCGCAAGACTTCAGCTAGGCCGAAGAGGAATGCTGTCACCAGAATGACAGAGTAAAGCGTGTAGTTGGTTTCAAGATTTGTCAGTGAGGAAAGCTCGTTCAGTGATGGCAGTGAATCTCGTTCAAGGTAGACGAAAAATCCCACTGCAATGGTCAGAAGTCCACGTGCACTATCCATAGCCACAATGATTCGCTTGCGATTAAAACGATCTGTGATTACTCCGGCATGCAAGGTGAAGATGAGCCATGGGAGGCGTGAAACCACGGCAGAGAGAGCTATAAGTAGCGGTGATCTTGTTACAGCCGATGCTAGCCATGGGTAAGCAATCGAGACTATTCCGTCACCCAAGTTTGAGACCGTGGTGGCGCTCCATAACTTCCAATAAGAAGCTCCGAGTTTAGTCTTCACCTTTGATGACTTCACTGTGATCTCCTTGGCTCGTTTGATTGCCTAAGCGGTAAATAAATGTAAATGCAGATAGAGAGATCAGAGTAGTTGCGATGCCACCC
>Ga0315902_10014101_pt1 | contig 10296 bp, 17 predicted proteins | sample LakEriMetagenome_9_FD_203523 | JGI IMG/M metagenome (GOLD analysis project Ga0315902, IMG submission 203523) | Freshwater fungal communities from buoy surface, Lake Erie, Ohio, United States - Buoy 12 MA117 | ecosystem: Environmental > Aquatic > Freshwater > Lake > Lake biofilm | place: USA...
CTGCGAGCGGTCAGGCCATGAATGATTTTCAAGGTTACACGTTAACTTTTACCGGGATGGAAAAGACCTTTTCACCAGAAGTTAACCCTGCAATTATTACTGCGCTTTTGTAGTTTTTCATAGTTTTAAAAGTGGGGAAAGGGGCTTGCTATATGCAGGCCCTTTTTTGTTTAACAAATTACATAACGTTTTATATTTATTATTAGTGATAAGGTTTCAGAAAAATACAACTAACAAAGTAGTGGTTACATTAACCGAGAATAGCACGGCCTCAAATCCGTATTATTTGTTTCAGTTTACGAACCAAACGAGTAAAGTTGATTACTATTTTATAGCTTCGGATATCTCGAATTTCCCTGAACGCTATAACGAGTTTAACGTAACGGAAAGAGATAGTCCTAACACATTACAAGGGCAAGTTGAGTTAGGTGAAGAGGGCTTTTACAATTACACAGTTTATCAAACCAACTTACCAAACTTGAACGGATTGACAAATGCAAGTCAAGCGGTAAACAATATCACTAAAACAGTTGAGTTGGGTAAGGTTTGGGTTGTGCCAAATAATCCGGCAATACCAACTTATACAGGTCAATCAGATACAATTGTGGTTTATACTCCTTATGAGTTTTTAATGCAAGAAAACGGGGCTTATTTATTACAAGAAAACGGACAGTTAATAATACTATAATGGCAGAAAATAAAACAATATTAGAGTTAAACGAAGTAACCGCAAATGCAAGCGGGGATGTGTTCCCATTGGTTCAAAGCGGAGTAACGCAAAAGACAACACTAAGCAAGATTAAGACCTTTTTTGACTCTATATACACCACTACTTCAGCGGTTGCAACCCAAATAAGTAATGCTTTGTCAAGTTATGCAACTCAAACTTATGCGAATAATGCAGCTAGTACGGCACAGAGCAACGCAATAACATCTGCTAATGGATATACAGATACACAAGTTGCAACTAAACAGCCTAAACAGTCTACAGATGTTGTAAGTATTAATGCACAAGGGTCTCCAGCATTAACATCTGCAAACTGTATATTATCAATTTTTAACATACCAAGCGGTACAGGAAATAAGCAAATAACAATAAATGCGGCAGGCTATTTAACTGATGGCGATTTTGTACAGTTGGCAGTAAAGTATAAAGGCTTTGATGTAAACTTAAGGTCTTATAACATCGAGGGCGGTTCTTTACACATTTACCTTAACGTACATAGCAGCCCGACTGAACCGGTTATAATTTCAATGAATAAAATTAACTAATGAAAAACAATACAATAGTTTTAAATTTTAGCAACGATAAAGTGCCTGAATTTTTAGAGGTACGAGGTAAAGACTGGATTAAGTACGGAGAAAACAACGACTATCCAAATTACTTAGTAACTCTCTTTAATAGGTCGGCTAAACATAACGCAATAGTAACTTCAAAACAGTTGTACATTTGCGGCCAAGGTGTGCAGTTTAATGCTGAAGGATTACCACCTGAAAAGATAGCAAGCACACAAGCGTTTATTCAATCACCTAATCAATACGAAGACCTAAACGAGTTAAATCGTAAAATGGTTTTAGATATGGAATTGTTTGGCGGGTTCTATCTTCATGTGGTTAAGACAAAAGACCGTAAAGGAATTTCAGCCGTTTATCATTTAGACTATTGCAATGTACGCTCGAATAAAGATAATACTTGTTTCTACTATTCTGATGAATGGTTGAATGACCAAGGCGAAGACAATCCACGTGTAGACCCAAAAAAATACATAGCATACGGAAGCAAAGAATGGGAAAAAGCCAAAGAAGGTGTTATGTACGTGAAGCAATACAGACCCAACGTAGCTACTTACGCTTTGCCTGATTACATCGGGGCAGTAAACGCTATTATTACCGATGCTGAGATAGCTAACTTTCACAGAGCCGCAATTCAAAACGGTTTCCAAGGTGGCACTATGATAGTGTTCAAAAACGGTCAACCTTCAGATGAGGAAATGGCTACTATTGAACGCCAAATTAAAAAGAAATTTACCGGCACGGACAGGGCAAATACTTTTGTTATTGACTTCGTAGACGACCCGACAAGAACACCTGAGATTATACCTTTAAATGGTAATGATTTTGATAAGCGTTACGATGCCTTAAACGATACTATCCAACAAGAAATATTTGTTGGGCATAAAGTAACAAGCCCTATGCTGTTCGGGGTAAGGGTTGAAGGGCAATTAGGTGGACGTAACGAAATGGCAACGGCTTATTCGTTATTCCAAAATACCTACATCACTCCAAAACAACTTTTAATCGAAGCGGTTTTAAATGAGTTAGTAGGTTTGAATAACCGATTAACCATAAAACCTGTTGAGCCTATCTTACCTGACTTCAGCGAACAAACCTTATTGCAGATATTGACTAAGGATGAGATGAGAGAGATTATCGGGCGCAAGCCTTTAAAGATAGAGCAGCCAGCTGGAGCCGGATTTTGTAAGCATACATTTGCAAAGGATGACGATATAAAAGACTTAGAAGTGTTTGCTAAGTTTGGCAAGTCAAGTGATGACTACATGAGCGTAAAAAATGTAAAAGCAATGTTTAGCGTTCAGGAAATGGAAGGTGTGCAGCATCAAATGTTTGCGTTAACCAAAACTGAAAAGGCTATTTTGGACTTATTAAAGACAAGCCCGGATGCGAGTGCTAAAGATGTGGCTAAATACCTAAAGATAACCGAAAAGGAAGCCACAGATATAATGACTAACTTACTCGACAAAGGGTACTTAGATGAAAATCTAAAGTTAACTGATAAAGGTGCGAAAACAAAAACACCTGATTTAACCGAGTTAGTGGTGATGTATAAGTACGAGTTAAGAGCCAACGCACCTGATTTGGTTGCAGGCGGACAAAGCAGACCTTTTTGCAAAGGCATGATGTCGGCTAATAAGCTATACACACGTGAAGAAATAGACCAAATCGGAAAAGAGTTAGGCAATATATACAGTGAGCCAAACTACGATGTATTTAGAAGGCGTGGTGGTTGGTATACCGACCCAAATACAGGAGTTCATCAACCAGCTTGCAGGCACGTATGGATGCAAGGAATTTATAAGAAAAGATAATGGCAAGAGTATTATTTTTAAGTGAGGCTACATTAAAGGCCGAAAGCATACTACAGGACAATGTAGACATGAAGGTTGTAACTCCAACTATTTTAGATGTGCAAAATTTTTACATCCTGCCAATATTAGGAACAACCTTGTATAATGACCTTTGTTCAAAGGTTATTGCAGGCTCATTGGCTGGTGCAGATAAAACCTTGATGGATGACTTTATAACTCCTGCAATGATTTGGTATTGTCGGTATGAGTTACCATTCAACATGAATTATAAATACTTCAATAAAGCGGTGGGTGTACAGAGTGCAGATAACATGACACCAGCTTCACTTGAAGAAATTGCAATGGTAACTGACCGGGCAAAAAATAAAGCTGAGTGGTATGCAGAAAGATTAACTAAATATCTATTAAGTAACGAAACTTTATACCCTAAGTACATCACACAGGAAAATCCAAACATTGATACCATATATCCTAAGCGCACAAACTACACAAGCGGTATGTATTTAGGTGGAGTTGGTGGAGCGTGTTGCGAAGGTGAAAAGAATTTTAAAGGTTTAACAGTGGATAGAGGTAGGAGAGAATATTGTAATTATTGTTAATATGAAAAAAGGGCCAAGTAAAAAGAATATCCAAAAACTTCATCAATTTATAAATGACAAGTCTAAATCAGATAATAAACAAGTTAGAACAGATCGCAACAAACCACGCTCAAATTAATGGGTTTGGTTTTGGTGAAGAATACGAAATAAGCACACAACAGGAAAACTATCCTTTGTTATGGGCTAATGTTTTGGATTCTACATTAAACGATAAAATCTTAACGGTTGGCATAGGGATATTGATTTTAGATATTGTTTCTGATGATGACAGGAACGCTAACGATACGTTAAGCGATGGATTGAGTATAGCGTGTGATGTGTATGCTTTATTAGCGCAAGAAAATCCACTATACGAAGTACAGCCAAATGTAAATCTCACGCCAATATTTGAGGCATTTGCGGACAAAGTAAACGGTTGGCGAATGGATTTAGCCTTAAACATAGTAACAGGCGTTAACAGATGTCAAGTACCTTTAAAATAACTAAAAAATAAAAATTTAATACTTATAAATATGGCAATAGCATTAGAAGTAATAGCAGGAGCGGGCGGCTTCAAAGTAGTTTCAACAACTTCACCAGAAACGGGTGTTGAATATAACTCTATTGTAGTGATGGAAGATTGTGAGTTTACAGCATTTGCGGTAAATGGGGCAAGCGTATTATCTACAAACGGGTTAAGTGGTGTAACTATTAAAGCCGGTTCATTTTTGCCTGCTGGAACAAACGGTAAAATTACAGCATTTACTTTAAGTTCAGGTTCAGTAATCGCTTATAGATAATGATTGGATTAGGTAACTCAGTTGTTAAGCGTAAGATATTTGCGCCAAGTGTACCAGCCGCACCGGTAAATGTGGTTTTACCTTCATTAACCGGGACAGGGGTGGTAGGTTCTACCATTACTTGTAATAAAGGAACATGGACTGGCGTACCTACTCCAACTTATGAATACGATTTTAAAGTTGACGGTGTAAGTGTTCAATTCGGTATAAGTAATGAATATGTAACAAGTGGCCCTGATATTGATAAAGTAATTACTTGTGAGGTAACAGCTACTAACTCACAAGGTAGTGCAAGTGCAACTACATCTAATAGCATTACTGTAGGTACAGCCCCAGCAAACACCGTTGCTCCAACAATAAGCCCAAGCGGCACACAAAGTACAGGTACATTAATTACCGTTAGTGTAGGTACATGGACAGGAACACCAACCATTACATACGAATACAGATGGACACGTAATGGCTCACCTATTAGCGGAGCAGTTAACACAACCTACACAATTCAAGCAGCCGATGACGGCACAACTATCCGTTGTGAAGTGAGGGGTACAAATAGCTATGGTGTGAGTTCATACGTGGCAAGTTCAAATAGTGTAAGTGCTGTTAATGCAGTTGCACCTGTTAATACGGTTGCGCCTGTAATTAGTGGAACGGCTGTTGTTGGTCAAACATTATCAAGCACAACAGGTACTTGGACGGGTACTCCTACCCCTACATTCTCTTACCAATGGAGAAGGGGTGGTGTTGATATAGGTGGTGCAACTTCGTCTACTTATACATTAGTAAGTGCTGATGCAGGACAAAATATTACTTGCGTGGTTACAGCTACCAATACAGCAGGTTCAGCAAGTGCAACAAGCAATACTATTTCTGTATTTTTAACTATGCTTGACAAGTATCCAATGTATAATGGATATTCAGCATCAAGACTATTAAGAGGAGCTTACTATGGTAGCGCAATAATTAGATTACGAAGAAGTAATGATAATGCAGAAAGTAATTTTGGTGTAACAACATCAGGATTATTAGATGAAGCTGCAATTACATCATGGGTTGGTGCTAATAACGCATTTGTTGTAACACTTTATGCGCAAGATGGTAGCACAAGACACTTTACTCAATCAACACCACTAGAACAACCACAATTTGTTAGTGCAGGAGTTATAATTAAGCGCACAGGTGCAGGAGTTGGAGCAGAGGCAAGGCCAGCAATGGATTTTAGTGGCACTCAAAGTTTAATTGTTTCAAGTTCAACATCATTATACAATTTTATTCATAATGGAACTTCATCTTATGTATATGGAGTTGCAGAATTTGGCAAGGTTGCAGACCCTAACGCATTATATGCATTGATTGGTAACTACGCTGTGAATGGTTCTAATATTGGATTTACAATAACGTATGATGATAGAGCCTCTGTCCCTTTAAATAATGCTACAAGAATACAAGTAGCAAATGGCCTTGGGGCAAATGCTATTACATCAATAAACAACAACTCCTTGTCACCACAACAAGTTTGTATTTACACATCTCAATTTGATGCCGATAATTCAACTGCTGCAAATAGGAGCATAAGTAGAATTAATAACGGTGCAGCATTACAAGGCAATACACAAACAGTTGCTCCAAGTACATCAAACTCATCATTTAATTTACAATTGGGTGGAGCGGGAAATAATACATTTAGGTTAGTTGGTTTTGTATCAGAAATGTGTATTGACAATACAAACCAATCGTCTAATGATGCTAATATTAGAACTGATTTAAACTCATTTTATAGAACATTTTAATTATGTTAGTACATAAATTTGATACCAAGCAAATAGCCGATGAAGCAATGAATTATCTTAACGTTCATCACGGCTTACCCGTACAAGGCGGTTTAACAAAGTTTGATGAAACAAGTTATAAACAGCATCCTAATGGCTATTACTATATTGTATACAGTGAGAAATGGACTAGCGTTTTAGGAGAACCAATTGAAATTGAATTAAACACTGAACATTAATGGCAAAGGGTACATCACACAACATTAAAAAATCTTTTGGCACTCGTAAAAAAGGAGTGGCAAAGAAAAAGTTAAATAAGCACGAATGTAAAAAACAATACAACCGACAAGGCAGATAATAATTTACCCCTATGAATTTTGATTTACAATACCTATTTAACACTATTGGCGGAGCGTTGTGCGCTGCTTACCTTTATCTATTTCGCGAACAAGCAAGCCTACAAAAACGGGTTCAATCACTTGAAGACGTACACACGATTAAGATTGATGACGTTGCAAAAAAGGTTGACAAACTTGAACAAAAAATTGAGGAACTAAGTTATAACATTCACAAAGAAAAAAACATTGAAAGCCAGTTAACCGTGGCAATAGGACTATTAATTAAGAAACTCGATGAAAAATCTTAACAAAAAAACACGCTCACATTTGAGTACTGTAATCGGGGCGTTGGTGGCTATTGCAAACGCTTATGTAAACGTTGACTGGAGTACGTTTACATTCGATTATAAGCACGTTGCTCCACTTGTTATAAGTGGATTAATTGCATTAGGTGGTTACATGACTGAAATTGAAAGTAAAGAATAATGGAAAGAATCAGTAAGCATATATCATTTGACGAGGCTACGCTAAGCAATACCGCTTTACGTGCTAAAATAGATAATACACCTACACCGGAAGTGTTAGAATCTATGAAACACGTTGCAGAAAATTTATTTGAACCATTGCGTGAATGGTATGGTAAGCCAATAAGAATAAACTCTTTTTATCGCTCACCAAAATTAAACAAATTGGTTAAAGGCAGTCCAACAAGTCAGCACGTAAAAGGTGAAGCTATTGATATTAGTGCCGGGAGCAAACTTGAAAATAAAAAACTGTTTGATTACATAAAAGATAATTTGCAGTTTGACCAAGTGATAAATGAATATGACTTTACATGGGTGCATATTTCATTAAAAAAATCCGGCAATAGAAAACAGGTTTTAAAAATTGGATAATGGATAGATTCAATACGTTTGTGGTGGTGATTTGCACCGTGGTTTTTTTTATGTTAGTAGCGGAACATTGCAACATGAATAAGGAACGTGTGTATTTTAGCAATGAGTTAAATTCGCTAATGGCAGAACGTGTGGATTTACTTGATAGCATAGCGGTTTTAGAAATGGAGCGTGTAACATTAAAGGCGCAAAAAGAAAAAGTCATTACAAAGTACGTTCAGTTACCGGCTAAGGAACGTATAAAATTCATCCATGTGATAGACAGCAACGCTACGCTTACAGATAGTTCAGCTACTTTAACCATGGCCGGGATAGATTCGATTAACAAACTACAAATACACTACAAGTACACTTTATTAGACCTTGCTAAATGTGATAGCATAAGTTCGCTTAAATCAACTGTTATCACCTCAGATAGTAATGTTATAGCCTCACAACAACATCACATGAAAGCGCAAAAAAAAGCGGCTAAAATCGTTTTGATTAGAGCCGCTGTAATGAGTGCTTTAGTTGGTGTGGTTATTGGGTTAATGCTTTAATCTTCATTCGATACCGTGTTTTAATTTCAAGTAATTCTAAATCCGTGTATTTGCGGACACGTGTGGATTCGGCCAATGATTCTAATTCGATTACATTATCCAAGCCTATCTTATTAATCAATCCTTCACGGTATTTCAACTCATTGCCACCTAAATATCTATTGCATTTCCCGCATTGCCTATTTGTGTTATGTTCGTGAAATATAACACCGCTGTAAAGTTCGGCTTTCTTAAAATGGCCTGCATCCCATACGCTCGAAGTAGTAGCCCCGCAACTGATGCACGGTTGGTTAGCATCCCTTAATCTGATGTACTTTTGGAATATCACCTTAACCTCGTTTACACGCTGCGAATATGTTTTTAGCTTTTCCTTTTCTGCACGTTTCATTGCACGTAATTCGGCCTTATATTCACTCACCTTCTTTTGCTCACGTTTGGCCGTTTGTCTTATCCCGTATTCAATAGCGCAACGCTGTGAACAAACTTGCTGCATACTTCGCATAGGCTTGAATTCAGCAGCACATATTTTACACTTTTTAGGCTTCATATTTTAGTAAACATCCACCACGTAAAATACTTTAAATTGGTGCGTTTATTTTTTTTATATCTCATATCAATTTACTTTTCTTAGCGTGTTTGGCATCGAGAGTGTACGAAAAATGATAACCTTTCGTGCCATATCGAGTTTCATGGGCGATTACCTTTTTATCAATCCTAAACCCGGCATTGATAAACTCGCTTACCCTAGTGGATAGTTTGGTACAACCCGTGAGTTGATAGGCTTTGATAAAATCAACTGGTTTGCCTTTTAGCATTAATTTCAGTAATGCCTGCTTTTGGGTTAGTTTGCCCTTTTTGTTTGTTTCCATATTTTTAACATTTGTATTGTTGGTTCGTTTACTTGCAATTTACGTTTAATTTCTAACTTTTCAAAACTCTTCAATACTTCTTTTACTGAATCAACCATGGGCCAATGATAAAAGAAATTAGAATCCGTGAAGTTATCCATAATGTAGTTGAATGGACTTAGCGTATCAAAGCCGCCTTTAGAGCGCATTATTTCCGCCCTGTTGACTTGTGATTCTTTCCCGTTAACTCTCATTTAAAATCAATTTTCTTTCCATTACCTACATATACCTTTGCCTGCTTTGCCTCAAGTTCCTCTTTCGTTTGGCGAATATAGCAAGTGTGGGTATTGTCGTATTTGTCTTTTTCTTTCAACTCAACCGCTGAAATAGTGATGTACTGTTTGCCGTTGTTGGGCTTTGTAAATTTTAGCCTCCGGGATGTCCGATAAGCAGATGTTTAAATTAAGCATTTTTTTCTGAAATTAATTTGTTATAAACTCCTAAGGCCGCTTCATAAGTGGGCCTAAAAACTGTTTCGATGTATGAGTTGGTTTCTTGCTGAACCATATACCCTGCATCAGTACGATACAGGGCTATGGTGCGACCGTGTAATTTTACTTTACTGAGTAGCTGATCCATTAATTTTATTTAAGATTTGGTTTTTGTACTCCGTTGCTAATTTTGCTTTTGTCAGGATGAGCTCAATAGCGGCTTCATCACGTGGCACTTCGATTGAATGATAATGGTGCGCTTTGTTGTAGTACCTGTCATCATAGCTTACAAATAAGCATTTATCCGTATGGGTAAGGTACATATTAAGCTGCATTTGATAGTAGTAGTTAGGAACACAATCTAAAACATCTTCAGGCGTGTGCAACATCAAGTACTCTAAGTGTGTTTTACTTGCCGGACATTTTATCTCACATATCAACCCGCTGTCTTTTAGTATCACATCAGGCGTGCCACCTACATTATACTCATCATCCCAGAAAAACACAAAACCACCTACCGAAGTATAGATAAAGTCATCATCATTTACAGTCTTACCTAACCGTTCTGCAATAGCTAATACGGCCTGTGGTTCGGTTTCATTACCATGCTCCATTGCCCTATTATAGAAGTCAGGCTCTTTAGGTGCTAAACTTTCTGCAACACGTTCTAAAACATATGTCTTTGCCCCTTGGCTCAATACTTCATCTTTCTTTTTTGGAGTAGCTAATAGCCTATGAATTTCACTCGCTGTAAATAATCCGCTGCGAAATGTTGACCAATCTTCTTTGGTTTCAAATACTTTGTAGTTAATCATTGTTACCTCCCATTTTAGCAGCGTTTGACTTAGTGAATGTTTCATTTAAGTTGGCATCAGTGGTGTATGCCATCGTTTCTTTGCGGTTTAAATCACGACCAAATAGTTTACCCAA
>Ga0315902_10014102_pt1 | contig 10296 bp, 6 predicted proteins | sample LakEriMetagenome_9_FD_203523 | JGI IMG/M metagenome (GOLD analysis project Ga0315902, IMG submission 203523) | Freshwater fungal communities from buoy surface, Lake Erie, Ohio, United States - Buoy 12 MA117 | ecosystem: Environmental > Aquatic > Freshwater > Lake > Lake biofilm | place: USA...
CCCGAAGGAGAAAACCCGCTCGACTTGCATGTATTAGGCACGCCGCCAGCGTTCGTCCTGAGCCAGGATCAAACTCTCCAATAAAATGAAAGTTTACCAAAACTCATCACTTGCTGACTTGTTACTTCTTATTCAACGTACTCGTTGTGCAGTTTTCAAGGAGCAACTTCCTCGCGTCCCCGCTCTCAAACGGCGACTTTCATATACTAGCACACTCCCCCATCCATTGCAATATGTTTTTTTGAACCAATTTTTTACTCATTCTATACTCATAGTTTCGTTTGTTTCATTGATCTCATCATCACTCTCACTTCGCTCTACTTGGGTAACAGTTGCTACCTCATCATCATCTCGCGTATGGATAAGTCTTACCCCTTGAGTATTTCTGCCCATTGAAGAGACACCTTCCATGCTTGTTCTAATTACAGTTCCTGACTCCGTTATAATCATCAGATCTTGATTTTCGCGTACGACTTTTAATCCAACGACTCGTCCATTTTTCTGAGTTACATTTAATGTCTTTACACCTTTTCCGCCGCGGGATTGAATACGATATTCGGACATCGGCGTTCTTTTTCCATAGCCTCTTGAAGTAACGATCAACACATCGTCATTCTCATCAGCAATATCCATATCAATTACTACATCGTCTGAACCGAGTCGTATACCTTTTACGCCAGTTGCAGCTCGCCCCATTGCACGAACTTCTTGCTCGGGGAAACGGATAGACATCCCTTGTCTAGTTCCTATAACGATTTGTTTATCTCCATCCGTCATCCTTACACCGATCAACTCATCGTCTTCACGGAGCACAAGTGCGATAAGGCCAACTTTTCTGATATTTATGAATTCGTTAAGCGGTGTTTTTTTCACTATCCCTTGCTTGGTTGCAAAGAATAAGTATTTATCCGACTCCCCCATATCGCGAATAGGTATGACCGCATTAATTCTCTCCCCTTGCTCAATCTGGATTAAATTAATAATGGGAGTCCCCCGCGCAGTTCTGCCAAGTTCAGGAATCTCGTATGCTTTCAGTCGGTAAGCTTTGCCTTTGGTCGTAATGAATAACAAGTAATGATGTGTATTAGTGACAAATAAATGCTCTACAAAATCTTTCTCTTTCGTTTCCATCCCAATAATTCCTCTGCCGCCGCGTTTTTGACTACGATAAGTGGCTACTGGAATCCGTTTAATATATCCTGTGTGCGAAATAGTGATCAAAACCTCGTCTTGAGGGATTAAATCTTCGTCTAAGATAGCTTCGTCACCGATGGTAATTTCCGAACGTCGCTGATCGGAGAAACGGGCTCGAATTTCTTTAAGTTCATCGCTAATAATTTTTAACACAAGCTGATTGTCTGCCAGTATCCCCTCGTAATCGGCGATCTTAATAATTAATTCTGCAAATTCGTTGTCAATTTTTTCTCTCTCTAAGCCTGTGAGTCGTTGCAAGCGCATCTCCAGTATAGCTTGGGCCTGTTCTTCTGATAAATTAAATTGTGAAATTAATCCAATCCTAGCTTCATCGGTTGTTTGTGATGCACGAATGAGCGAAATAACTTGGTCTAGGTGATCTAGTGCGATTCGTAAACCCTCTAATATGTGAGCTCTGGCACGAGCCTTGCGCAAGTCATAATCTGTTCGTCTGCGAATGACGTCAACTTGATGCTCGAGATAATAGTAGATTGCATCTCTAATGTTGAGTACTTTTGGCTCACCATGAACTAATGCCAACATATTGATACCGAAATTTAATTGCATTGTCGTTTGTTTATATAAATTATTGAGCAGGACACTTGGGTTAACATCTCGGCGCAATTCGATGACGATTCTCATCCCATTACGGTCGGATTCATCTCTTAAATCGGTAATTCCCTCAATCTTTTTTTCTCGCACAAGCTCGGCAATTTTTTCGATTAATTTCGCTTTAATTACTTGATAAGGTAGTTCTGTGACGATAATCCTTGCTTTGCCATTATTTTCTTCAATTTCCGAGCGAGCTCGCATCGTGACAGAGCCGCGACCTGTAGCATAAGCTTGTTTGATGCCTTCTCTACCAAGAATCAGTCCACCTGTTGGAAAATCTGGTCCTTTAATCACCGACATGAGCTCAAGCGGCGTCACTTCAGGGTTCTCAATCATCATGAGAGCTCCATCAATTACTTCACCAAGATGATGAGGCGGTATATTTGTGGCCATGCCAACAGCGATTCCAGAAATTCCGTTCACTAATAAATTAGGAAACCTTGCTGGCATTACTACCGGTTCTTGTTCTTCACCATCGTAATTTGGCACGAAGTCAATGGTTTCTTTATTAATATCGCGCAATAACTCCATAGCAATTTTAGATAATTTTGCTTCTGTATATCGCATCGCTGCGGCGGCATCTCCATCGATTGAACCGAAATTGCCATGACCATCAATCAACATATATCGCAGTGAGAAATCCTGAGCCATACGAACCATTGTTTCGTAGACAGCCGAATCACCGTGAGGATGATATTTCCCGATGACTTCACCTACAATCCTGGCAGACTTTTTGTAAGGTTTATCAGGAGACATACCTAGTTCAGACATTGCATATAATATTCTCCGATGAACGGGTTTTAATCCGTCCCTCACATCAGGAAGAGCACGACTCACTATAATACTCATGGCATAATCCATGAAAGATGACCGCATTTCGGTGCCGATATCTCTTTCTTGTACGTGTTGCAAACGCTCGTCCGTCATGCCGAGCCTCCTGTCTTCCTGATGGATTCTTATAAAGGGTTATACATCTATATTTTTCACGTATTTAGCATGTTTCTGAATGAACTCACGCCGCGGCTCAACATTATCTCCCATCAAGGTGTCGAAGATTTCGTCTGCTAATGCAGCATCCTGAATCGACACTTGCAACAATGTTCGACTGTTTGGATCCATTGTCGTTTCCCATAGCTGACTTGGATTCATCTCTCCTAGTCCTTTATACCTCTGCACGTTAGGTTTAGATCCCTCGCCGAATTCCGTAAATATTTGATCGCGTTGCTTATCATTATAGGCGTACCGAATAATTTTATTTTTTTCAATTTTGTAAAGTGGCGGTTGTGCAATATATACGTAACCATTTTCAATAATTTTACGCATATATCTGTAAATGAAGGTTAATAATAGGGTGCGAATGTGGGCCCCGTCAACGTCTGCATCGGTCATGATAATTATTTTATGGTACCTTGCCTTGGAAATGTCGAATTCATCTCCAATCCCTGTTCCAAGTGCTGTGATGATCGCACGTATTTCTGAATTGGACAAGATTTTATCTAATCGCGCTTTTTCAACGTTTAGTATTTTCCCCTTCAGTGGCAAGATTGCTTGGAAATGACGATCCCTCCCTTGTTTAGCCGAACCGCCCGCAGAATCTCCCTCCACAATATAAATTTCTGAAATGGATGCATCTTTGGTTGAGCAATCGGCTAATTTTCCAGGTAAAGAGCTGACCTCCAGCGCACTTTTGCGGCGAGTTAACTCGCGTGCTTTCCGCGCTGCTTCACGTGCCCGTGCGGCTTGTATGGATTTTTCTAAAATTTTCTTGGCGGTCGCTGGATTCTCATGCAAAAATTCATATAATTTTTCAGCAAAGAGTGATTCTACGATACCCCGCACTTCACTATTACCAAGTTTTGTTTTGGTTTGACCTTCGAATTGAGGCTCAGGAATTTTGATGGAAACAATTGCTGTCAATCCTTCACGAACATCTTCTCCCGTCAAATTCGACTCTGTGTCTTTCATCATTCCTGATTTTCTCATGTAGTCATTAATGATTCGAGTTAATGCACTCTTAAAACCTGATTCGTGTGTACCACCCTCATGTGTATGGATATTATTTGCAAAAGAATAAATACTTTCAGTATAAGAATCGTTATATTGTAAGGCAATTTCTACTTGGATTTGATCTTTGCGCCCCTCAATAAAAACGGGAGGTTGATGAATGGTTTCGCGATTACGGTTAAGCCACTCGACAAAAGAAGTAATGCCTCCTTCAAATTTAAATTTATTTTCTTGTTCAAACCGTTCGTCACGCAACACAATTTCTAATCCAGCATTTAAAAAAGCAAGCTCCCTTAATCTGGATTGCAATATTTCATAATCATATTCTGTTGTTTCAGTAAAAATTTCCGAATCGGGTTTGAAAGTGACTGTAGTGCCTGTCTCTTGTGATTCACCGATGACTCTAAGATCGTATTGAGGTACGCCGCGACGATATTGTTGTTCATAAACATATCCTTCTCTGCGCACAGTGACCGTTAGCAATTCTGATAAAGCATTAACGACAGACACTCCAACTCCATGTAATCCCCCGGAAACTTTATAGCCTTCACCACCAAATTTGCCACCCGCATGCAATACTGTCATGACAACTTCTAATGCTGGACGTTTCATCTTGGCGTGTTCGCCTACTGGAATACCGCGGCCGTTATCTATGACCGTAACGGATTGGTCTAGATGAACAATGACAATAATTTTGTTACAATAACCTGCTAGTGCCTCATCAATACTATTATCAACGACTTCCCAAACCAAATGATGTAAACCTCGACTGCTGGTAGAACCAATGTACATACCTGGACGTTTACGAACCGCCTCAAGTCCCTCAAGTACCTGTATTTGACTCTCATCATACGTGTGGTTCATCGTCATCTTAGTGATCACTCCATCATGGATTGCTGTACACGCTTTTTAATCGTGGTAGAAGAAATTGGTGAGTAATATAATTTATTTACTGTAAGTATGATTGATTTGGGCGCCTCTTCAGAGACGATTTCCTTAGTTTTATTTGTTGACGCCTGTGCAATAAAAGATTTAAAAATTTTCGAAGAAGTCTCAATAGATATATCGAATATGGCAATCATTTCTTTGGAACGTATTACCTTTTCCCCGCCAATATGTATATACACTAAGAAATTTTCCTTCCCCTAGGTAGGTTGGGTAACGACTGACCCATTTTTAACCTGATATACAACTGCATCTTCTAATGAACTTAATTGTAACCCTTCGACACTTGTAGCTGTAATAAAGGTTTGCACTTTCAATTGAAACAAATCAATGAGTTGATTTTGGCGATATGGGTCCAGTTCGGATAAAACATCATCCAGTAACAAAACTGGATAATCTCCTGTTTCCTCATGAATTAATTCAATTTCTGCCAGTTTTAATGAAAGTGCAGCTGTCCTTTGTTGCCCCTGTGAACCGAAGCGGTAAGCATCTCTGCTATTAATTAAGATCGTTAAATCGTCACGGTGTGGACCAATTACGGTCGTCCCTTTTATTTTTTCTTGATCCGAGCTCTGGATTAACTTTACCATAAATTGCTCAAATAACATAGTTTCATCATCAGATGGGTTTAAAACTACAGACGGATTATATTTAATTTGAATTTTTTCTATACCAGCAGTTATTCCGCAATGAATTTGTTCAGCCCAATGCTGTAATTTGAGAATAAATTTTTGCCTCTTTACCATTATTTTAATCGCATATTTAACAAGTTGCTCATTCCATACACTGATCATATGGTCTTGGTCGCCGTTATTAAATTTATTATTTTTTATGTAGTTATTTCTTTGATGCAAAATTTTATAATACTGATTCAATGCGTATAAATAAGTGGGATGTATTTGAGCAATCTCCATATCGAGAAACCTTCTACGTATGGATGGTGTCCCCTTCACAAGATCTAAATCTTCTGGTGAAAATAATACAACATTCAGATTTCCTATGAAATCACTTAATTTTTTCTGCTCCATCCCATTTATTTTTGCTTTTTTCCCTTGTGTAGAAATTTCTAGCCCTAAACTCACATCTCCATATTTTCGTGTTATATTAACCATAATTGAGGCACGATCTTGATTCCATGAGATGATTTCTTTCGCATTGTTCAATCGATGAGATTTAGTTAACGAAACCATATAGATTGCTTCAAGTAAATTAGTTTTTCCTTGAGCATTATCCCCTATAAATACATTGATACGATGATTAAAATCCAGGTGTATCTCCGCATAATTTCGAAAGTGTTGTAAAGTCAATGATCGGAGTTTCATCTTATTACAAATTCGCCAACACCGTGTATGTTGATCTGATCTTCGCGGTATAGTTTTCTCCCCCGTCGATTCTCAATTTCTCCATTAACGTAAGTTGGATTCTCGATTAAATAAATTTTTGCTAAACCTCCTGATGATATGCAATCAGTTATTTTAAGCAGTTGGCCTAGTGTAACATACTCTGTTTGAATAATTACATTTTTCATATGGGTCCTCATTTATATAAATAATTACGTTGCTGTACGGTAAGGCAGAATTAGATGTAAAGTATCATATCCTGTCTGGGGCCTTAAAACCATTGGACTCATTGCACCGGTAAATCCGATATGAATGTATTTTGAATTAATAATCTTTAAAACCTCTAATATATATTTTGAATTAAAGGATATGCGCAGTGCCTCTCCACTAAATTTTTCAAAATCTATCCATTCTGTCACTTTTCCTAACTCAGTTGATGTTGAGGAAATCTCTACTTGATTAGAACCGTCTGTTTCCGTAATTATTTTCACTATATTTGATTTATCTTCACGCGAAAGTACATAGGCACGATCTATAGCATCGGCTAATTTTTTCGTATCAAAACTTATTTCGGTTTTGAAATTTTGGGGAATTATTTTCGAGGTATCAGGAAAAGTACCATCCAATGTACGACTATAAATTAAAAGTTGATTTACTCTAAATAAAACTTGATTTTCTGAAATAATGATATCCACAATCTCATCCTCTTCAGGAAGCACCTTTAATAATTCATTCAGATTCTTACCTGATATAACGATGTTGCTAAATTCGAAATTTGAACCAGTTACTTTATTTGAAATTTTAGCTAATCTATGACGGTCTGTCGCTACCAATTTTAATGTTTCTTCTGAAAGTGTCCATAGAACACCTGTTAATACTGGAGTTGATTCATTAGTTGAGACTGCGAAGACGACTTGTCTAACCATATGTTGCAACAGATGATTAGAGATTGACATCATATTGGTTTCGGATAATCGTGGCATGATAGGGTACTCTTCAGCATCCATACAAGCCAACACAATATCAGTTGAACCTGATTTTATATTCAATTGCAACCGCTCATTTACCTCTAGTGAAACATCATCCGAAGAAAGTTTGCGAATCATTTCAATGAAAAATTTAGCTGGTACAACAATGCTGCCTGTCTTAGTGACTTTAATGACTATCTTTCGTTCTATTTCTGCTGGAATAAAACTTTCGATTGATAAATCAGCGTCACTGGCTGTAAGTTTAACTCCAAAATCATATGCTTCAATTTTAATTCCACTTAGTATAGGAGCTGTCGTTCTACTGGAAATTGCTTTACTGACTTGCTGAACCGCAGAATTCAACTGACTTCTCTGAATATTAATCTTCAATTATTTCACGCTCCATATTAATAATAATAATAATAATAATATAAGTAGTAGTATTAGTAGTGCCAGTGAATATGTTGAAAAATCAATTAAATCTATATTTTATATAAGAAAAAGTTGTATATAAAATTGTGGATTATTTTCTCTAAAGTCACATTTACCCACGATTTATAATTCGCTCTCGCAATGATAAAAGTACTTTATTAAACTCATGATCGTGATCGATATATTCATTGATTTTCTCATATGCATGTATAACAGTAGTATGGTCTCTACCGCCAAAGGCATCACCTATTTTAGGCAATGAGTAGTCAGTTAATTCTCTGCTTAGGAACATTGCAATTTGTCGGGGGAACGCGATATTTCTAGTTCTCTTTTTGGCTTTAAAATCTTCTAATTTCAACCCGTAATAATCAGCAACGTGCTGCTGGATATCTTGAATCGTGATGATTCGATTTTTCGAATTTGAAATAATATCTTTGAGTGCCTCTGACGCAAGGTTAACGTTGACGTCTTGGTTCACTACTGATGAGTATGCAACAACCCTGATTAAAGCCCCTTCTAGCTCCCGTATGTTTGTATCAAAATGGTTCGCTATATACATTAATGTTTCATTGGGAATTTCTAAATTTTCTGCTCTTGCCTTTTTCCTCAAAATAGCTATTCTCGTTTCTAGATCAGGTGGTTGAATATCAGTGATTAAGCCCCATTCGAAGCGAGAACGCAACCTCTCCTCCAATGTAGGAATCTCTTTAGGTGGTCTGTCACTTGTTATTACAATTTGTTTTCTTGCTTCATGAAGCGTATTAAATGTGTGAAAAAATTCCTCTTGAGTTTGTTCTTTACCTGCAATAAATTGGATATCATCTATCAATAAAACATCGATATTTCGATACTTACTGCGAAACTTTTCGCCGCGATTATCCCGTATTGCATTGATGAACTCATTTGTAAATTTTTCGGAAGTCATGTATACAACACGCATATTGGGCATATATTCAGAAATATAATGACCAATGGCATGCATTAAGTGCGTTTTGCCGAGACCAACACCCCCATATAGAAATAATGGATTGTAAGCTTTTGCAGGAGCTTCAGCAACTGCCAGTGATGCTGCATGAGCGAAACGATTATTTGTTCCAATAACGAAACTATCAAATGTATACTTTGAGTTTAACGATGCACCATTAGCTATAGGCTCACTTTCGTTAAAACTAAACTTTTTGGTTAAAGTACTGCCGCTAGTATTTATGGACTCAAATTCTTCGCGAGTTAGCACTATGATTTCCATGGGTTGATTCATTATTTCATCTAAGGCTCGCTGTATGTATTTCAAATATCGATTCTCGACCCAACCCTTAAAAAATTTATCGTGTGCAATAATTTGTAGTGTATTCTCGCCCACTAATGTTGCTTTAACTGATTTTACCCATGTTTCAAAGCTCGCTTTGCTTATTTTAGATTCTAAATGTTCAAGAATTTTAATCCACAACTCATCTGAATTTATATTCATAAAACTTACACTCCCTTTTGACACTTCATTCTAAAGCAAAATACTTTGTATACCTAAAGTTTCGTTTTGGTTCGATATGAACGCAGATAATCATTTATTAACATTATCCACTGACTGTTCACAAAGTTATTATGCTGTGTGAATAATGTCAACAAAGATATCCACACGTTGTTGATAAATTCTAAAAAAATAAATCTTATTCACAGAATTAGCATTAACAATATAACAAATGAACCTTTAAAAAACAACATTATTATTTTTTTATCCACATTTTTTTATTCTCTAGAAAAATTTACTGACAATATGTGAATTTGTGAATGAAGTTGTGTATTAGTCGATAAGCTCTTATTTTTTATTTTTTTTATCCACATATTTTATTTTTCGTTAATAGTCTGTAAAAACTTCTCTTCTGATTTTTCTATTAAGTCACATTTAAGTGATTTGGGTATTATTAGAATTATTGATATTCTTATCTTTTTTCATATTCTAGTCGATGCATTTTTATTATTTTTCACACAATCAATGCTCGAAAAGAACCGATTTTGGTGATTTTATATGATTGATCATACAAATTGGCCTAATTTCAGCGACGTAATCTCAGATTTGTGCGATTTGTCATACAAAGCGCTTTAAATCAGGGGGTTGCAGGTCAGATGATATATGATAAATCATACAAACTTCTTCTGACTCACAAAAGTGGAGGTCTGTTCCATATGGAATAACTCCGCTACTTCATTTCTTAGTTCCTAAGATAATATTATATATTTTCTTGACATGACCTTTGACAATTCGTTATAATTTAAAATGCTTCTTTGTTTTTTGAAAGTTGTAAGGAGGTGTGTACGATTGAGACCCACATTTAGACCTAATGTTAATAAGCGTAAGAAGGTACACGGTTTTCGTAAACGAATGAGCACTAAAAATGGACGTAAAGTTCTTTCTGCTCGTCGATTGAAAGGCAGAAAAGTAATTAGCGCATAATTTTACAGTGACTTCATCAGGGACCACATTTTGTGGTCTTTTTTCAATACCTAAGAGATTGGGTGCTTAATTCGTGCAGAAGAGATTGCGACTTCAAAAAAAAAAAGAGTTCAACTTAGTATTTAAACATGGCAAAGTTACAGCAAATCATCAATTTGTTATATATCATAAAACATGCATAGATACTAATCAATTTCGTTTTGGCATTTCCGCAAGTAAAAAAATAGGCAATGCGGTTACAAGAAACAATATCCGACGCCGTATTAAAGAAATTGTTCGAAATATGGAACATCGAATTATCGTTAACATTGATATCATATGTATAGTGCGCAAACCAGCTCTTGATCTTAAT
>Ga0315902_10014107_pt1 | contig 10293 bp, 7 predicted proteins | sample LakEriMetagenome_9_FD_203523 | JGI IMG/M metagenome (GOLD analysis project Ga0315902, IMG submission 203523) | Freshwater fungal communities from buoy surface, Lake Erie, Ohio, United States - Buoy 12 MA117 | ecosystem: Environmental > Aquatic > Freshwater > Lake > Lake biofilm | place: USA...
CGAGATGCCGGGCTTCCGGCCCCAGAGCGAGGCGACGCGTCGACTGGTGCAGGCGCGTGGCTTCTGGCAAGGCGGGCAGGGGACCGAGCAGCGTGTCGTCTGGCTGGTGTCGCACCACGAGCAGGACGCCCTGGACCCGCTCGGGCTCACGCGCAGCCAGTTCGAGGCCGATGACCGCCAGACCACGCCGCAGGCGAGCCAGTTCAACACCCGCAAGACCGTGCAGCAGAGCCAGGTGGGTGTCCGTTGGGCCTGGACGCCGGCAAAGGCCACGACGCTGCAGGAGCTGTCGCTGGCCGTGCATGGCGGCCGGCGCGAAGTCTGGCAATGGCTGGCCATTGCGCCGGCCACACAAGGCAACCCGCGACACGGCGGCGGCGTGATCGCCTTTGACCGCGGCTACGACGGCGTCGAGCTGCGCGCACGCCTGGCGCTGGCGCCGTCGCTGGGGCTGCAACTGGGACTGAGCCAGGAAGGTCTGCGCGACGAGCGCCGCGGCTACGAGAACTTTCTTGGCACTGCAGCGGCCCCGGTCGCGATCGGTCAGACCGGACGGCTGCGCCGCGACGAGACCAACCGGGCCACCAGCCGCGAGGTGTTTGCGCAGGTGGAGTGGGCGGCCAGCGACGCGGCCGCGCTGACCGGTGGGTTGCGTCAGGGCGGCGTGCGCATGACGACCGCCGACCGCTTCCTGGCCAATGGCGACGACAGCGGCGCGCTGCGCTTTCGCTGGACCCAGCCGGTGCTGGGCCTTCGTTGGCGGCTGGCCGGCGATGCCCGCGACGGCCTCACGCTGCACACCAGCCTGGCCCGCGGCACCGAAGCACCGACCCTGGGCGAACTGGCCTACCGGCCCGATGCCGGCAGCGGCTTCAACGCCGCGTTGCGCGAGCAGCGCAGCCGCCAGATCGAGGCCGGCCTGAAGTGGCGGCGCGGGACTGCGGCCGCCGACCTGACGCTGTTCGCGATCCGCACCGAGCGCGAGATCGGCGTCTTCAGCAACGCCGGCGGGAGGGCCAGCTTCCAGAACATCGGCCGCACCGCCCGCCAGGGTGTCGAGGTCGCCACGGCGCTGCCGCTGGCCGCCCGCTGGCGCCTGCAGGCCAGTGCCACGGTGCTGGCGGCGCACAGCCGCGACGCGTTTGCCACCTGCACCCGGCTGCCCTGCACGGCCGGCGACACCGTCGTCGCGCCAGGCGCTAGGCTGGCGGGTGCCGCCCGCACCAGCGGCTGGGCCGAGCTGTCCTGGCAGGCCGCTGCCGGCACCGGTGCCCGCTGGCGACACGAGGCGGCGCTGGAGGGCCGTGCCAGGTCGGCCACGCCGACCAACGACGCCAACAGCGAAACCGCGCCGGGCCACGGCATCTTGAGCCTGCGCTGGAGCAGCCGCCTGGCGCTGGCCGCAGGCGAGACCCTGACGCTCCAGGCCCGGGTCGAGAACCTGGCCGACCGCCGCCATGTCGGCAGCGTCATCGTGAATGAGGCCAACGGCCGTTTCCATGAACCCGGCGCGCCACGCGGGCTGGGTCTGGCCATTCGTTACAACATCGACCTGTGACGCCGCCGTGACGGCGACAGCGGTCCGAAGGCCACGAATCTTTCGGGGGCCTTGGCGTTTTGCCTGATGCAGCGAACGGGGCAATGCCTATGCTGCGACGCTCTGCTGCGCACCGCAATGCCCGGTCGCGACACCGGCCTGCCCGAACCCACAACACCCCAGGAGACCGCCCCATGGCCATGCTGAAGCTCACCGTCAACGGCCGCCTCGTCGAACGCGACGTGGCCCCCGAGACCCTGCTGTCGGAGTTCGTGCGGGAGGGCCTGCGCCTGACCGGCACCCACATCGGGTGCGACACCGGCCAGTGCGGGGCCTGCACGGTGCACGTCAACGGTCGCGCCGTGAAGAGCTGCTCGATGCTCGCCCACCAGGCCGGCGGCACGAGCGTGACGACGATCGAAGGGATCGCCACCGACGGCGTCATGCACCCGATGCAGACCGCCTTCAACCAGTGCCACGGCCTGCAATGCGGCTTCTGCACGCCGGGCATGGTGATGAGCGCGATCGACCTCGTGCAGCACCACGACTGCAGCAGCGAAACCAAGATCCGCGAGGGCCTGGAAGGCAACTTCTGCCGCTGCACGGGCTACCAGAACATCGTCAAGGCCGTGCAGCAAGGCGCGGCGGCGATGAAGGCCTGAACGTCCGACCCCCGAACACAGCCAGGAGACAGTCCACATGAACGCACGTCAGGGTTTCATCGGCCAGAGCGTGGTCCGACGCGAGGATGCACGCTTCCTCACCGGCCGAGGCAACTACACCGACGACATCGTGCTGCCGGGTCAGACCTACGGGGTCTTCGTGCGCAGCCCGCACGCCCACGCCACGATCAAGTCCCTGTCCACCGCGGCAGCCAAGGCCGCACCCGGAGTGGTGGCGGTCTATGACGGCGAGCCGTTCAAGGCCGTGGGCGGCCTGCCCTGCGGCTGGCAGATCAACAACGCCGCCGACGGCTCGCCGATGAAGGAGCCCAAGCACCCGGTGCTGGCCGACGGCAAGGTCCGCTACGTCGGCGACCGCGTCGCGCTGGTCGTTGCCGAGACGCTCGCACAGGCCAAGGCCGCCGCCGCCCTGGTCGAGGTCGACTACGAGGTCCACGACTCGGTCGTCGACGCCGCCAAGGCCACCGCCGGTCCGGCGATGCACGAGGCCGCGCCCGACAACCGCTGCTACATCTGGCAGATCGGCGACGCCGCCGGCACCGACGACGCGCTCAAGGGGGCCGCCCACGTCACGCGGCTGACCTTCCGCAACAACCGGCTGATCCCGAATGCGATCGAGCCGCGGGCCGCCAACGCCGTCTACAACAGCGCCGACGACCAGTACACGCTGTACGTTGCCAACCAGAACCCGCACGTCGAGCGGCTGCTGATGTGCGCCTTCGTGCTCGGCATCCCCGAGCACAAGATGCGCGTCGTCGCCCCCGACGTCGGTGGCGGATTCGGCAGCAAGATCTACCTCTACGGCGAAGAGACCGCCCTGGTCTGGGCCAGCAAGCAGTGCGGACGGCCGATCAAGTGGACCGCCGAGCGCAGCGAGTCCTTCCTGTCCGACGCCCATGGCCGCGACCACCTGACGACGGCCGAGCTCGGTATCGACAAGGACGGCAAGTTCGTCGGACTGCGCGTGCACACGGTGGCCAACCTGGGGGCCTACCTCAGCACCTTTGCCAGCTGCGTGCCGACCATCCTGTACGCCACGCTGCTGGCCGGCCAGTACGCCACGCCCAAGATCAGCTGCACGGTCGAGGCGATGTTCACCAACACGGCGCCGGTGGATGCCTACCGCGGCGCTGGCCGGCCCGAGGCGACCTACGTCGTCGAGCGCATGGTCGAGACCGCCGCGCACGAGCTCGGCATCGACCCGGCCGAGCTGCGCCGGCGCAACTTCATCCGCAGCTTCCCGTACCCCACGCCGGTCGGCCTGACCTACGACACCGGCGACTACGACGCGACGCTGGACCGCGGCATCGAGCTGGCCGACGTGGCCGGATTTGCCGCCCGCAAGGCCGCCAGCGAGGCCAAGGGCCTGAAGCGCGGCATCGGCTACGCCTGCTACATCGAGGCCTGCGGCATCGCGCCGTCGGCGGTGGCCGGGGCGCTGGGCGCGCGGGCGGGCCTGTTCGAGTCCGGCGAGGTGCGTGTGCACCCGACCGGCAAGGTCACCGTCTTCACCGGCAGCCACAGCCACGGCCAGGGCCACGAGACGACCTTTGCCCAGGTGGTGGCCGACAAGCTCGGCATCCCGATGGAAGACGTGGACATCCAGCACGGCGACACCGGCAAGATCCTGTTCGGCATGGGCACCTATGGCAGCCGCTCGCTGGCGGTGGGCGGCACGGCCATCGTCAAGGCGCTGGACAAGGTCATCGCCAAGGGCAAGAAGATCGCCGCGCACCTGATGGAGGCCAGCGACACCGACGTCGTCTTCGAGGACGGCAGCTTCAAGGTCGCCGGCACCGACAAGGCGGTGCCGTTTGCGCAGGTCTCGCTGACCGCCTACGTGCCGCACAACTTCCCGCACGACAAGCTCGAGCCGGGCCTGAACGAAAACGCGTTCTACGACCCGAGCAACTTCACCTACCCGGCCGGCACCTACATCTGCGAGGTCGAGATCGATCCGGCCACCGGCGCGACGCGGGTCGACCGCTTCACGGCCTGCGACGACTTCGGCAACGTCATCAACCCGATGGTCGTCGAGGGCCAGGTGCATGGCGGGCTGGCCCAGGGCATCGGCCAGGCGCTGCTCGAGAACTGCATCTACGACGACGCCTCGGGCCAGTTGCTGACCGGCAGCTACATGGACTACGCGATGCCCCGCGCCGACGACCTGCCGAACTTCACGGTCGAGACCGCCAAGGGCACGCCGTGCACGCACAACCCGCTGGGCGTGAAGGGCTGCGGCGAGGCCGGGGCCATCGGCAGTCCGCCGGCGCTGATCAATGCGGTCTGCAACGCCCTGGGCGTGCGGGACCTTCCGATGCCGGCCTCGCCGTACACGGTGTGGAAGGCCGCCAACGGCAAGGCCTGAGCCCCCACCGCACACCACAGGAGACATCCCCCATGCAAAGCTTTGCTTATCACGCCCCGGCCAGCGTCGCCGCGGCCATCCAGGCCGGCACCGGAGTCGACGCCAAGTACATCGCCGGTGGCCAGACGCTGCTGCAGTCGATGAGGCTCGGCCTGGCCGCCCCGGAGGCGCTGGTCAGCGTCACCGCGATCCCCGGACTGGCCGGCATCTCGGTGGCCGGCGGCACCGTCAAGATCGGCGCCGCAACCACGCACGCCGCAGTGGCCGCGTCACCCGACGTCCGGGCCGCGATCCCGGCGCTGGCCGACCTCGCCGGCAAGATCGGCGACCGCGCGGTGCGCAACCTCGGCACCATCGGCGGCAGCCTGGCCAACGACGACCCGGCCGCCTGCTACCCGGCAGCAGTGCTCGGCCTGGGCGCCACGGTCCACACCGACCGCCGCGACATCGCCGCCGACGACTTCTTCCAGGGCATGTTCACCACCGCACTGGCCGACGGCGAGATGATCACCGCGGTGAGCTTCCCGATCCCGGCCAAGGCCGGCTGGCAGAAGTTCAAGCAGCCGGCGTCGCGCTTTTCGCTGGTCGGCGTGTTTGTGAGCCAAGGCCCGGCCGGCACCCGCGTGGCCGTCACCGGCGCCGGTGCCAACGGCGTCTTCCGCGCTACCGCGCTCGAAGCCCGGCTCGCCGCCGGCTGGTCGGCCGCTGCACTGGCCGGCGCGACAGTCGACCCCGCAGGCCTCAACAGCGACATGCACGGCTCGGCCGAGTACCGCGCCGCGCTGATCCCGGTACTGGCGGCGCGCGCGCTGGGCTGACGCCACGACGCTCGGCACCGACTGGGGCGCCTGCGGGCGCCCCTTCTCTTGCCCGCGCCGGCAAGGCCATGTGGGTCTTCCGCGAAGTCGACAGGCAAAGACACCCGAGGGTGAATCCCGATGCCAGACCACAAGGTTGCGCAGTGTCATCCCGTGCACGCCTCAACCATGCCATCGCCCATGCGTAAGTTTCTCGCTGCCCGGACCCTGCTCGGGTCTGCTGTCTTTCTGCTCGCAGCCTGCGTCAGCGGCCCTGCCACCGGCCCGATGGGCTTCTTCATCACGAGCACCAACCCCGGCAAGGGGGCCGACTTCGGCGGCCTGGCAGGCGCCGATGCGCACTGCCAGCGGTTGGCCACGGCGGCCGGCGCTGGAAACCGCACCTGGCGCGCCTACCTCAGCACCAGCCCTGCGGCGGTCACCGTGGCCAACGAAGCGGTCAACGCCCGAGACCGCATCGGCAAAGGTCCCTGGTTCAACGCCAAGGGGGTGCTGATCGCCGCCGACCTGGAGCAGCTGCACGGCCCCGGCAACCGCATCACCAAGGCCACGGCACTAACCGAGACGGGCGCCGTCGTGCCGGGCCGCGGGGACACACCGAACGACCACGACATCCTGACCGGTTCACGCATGGACGGCACTTCGCTGTCGCCAACACCGAACCTGACCTGCGGCAACTGGACCCAGAGCGGGCCAGAAGGTGGCGCGATGACGGGCCACCACGACCGCATCGGGCCGGTGGCCGAGCCCTGGGCGCAGTCATGGAACAGCTCGCACCAGACGCGCGGATGTGGGCTGCCGCAGCTGCGCGCCACCGGCGGCGCAGGCCTGATCTATTGCTTTGCCGCCGATTGAGGTCGGCGCATGGTGGCGGCCTGAAGTCCGCATCCTTGGGCATGGCGCCCGTCACCGTCAGCACCTTCAGGTCAGCACCCGGCCCGAGAGGCACTGCTGACGACCCTGAGTGGCGGCTGTCGGTTGGCACGCACTCAGGGGATGAGAAAGGCTGACGCTGCGGCTACAGTGCTGGGCGGTATTCGGTTCGCCTCCCAGAGGCACACCACCACAACGCCCAGGAGATCCCCATGCCGACCCGTCACGCCGCAGCCCGCACGCAGCCCAGCCGCCGCCTGATTGCCCGTTCAGTGTTGCTCGTCCTGGCGGCCACGCTGGCCACCGGTGCCATGGCCCAGCAGCGGGTGCTTCGCGTGATCACGGACCGCACCGACCAGGGCACGCTGCGGCCCATCCTCGAGGCCTTCGAGGCCAGGAGCGGCGCCAAGGTGGAAGGCGTCTTCATGGACCAGGGCCTGGTCAACCGACTGGAGAGCCGCCCCACCGAGGCCGACGTGGTCATCACCAAGGACGCCGAGCTGCTGGACATCGCCGCCCAGCGTGGCCTGCTGGACGTGATCGGTTCCAAGAAGATCAACGACGCCGTGCCGGCCGAGTTCCGCGACGCGGGCGGTCGCTATTTCGTGGATGCCTACCGGGCGCGCATCATCTTCTACTCCAAGGCGCGGGTGAAGCCGGCCGACCTGTCGAGCTACGAAGACCTGGCCACGCCCAAGTGGAAGGGCCGCATCTGCATCCGCTCCGGCAGCCACGACTACAACCTGGCACTGTTCGGCATGTTCTTCGCCTCCTCCGGCGAGGCCAAGGCCAAGGAGGTGATCAGCGGCATCGCCGCCAACCTGGCCCGCGCGCCCAAGGGCAATGACCGGGAACAGGCCCGCGCCATCTTCGAGGGCCGGTGCGACGTGGCCCTGATGAATTCGTACTACCACCCGATGATGGCCGCCAATGACGAGCAGAAGGCCTGGGCCGATTCGGTGGGTGTGTACTTCCCCAACCAGACCGGCAAGGGCACGTTCATCATGCGCTCGGCCGCCGGTGTGACCAAGAACGCGGCCAACCGCGATCTGGCCATCGGCCTGCTGGAGTACATGGCCTCGAAGGAAGGCCAGCAGCTGATGGTCGATCGCACCCGGCAGTGGTCGGTGCTGCCCGACATCAAGGCCCATCCGCTGATGGTGAAGCTGGGCGCCGAGCAGGGACTGGTGGACGGCCGATTCAAGATCGACTTCATCCCGCTGGCCCAGATCGCGGGCAAGCGGGAAGAGGTCATCAGGCTGGTCAGTGAAATCCGCTTCGACGCTGAGCGCTGAGACCGGCGTCGCCCCTGCGGCACCCAGACGCACCGGATTGAACGCCGCCTGGCTGCTGCGCTGCTCGCTGGCGCTGCTGCTGGTTGCATGTGCGCTGCTGCCGGCTGGCTACCTGCTTGCGGCTGCGCTGCCGGTGCTGTTCGAAGGCGGCCGGATGACGCACTTCACCAGCACCAGCCTGCCGCACCAGGCGGCGACCAGCCTGCAGGTGGCGCTGTTGGCCAGCGCCGTGGCGCTGGCCGTGGGCGCCGCGCCGGCGCTCGCCGTGGCGCGCTTCGACTTCCGCGGCCGGGCGCTGGTGACGGTGCTGGCGCTGCTGCCGCTGCTGCTGCCGCCATCGGTGGCTGCAACCACGTGGACCGTGGCCTACAGCTGGTCGTTCCTGGACGGCCGGCACGCGCTGGGCCTGCTGCACGGCCTGGCCTGCTCGCCGTATGTGTTCCTGGTGTTCCGGGTGGCTGCGGCGCGCATTCCCACCTCGTATGCAGAGCTGGCCGCTGCGCTGGGCCTGGGGCCCTGGCAGCGCTTTTGGCGGGTGCACCTGCCTACCCATGCCGTACCGCTGGCCGCCAGCCTGATGATCGTCTGCGCCCAGTCCGTGGGCGACTACGCTGCTGCCGAGCGGCTGGGCATCGACACCCTCAGCGTGGGTGTTCACAACCTCTGGCTGGCCAGCCAGAGTGCCCAGGTGGCCGCCATCGTCTCCACGGTGATGACGGTGCCGGCGGTGGTGCTGGTGGTGGTGGCCACCTGGGCCGCCACATCGTTCATGAACCAGACGCCGATTCCCCCGGCTGCAGCGGCTGCGCGGCGCCGGCCGCTGGGCCGTGCGGCCACGGCCGTGCTGGTCGGCTGGAGCGTGCTGTGGTCGGTGGCCGGCTTCTGGTGGCCCGAGTGGCTGACCGCTCGCTGGGCCTGGCTGAAGTGGGCCCGCACCCGCTTTGCCGACATCCCGGGCGATGTGCTCAACGCGGCCGCCACGTCGCTGTCCACCGCCCTTCTGGTGGCGCTGGTGTGCAGCGCCACCGTGCTGCTGCTGCGCACCGGCGGGCGCTCGCGCTGGGCCGAACGGCTGCCCTGGCTGTTCCTCAGCAACTACTTCCTTCCGCCGCTGGTGCTGGGCCTGGCCTTCGTGATGATGAGCCGCGACGGCAGCCTGGGCGCCCAATGGCTGGGCAGCTGGCGCGACAGCCGGCTGCTGGTGGTGCTGACCGAAACCCTTCGCTTCCTGCCGTTTGCGATGCTGCCGGTGCTCGATGCCTTGCGTCGCACGCCCGAGGCCGGCATCGAGTTGGCGCGCGCCTATGGCGCCGGGCCGTTGCGTGCCCGGCTGGTGGCCTTCTCCGGGCACCTGGGCCCCGCGTTGCTGCTGGGCTGTGCCCTGGTCTTCATGGAATCGGTGAAGGAGCTGGACATGAGCCTGATGCTGCAGCCATTCGGCTACAGCTCGCCTGCGCTGAAGATCTACGCCTTCTCGCGCCACCAGAACATGGACCGCGCCGCCGTCTGGGTGCTGGTCAGCCAGGCCATGATGCTGCTGCCGCTGGCCCTGCTGGCCTGGCGGCTGCACCGGCTGGGCGGCCGCACGGCGCGTTGATGCCAGAACCTTTTTGCCCGAACTGTTTGCCCGAACTGTCTGCCCGCCTGCGAAAGCCCTGCCCATGTTGTCGGTCCGCTCTCTGTCGCGCCTGATCGGTACCCGCGCTGTGGTGTCGGAGCTCAGCTTCGACATGGCCCCTGGCGAGGTGGTGGCCATCCTGGGGCCATCGGGCAGCGGCAAGACATCGCTGCTGCGGCTGATCGCCGGCTTCGACTCCCCCAGCAGTGGCAGCGTGCACCTGCACGGGCAGGAGGTGTCGACCGCCGGCCGGGTGTGCCAGCCGCCCGAGCAGCGCCGGCTGGCTCTGGCCTTCCAGGATGCCACCCTGTTCGCCCATCTCGATGCGGTGGGCAACGCGGCCTTTGCCATCCGCGGCGGCGACAAGGCCGGCCGCCGGCAGCGCGCGCGTGAAGCCCTGAGCGCCATGGGCCTGGATGCGATGGACGGGCGCGACGTGGCCACGCTCTCCGGCGGTGAGGCGCAGCGGGTGTCGCTGGCGCGCGCTTTGGCCGCCGAGGCCCGGCTGCTGCTGCTCGACGAGCCCTTCGGCAATGTCGACCGCCTGACCCGGGTCGACTTGCTGCAGCGGCTGAAGGCGCGCCTGCGGGGCGAAGTGGCCGCCATCGTCATCACCCACGACCCGGCCGACGCGGTGGAACTGGGCGCGCGGGTGTTGCTGATGCGCGATGGCCAGCTGGTGGCCGACGGCAGCCACCAGGCCCTGGCCGATGGCGCCCACGGCGAGTGGGCGCGCGGCTTTCTGCGAGCCGGTGGCTGAGGGCTGCACCCTCTTCGCCTTGGGTCTGCGGCCAACCGGCGTACCAAGGGCCGGTGCCCGAGAGGGTGCTCGCGCTTGCAGCCCCCGGTGGTTGAGGATCTTCTCGATCACCGGCTGCTTGAGGATCGCCGCGATGATCCCCAGCTCAGCATGGACCTGAACGACGGCCAGAGGTCCGGTTCAGCGCATACGATCCAGCGCGTGAACGCCACCACTCCGATTCCGACCTCGATCGACGACACCGCTGCGCGCCTGCTGGCGCTGGACTACGTGCCCGAGCGCACGCTGGCGACCACGGTCTTCCTGGCGCTGCGGCTGCAAAGGCCGCTGTTCCTGGAGGG
>Ga0315902_10014108_pt1 | contig 10293 bp, 10 predicted proteins | sample LakEriMetagenome_9_FD_203523 | JGI IMG/M metagenome (GOLD analysis project Ga0315902, IMG submission 203523) | Freshwater fungal communities from buoy surface, Lake Erie, Ohio, United States - Buoy 12 MA117 | ecosystem: Environmental > Aquatic > Freshwater > Lake > Lake biofilm | place: USA...
ATGCGGAGATCATCCTCCGGAGGCGAGGTTGGCCTTGAGCTCCTCGAGCTCCAGCCACTCCGTTTCCGCCGCCTCGAGGCGCGCCCTGGCGGTGTCCAGCTCGGCCGTCAGGCGCTCGAAGGCCTTGGGATCGCGGCGGTATAGCCCGGAATCCGACAGACGCAACTCCAGCGCCTGAATCTCCGCCGGCAGGCTGGCGGCCAGGGCCTCCGCCGCCTCCAGCCGCCTCTGGTCGCGGTAGGACAGTTTGCCTGGGCGGATCGGCGACGGCGGCGGTGCGGCGGCCTTTCGGGCGGGGGCGGGCGGACGCGCGGGCGGAAGCAGGAAGCCTGGGTTCTGGCCCTCGAAGTCCTTCCACCCGCCGGGGGTCTCGACGATGTCGCCGCGACCATTCAGGGCGATGGTCGAGGTGGCCAGTCGGTCGATGAAGTCCCGGTCGTGGCTGACCAGGAGGAGGGTGCCGGCATAGTCCTCCAGGGCCTCTTCCAGGAGGTCGAGGGTGTCCATGTCGAGGTCGTTGGTAGGCTCGTCCAGCACCAGCAGGTTGGACGGCGCGGCCAGCACCCGGGCGAGGAGGAGGCGGTTGCGCTCCCCGCCGGACAAGCTCCGGACCGGCTGGCGCAACTGGGCGTCGGTGAACAGGAAGGACTTGGCGTAGGCGGCCACGTGCCAGGGCTTGCCGCGGACCAGGATCTGGTCGCCGCCGAGGGGGGCCAGGACCTCGCGCAGGGTCATCTCGGGCTTCAGCTCGGCCCGGGTCTGGTCGAGATAGGCGACCTCCAGGCCGGTCCCCAGCTTTACGGTTCCGGAATCCGGCGCCTGTTGGCCCACAAGCATCCGCACCAGGGTGGTCTTGCCCGCTCCATTGGGCCCCACCACGGCCACCCGATCGCCCCTCTGGATGCGGGTGGAGAAGTCGCGGATCACGGTCCGGCCGCCCCAGGCCTTGGAGATGCGGCGCACCTCGATCACCCGCTGGCCGGAGCCCTCGCTCGCGGCCGCCTCGAGGCTCATCTGGCCCCGAGCCTCGCGCAGCAGGTCGGCCCGGGCGGCGCGCAGGTCCAGGAGGGCGCGTCGCCGGCCTTCGTTGCGGGCCCGGCGGGCCGTGACCCCCCGCTGCATCCAGTGCTCTTCCTGCTCGATCCGCTTCTGCAGGCGCCGGGCGTCCTCGGCCTCCGCGGCGGCGATGCCCTCGGCCCAGGCCTCGAAGTGGGCGAAGCCGCGGTCCAGCCGCCGCACCCTGCGGCCTTCCAGCCAGAAGCAGCGGTCCGACACCCGCTCCAGGAAGGCGCGGTCGTGGCTGACCAGCAGGACCGCCGCGCGGCTGGCGGCGATCTCGGCCTCCAGGGTCGCTATGGCGGGGATGTCGAGGTGGTTGGTCGGCTCGTCCAGCAGCAGGACGTCGGCGTCCCGGGCGAAGGCGGCGGCCAGGGCGGCGCGCCGGACCTCGCCTCCGGACAAGCCTTCGGACGGCTTGGCGGGATCGAGGCCAAAGGTCTGCAGGGCCGCCTCGGCCTCATGCGGCGCGGCCCCGGCGGCGACCAGGTGGTCCAGGACCGTCGGGCCCGAGATCACGGGCTCCTGCGGGACCCAGGCGATGCGCAGGCCCGGGACCAGGGTGCGCTCGCCGTCATCGGCCTGGACCTCGCCGGCCAGGATCCGCAGGAGGGTGGTCTTGCCCGCCCCGTTGCGACCGACCAGGCAGGCGCGGCATCGGGGCTCCAGGGCCAGGTCGACCCCGTCGAAGAGCATGCGTGGCCCGTCTGCGAGTCGGACCTGCCTCAGGGCGAGAACGGGGGGTTTCATGGCCCCCCTTAACCTCCGCACAGCCGCACTCCAACCCCCGGGCTGGCGCCCCCCGGGCGCCGGGGCTAGACAGGAGCCATGAGCCGGCCCTTCTGGGAGACCACCCCCCTCGACCGCATGAGCCCCGAGCAATGGGAGAGCCTCTGCGACGGCTGCGGCCTGTGTTGCCTGGTCCGCTTCGAGGACGCCGACTCCGGCGAGATCGTCCCCACCCGGGTGCATTGCCGTCTGCTCGACGCCGGGACCTGCCGCTGCTCCGACTATGTCCACCGCAAGCGCGAGGTGCCGGACTGCATCACCCTGACACCCGACCTGATCCCCCGCCTGAGCTGGATGCCGAAGTCCTGCGCCTACCGGCGGATCCATGAGGGCCGGGGGCTTGCGGACTGGCACCCCCTGATCAGCGGCGACCCTGAAAGCGTCCACCGAGCGGGAGTCTCCGTCCGCGGCCAGACGATCAGCGAGACCGAGCTCGCGCACGAAGACGACATGGTCGACCACGCCGCGCCCGACCTCCTGGATGAACGCGGACTCGAGGACTGAGGCCCGATGGCCGCCCATGGGAGTGACATTTCCGCAACACTTGCCCTTGCGGACCTGACGTCGGACCCTACCTCAAAGCCAGTGATTTTCCCCTGCTGAGGTGACCCCCGTGGCGCGAGATCCCTACGAGGTCCTCGGCGTTCCGCGCAGCGCCGGGGCAGACGACATCCGCAAGGCCTTCCGGAAGCTGGCCAAGAAGCACCATCCTGACGCCAATCCGGGCGACAAGGCCGCCGAGGAGAGGTTCAAGCAGGTCAGCGGAGCCTTCGACCTGCTGGGAGACGCCGAGAAGCGCCGCAAGTTCGACGCGGGCGAGATCGACGCCGACGGCCGGGAAGTGTTCCGGGGGTTCGGTGGTCCGGGTCAGGGAGGTCCCTTCGGTGGCGGGGGCGGCGGTTTTGATGGGGCGGACTTCAGCGACATCCTCGGTGAGATGTTTGGCCGCCGGGGCGGTCGCGGCGGCGCCCGGAGCGGCGCCGGCCCGGGGCCAGGCTTCGCCCCGCGCGGCTCGGACGTCCGGGTCCGGCTGGAGATCGACCTCGAAGAGGCCATCCTCGGCGGCAAGAAGCGGATATCCTTCCAGGACGGGCGGACCCTGGATGTGACAATTCCAGCCGGCGCCTCCGATGGCCAGACCCTGCGACTTCGGGGCCACGGCGAAATCGGGCGAGGCGGCAAGGGCGACGCCCTGATCGAGCTCCTCGTCAGGCCCCATCCCGTCTTCCGGAAGGAGAACGACCAGCTGGTCATGGACCTTCCGGTGTCCATCCCCGACGCGGTGCTCGGCGGGCGGGTGCAGGCCCCGACGCCGGACGGGCAGGTCAGCCTGACCGTGCCCAAGGGCGCCAGTTCAGGCCAGTCCCTGCGCCTGAAGGGCAAGGGTCTCGCGGACGGGCGCGGCGGTCGGGGCGACCTCCTCGCCCGTATCCAGATCATGCTCCCGGAGACGTCCGATCCCCAGCTGGAGGCCTTCGCTGCGCGCTGGCGTGAAGAACGGCCCTATGTCCCCCGCCGCCGCTGAGGCTGGTTCAGCCCGCGTTCAGGCCAGCCGGTCCAGGCCTGCGCCATGAGCCGGCGCCGATGTTCTCCCGCCCTCCTTGGCCTCGCCGTCCTCCTGCTGGGAGGAACGCCGGCGCCTGCAGCCGCCCAGCGGGCCGTCCAGCCGCCTGAACAGGACCGGGCGCGGGACGCCGTGCGCGATGGTCGCCTCCTGCCGCTGTCCCAGGTCCTCGCGGCCATCGCCGCCCGCGCCCCGGGAGATCACCTCGACACCCGGTTCGGGGAGACCGTCGACGGCCGGCCGGTCTACCTCGTCACCTGGCGGACCCAGGACAATCGGGTTGTCGTCTTCGTCGTGGACGCCCGGACCGGGCGGATCCTCGACCAGAGGGGAGACTGAGGGCATGCGGCTTCTCCTGGCGGAAGATGACCCGGACCTTGCCCGCAGCCTCCGCCGCGCCCTCACCGAGGCCGGTTACGCCGTGGACCTGGCGACCGACGGGGAGGAGGCGGCCTGGCTTGGAGAGACTGAGCCCTACGACGCCGTGGTGCTGGACCTCGGCCTGCCCGTGCTGGACGGCGTGGCGGTGCTGCGGCGCTGGCGGGCCGGCGGCATGTCCGCGCCCGTTCTGATCCTGACGGCCCGCGACGGCTGGGCCGAAAAGGTGACCGGCTTCGACGCGGGCGGTGACGACTACCTCACCAAGCCCTTCCACACCCCCGAACTGCTCGCCCGCCTGAGGGCCCTCTTGCGCCGCGCGGCTGGCCGCGCCAGCGCCAGCCTGTCCAGCGGGGACCTCGTCCTGGACCCGGGCGCCGCCGTGGTCACCCTCGCCGGCCAGCCCGTGCGCCTGACCTCCCTGGAGTACCGCCTGCTTCACTACCTCCTGATGCATGCGGGCCGGGTGGTGAGCCGGACGGAGCTCACCGAACACCTTTACGACCAGGGCTTCGACCGCGACTCCAACACCATGGAGGTCATCATCGCCCGCCTCCGGCGGAAGATCGGGGCGGAGCGCATCATCACCCAGAGGGGGCTGGGCTACCGCCTGGACGCGGCCCCGGGGCCGGCCTGAGGCATGGCCCGCCGCCACGCCGCCCCCTCCCTGGTCCGCCGTCTGGTCCTGCTGGCCGCCGTCTGGTCCACCGGCGTCCTGGTGGCCTCGGCCATTCTTCTGGGCCTTCTCTTCGAGCAGGCCGCCCTCCGGCGCTTCGACCAGGGGCTTGCCGACCTGACCGATGGCCTCGCAGCGGCGGCCCTTCCGGATCCGGCGGGTGGAATCCGGGTCCGCGACCCGGGCGACCCGCGAACCCGCAGGGCCTATTCCGGCCGTTACTGGCAGGTCTCCGGGACCGGCCCTGACGGGCGGCCTGGCGTCCTGGCTCGTTCCCGGTCCCTCTGGGACACGGAGTTGGCCCTGCCGGCCGACCTTCCCGGGACCCTGGACGCCCAGCCTTCGGGGACGGTCAGCTACGAGGCGCCCGGACCGGGTGAGCAGAGGCTTCGGGTGCGCGCCACCCGCCTCGTCCTGCCTGGCGCCGAACAGCCTGTGCTGGTCCTCGCCGCCGAGGACCGCCGACCCGTCGACGCCGAGGTCCGTCGCTTCTTCGCTGCGACCGCCGCGGTGTTCGTCCTGCTCGCCCTGGGCCTGATCGCCGCCGTCGTGGCGCAGGTGCGGCTGGGATTGCGCCCGCTCTTCGCCCTGAGCCAGGAGATCGCTGACCTCCGCTCCGGCCGGGCGGACCAGCTCGGCGGCGCCTATCCCTCTGAACTGACCCCCCTGTCCGACCAGCTCAACGCCCTGGTCCGGCACAACCGGGAGTCCCTGGAGCGCCAGCGGGCCCATGTAGGGAATCTGGCCCATGCGCTGAAGACGCCGCTGGCCGTCCTGTCCGCCGCCGCGGGATCCGAAAACAGCCCCCTCGCCACACTGGTGACCCAGCAAACGGGCGTGATGCAGACCCAGGTCGATCACCACCTCCGCCGCGCCCGCGCCGCCGCGCGCCTTCCCGGCGCCGGTGCGGTCACCCCCGTGGCCGAGGTGCTGGACGACCTCTCCCGCACCCTGATGCGGCTGCACCAGGAGGCCGGCGTCCGGATCGACTGGGATGCGCCGGACGACCTCGTCTTCCTGGGCGAGCGCCAGGACCTGCTGGAGATCTGCGGTAACCTGATGGAGAACGCCTGCAAGTGGGGTCGCGGCCGGATCATCGTCAGGGCGGCTGCCTCAGTCCCAGACCGTTGGATCCTGGAGATCGACGACAATGGCCCGGGACTGGGTCCCTCCCAGCGCAGGGAGGCCCTGGCTCGCGGCGGCCGGCTGGACGAGTCTGCATCCGGCTCAGGCCTCGGCCTGAGCATTGTGAACGACCTGGTCCGGGCCTACGGCGGCGGCCTGGATCTCGCGGACTCCCCCATGGGCGGCCTGCGGGTGCGCCTGGACCTGCCCCGAAGCGCTGATTGATCGTCGGGGACCCCTCGCGCCGGAGGTCCAAAACGTCTACATGGCGCCCATGATCGTTTTCTGGACGGCGGCGGGGCTTCTTGCGGTCGCCGCTGCGGCAGTCATCCTCCTTCGGGCCGCCCGGTCCGCGCCCCAGTCCGGGCAGGAGGACCCGACTCTCGACGTCTACCGCCGTCAGCTTGCCGAGATCGATGACCTGGCCGATCGCGGCCTCATGGAACCCGTCGAGCGGGAGGCCGCCCGGGCCGAGGCGGGCCGCCGCCTGCTGGGCGCCGCGGAGTCCGCGAAGACCGGATGGGCCGCGCCCACGGGGCAGCGTCCGGTGCTCCTGGCCGCCGCTGCGGGCGTCGGCCTCGCCGCCCTGGCGGGATACCTGGTCCTGGGCCAGCCGGGCCTGGCTGACCAGCCGCTCGACCACCGGATCGAGAGCTGGCGGGAGGGCCGACTGACCGACCTGACCCCGCCCCAGCTGGCGGCCGTCCTGCGCGAAGCTCTGGAGGTCCGGCCGGAGGCGGAGGGCTACCGCTTTCTCGCCCTTGCCGAGGCCCAGTCGGACAACCCCGCGGCGGCCGCCAGGGCCCTGCGCCGGGCGATCGACCTGGCGCCCGGGCGCGCCGACCTGTGGGAGATGCTGGGTCTCAGCCTCCTCGCCCGCTCGGGGGGTGAGGTCACCGCCGAGGCGCGCGAGGTCTTCGCCGAGGCCGTCCGCCTTGACCCCCGTTCCCTGTCGGCCCGCTTCCACCTGGCCCGCGGGCGCGTGGCGTCCGGCGACCGGGAGGGTGCGGTGCGGGACCTCCAGGCCATCGCCGCCGAACTGCCTCCCGAGGATCCCCGGCGCGCCGACATCGACGCCGCCATCCGCGAGATCCGGTCGCCGGCGCCCGCCGCGGCGGAGGGGCCTGCGTCCGACATGATCGGTCAGATGGTGGCGGGTCTCGCCAAGCGTCTCCAGGACAACCCGGACGATCCCGACGGCTGGGTCAGGCTGGTGCGCTCCTATGCGGTCCTGGGCGACGCCGCCCGGCGCGACGCCGCCCTGGACCAGGCGCGCCGCCGGTACGCCGGCCAGCCCCAGGTGCTGGATGAGCTTGAGAAGGCCGCTGCAGCGGAGCCCATGAAATGACCGGCTGGATGCCCCGATCCCCCCGCGCACGCCGGCGGCTGACCATCATCGCCGTCGTCGCCCCTGTGCTGGCCCTGGCGGCGGGTCTGACCCTCTGGGGTCTGGGGGATTCCATCTCCTACTTCTACACCCCCGCCCAGGCTGACGCCGCGCGCCCGCCCCCCGGACAATCCGTTCAGCTGGGGGGACTCGTGGTCGATGGCAGCGTGGTCCATCACAACGATGGGCGGGTTGAGTTCAGTGTCCGGGACAACATCGCCGCGGACCGGGTCCACTACCGGGGCGACCTTCCTGACCTGTTCCGCGAAGGGCAGGGAATCGTCGCCACCGGCGCCTTCCGGTCAGACGGGGTTTTCGAGGCCCGGCAGGTCCTGGCCAAGCACGATGAGACCTACATGCCCAAGCAGGTGGCCGACTCCCTGAAGGCCCAGGGAGAGTGGCGCGGCGCCAGCGCGCCGGGACCGGCGTCATGATTGTCGAGTTCGGCGCCTTCGCCCTGATCCTGGCCCTTGTCCTGTCCCTGGCGCAGACGGGCCTGTCGGCCGCCGGACGCGTCCGGCGTTCGGTCCTCCTGGCGGGGGCCGGAGAGGGCGCCGCCCTGGCGAGCTTTGGCGTACTGGCCTTCTCCTTCGCCGCCCTCGTCTACGCCTTCGTCGTGTCGGACTTCTCGGTGGCGAATGTGGCGGCCAACTCCCACTCCGAGAAGCCGGTGCTCTATCGCGTGGCCGCCGCCTGGGGCAGCCATGAAGGCTCGATGCTGCTCTGGAACATCGCGCTCACGGGCTTCGGGGCCGTGCTGGCGGGCCGCGGCCGCGATCTTCCCCGAGACCTGAAGGCCACCGCCGTGGCGGTCCAGGGCCTGATCGGCTCCGTCTTCCTGGCCTACACGGTCCTGGCCTCCAATCCCTTCGTTCGGCTCGCGGATCCGCCGGTGGAGGGCCGTTCGCTCAATCCCTTGCTCCAGGACCCCGCCCTGGCGGTGCACCCCCCCTTCCTCTACGCGGGCTATGTCGGACTGTCGGTGGTCTTTTCCCTCGGGGTGGCGGCTCTGGTGGAGGGAAGGATCGATGCGGCCTGGGCCCGCTGGGTCCGCCCCTGGACCCTGGCGGCCTGGAGCTTCCTGACCGTCGGGATCACCCTCGGTTCCTACTGGGCCTACTACGAGCTTGGCTGGGGCGGCTGGTGGTTCTGGGACCCGGTCGAGAACGCCAGCTTCATGCCCTGGCTTGTCGCGACGGCCCTGCTGCACTCCGCCGTGGTCACCGAGAAGCGCGGCGCCCTGCCGGGCTGGACGGTCTTCCTGGCCCTCGCCGCCTTCAGCTTCTCCATGCTCGGCGCCTTCCTCGTGCGCTCCGGGGTCCTGACCTCGGTCCACGCCTTCGCCGTGGATCCCACCCGGGGGGTCCTCCTGCTCGCCATCCTCCTCGCCACCGCCGGATCCGCCTTCGCCCTTTTCGCCTGGCGGGCGCCCAGCCTCGCACCCGGGGGGGTCTTCGCCCCCGTCAGTCGGGAGAGCGCCCTCGTGGCGAACAACATCCTGTTGTCGGCGGCGACCCTCACCGTCCTCCTCGGCACCCTCTTCCCCCTGATCCGGGAGGCGGTGAGCGGCGAGGCCATCTCGGTCGGGACGCCCTACTTCAACCTGACCTTCACGCCGCTGATGGCGATTCTGTGCCTGCTCGTTCCCTTCGGCCCTCTGCTGGCCTGGAAGCGCGGGGACCTGTCCCCGGCCTTCCGCGCCCTGATCGTGGCCATGGTGCTGGGCGTCCTCGCAGGCCTGGCGGCGCTCTGGCTGCTGACCCCGCGCAAGGCCTTCGCCAGCCTGGGGCTCGCCCTCGCCGTCTGGCTCATCGTCGGCGCCCTGGTGGAGGCCGCCCAGCGGGTCCGGCTCTTCAAGGCGCCCCTCGCCGAGAGCCTTCGGCGGATGCGGGGCCTGCCGCGGGGGGCATGGGGCGCGACCCTTGCCCACGCCGGGCTCGGCGTCTTCGTCCTCGGCGCCTGCTTCGAGACGGCCTGGAAGGTCGAGGCCGCCCAGACCCTGGCGCCCGGCCAGTCCCTCAGGGTCGGCGCCTGGGAGCTTGTCCTGGAGGAGGTGCGCAAGGTCGACGGGCCCAACTATGAGGCTGAGACGGCCCGGATCTCCGCCCGCCGCGACGGGCGCGAAGTCTGCAGGCTGACGCCCGCCCAGCACTTCTATCCGGCCGGGGGTGAGACGACGTCGGAGGTCGCCATCTGCAGCGTCGATGTCAGCCACCTCTATGTGGTTCTCGGAGAGCGTCGGGAGGGCGCCGGAGGGGAGCCTGTCTGGCTGGTCCGCGGCTTCTGGAACCCCCTCGCCGTGCTGATCTTCGCCGGCCCCGGGATCATGGCCCTCGGCGGCCTGATCTCCATCACGGATCGCCGGCTGCGGATGGCCCCGGGCCGGCGTCGGGAGGTCCGGACATGAGGCGCGCCGGCCTTGCCCTCGCCGCCGCCCTGGCGTCGGCCCTGTGCCTGGCCGCGGCGTCCGATCCTGCAGAGCGCCTTCCGGACCCCGCCCAGGAGGCCCGCGCTCGGGTCCTCTTCAAGGAGGTCCGGTGCATGGTCTGCCAGAACGAGTCCATCGAGGACTCCCAGGCCGAACTTGCGGTCGACCTCCGCCGCCTCGTCCGTGAACGGGTCGCTGCGGGCGATGATGACCTGGCCGTCCGTCGCTGGCTGGTGGAGCGATACGGCGAGTTCGTCATGCTTCGCCCCGCCTTCTCTCTCGCCAACCTTGTCCTCTGGCTGGCGCCGGTGGCGGCCGTAATGGTGGGGGGCCTGGCCCTCGCCGCCCGGGTCCGGAGCGCCGGCGAGGCGCCGGACCTGCTCACTCCGGAGGAGTCCGCCCGCCTGGCGCAACTCGTCCGGACCGATGATGGCCACGATCCTGCCCTCAAATCGTCTCCGGACGATCCCAAAGCATGACGTAATCCTCATTTGAGCGGTGCGCCGCTCTTTGGCATTAAGGTTCACGCCCGACTGCGTAGGTTCGCGACGGGCCGCAGGGAAAGAAGTGCGCAATATGAGCTCGACCAAGAGCCGCTACATGATCGGCGCCCTCGCCGGGGTCCTTGTCGCCGGCACGGCCATGGCGGCCGCCGGCCTGAACGCCGGCGATCGCCCGGGTTCCCAGCCGGCGGGCGCCGCCGCGGCCAGCGCGGCCCCGAACTTCGGCCCCCCGCCCGGCGCGCCTATGTCCTTCGCAGACATCTTCGAGAGGGTCTCGCCGGCGGTGGTCTCGATCAACGTCACCACCCGGGTCGACCTCAGCCGGATGCCGCGGCAGATCCCCGGCCTGCCCTTCGAGTTCCGCCCGCCGCGCCAGGGGGGCGAGGA
>Ga0315902_10014109_pt1 | contig 10293 bp, 10 predicted proteins | sample LakEriMetagenome_9_FD_203523 | JGI IMG/M metagenome (GOLD analysis project Ga0315902, IMG submission 203523) | Freshwater fungal communities from buoy surface, Lake Erie, Ohio, United States - Buoy 12 MA117 | ecosystem: Environmental > Aquatic > Freshwater > Lake > Lake biofilm | place: USA...
AGGCTGGCTGGCTTCCGCTCGATCCGGACTGGCTTACAGGCTGTGATGCACGACATCAAGGCGCTGCTGGCGATGGCGCGGCGCCAACCCCAGCCCGATGCTTGCTGAAACTTTGAATCAGCCCTGCGCATCTCCCAGGGCCGACTGAAAGTCAGGTACAAGGCAGCTGGCGCGGCCATGCTGGTGCCGGTTTTGTCGGGTCTGCTTCCGTCCCTTGCCCGCCCCCTGCCAGTGCTGATCTGATCGCCTTCTTGCAGGCTCTCCCAGAAGGCCGCAAGTGCCGAGGCGTCCGTTACCCGCAGTGGTTGCTGCTGTTGATGGCGACCATTGGGATCCTGAGCGGCTGCCGCAGCGTCAGGGATCTGGAACGTTTTGCCAAACGCCATGACCAGGCGTTCGGCGCGGCGCTGGGCCTGGAGCTGCCCAAGGCACCCTGCGACTCCACCTTCCTCTACCTGTTTGAGCGGGTTGAGCTCGAGCAGCTTTTCGGGCCCCTCAGGGAGTGGATGCTGGCCCAGATCGCTGATCAGGACAAGGATTTTGATCAGCTGATCTGTGACGGTTAAACCCTGCGCGGGTCGGCCGCGCAGCCTGATGGCGCCGATGGGGCCACTCGGTTTGTCACCCAGGTCACGCTGTACGCCCGAGAGCTGGGCGTTGCGATTGCCCAAACCTCGTTTGACACCGGCGAACCCCACGAGCGCGCGGCCCTCAAAACCTTGCTCAGCACCCTGGAGCTCGAGGGTGTGCTGATCCAGGCGGATGCGCTGCACACCTCGCCAGCGTTTTTCAACTCGCCGCCGAGCAGGGTGCCGACCTGCTCCTGACGGTCAAGAACAACCAGCGCCGGCTGTATCAGCAGATCGTGTCCCAGTTCCGCGGACACCGGCACTTCCCTGTGGTGATGAGCGATGTCGAAGCCGGCCATGGCCGCTATGTGCGCTGGACGCTGCGTGCACGCAATGCGGCAGATGCCATTCGTGAGCGCTGGGTGGGCGCCAGCTGGATCGTCGAGCTGGTGAGCACCGGCCGGCGTGACAGCAACCCGTTTCACCATGTCCACCTATTCGTCACCACCCTGCGCACCAGTCCGAAAGCGCTTCTGCGTCTGGTGAGGCAGCGCTGGGCAATCGAAAACCAGTGGCACTGGCCCCGCGACACCCAGCTCGGTGAGGACGCTCACCACTACGCCCAGCGCAACGGGGTGCAGGTGCTGGCTCTGCTGCGAACCTTGTCCCTCAACCTGTTGGGGTGCAACGGTTTCCAATCGATTCGCGCTGGCCTGATGGCTGTGGCGAATGACATCAGCCGAATGCTCGGCTGGGTTGGCATCAGCCCGGCGGAGACGGGTTGATTTGACTTTCAGTCATCCCTGGCCTTCACGGCGGCTGCGTGGTTTGTTCCTACGCTTTTGGCTGGGAAACCTTGGGTCAGGCAGCGGCGTGCAGATGCATTGCCGCTTCCTGCACGGACCTGGTGTTGCCATGGGCGATCGCTGTGTGATCAACCATGGCTGCCTGCTCGACGGCCGCCGCCATCCGATCCGAGTCGGGCGGGATGTGAGCATCGGCCCGGAGGATGCCATCCTTACTCTCGTCCACGACCCCCGCTCGCCGCACTTTGCCGACCGCGGCGGCCCGGTGACCATCGGCGGCCATGTGTGGATCGGCTCCCGGGCGATCGTGTTGCCGGGCATCACCATCGGCGAGCGAGCGGTGGTGGGTGATGGTGCTGTCGTGAGCAGCGATGTGCCTCCCTTCACGACTGTGGCAAACCCTGCGAGCCCGATTGGAACAAGGCCACAGCCGCTCCAATACCGGCTCCACCACCTCCCTGTTCTGCTCTGATGGCGCTCAGTCTGCCGATTTTCATCCACATCCACAAATGCGGAGGTTCCAGCCTTGCAGCAGTGATGCGTAGGAACCTGCGCCATCCGGCACCTCACCTCCAGCCGTCGGATCAGATTGCGACGCTCAAGCCGCAGGAGCTGGTGGATTCCATTTTGAGAGCGGCCCGCCGCGACGGCTACGTGATGGGTCACCTGGGCTATGGAACCCACCGCATTTTCTCGGCGCGATGTCAATACTTCACGATGCTGAGGGAGCCAAAGGCACGCCTGGTCTCCCTCTGGCGCCATGCCATGTCCACCCCAACGGCTTACTACCACAAGCACGCACGGGATCTCAGTTTTTCAGCCTTTCTGGGCCAGCGCTCACCACTTGAGCTGGATAACGGGTTGGTCCGGTTTCTCTCCGGCGATCCCTCCGGTGAGAATGTCTTCATCAATCCAAAGGCATTTGGCACGCTGGAGGAGTCAGATCTTCAGAGAGCCATTGAAAATCACGAGCATCGCCTGCAAGCCTTTGGTCTCGTTGAGCAGTTTGATACTTCACTTCTGCTTATGAAGCCACTACTGGGTATGCGGACCTGCTTCTATACGCGCCGTAATGAGTCGTCAGCCGCCGTTCCCAAGCCCAGCTTTCCCGATGAAGCTATGCCCCTTGTTGCGCTCGACATGCTTCTCTATGCGGAAGCGAGAAAAATCTTCTACCGTCGAATCACTGCGCAATCCTCATCCTTCCAAAACCGTATCAGCCGCTTTCGGGCTCTCAACCATGCTGCGCAGCCGATCTTCGCGATCGGTCAGGTTATGACGCAATTTGGCAAGGCTCTCATTCATCGATCCCATCTCTGAATTTCGTCGATTCCTTCGAGATACAGCGGCACTATCACGCTGAGATTGCCTCTTGTTACGATCGCACCTTCGCCTTGGGCCCGGAAGACAATCACTTCATCACCTGAGCATGATTCACGACCCTGCTCTCAGCACTATCAGCTCAGGAGCTTGCTGGATGTGGATTGCGGCACCGGTCGAGCGATTAATTATTTCTCTAGATTGCTACCAAATCTCGAGATTCTCGCAATTGAATCCGTTTCCGTGATGCTTTATGCTGCGGTAATAACTGGAATTCCTCCTGAGGTCGTGCTTCCGGGTAGTGCGAGCGCGCTGCTCGTTCTCGATGACTCGTTCGATTCTCGCACCGCTTTCGGCATCCCCCATCTCGTGCCACAGTCCCAGCAGGCAATTCGGGAACTATTTCGCTTGTCACGGCGGACCGTGTTCATCTCCGATCACAACGTCTATGGCATGGGTTCTCCGCTTACCCGCGGCCTCAAACAGCTGTTCCGTGATCTCCACGCCCGCTGGTTGCTGCGCCTGCTGCTCACCGGCGGCAAGGGCTATCACGACACCGACTGGGATGCTGTCTTCATATCCCTTTTCGCTGGTGGATCATCTCGATCTGATTCGCTCGCTGGCCACGAAGGTCCATCTCTTTCCCACCCGCAATCCCAGCCTCAACATCTACCGGCACACCTCCCACCTCGCTGTGCTGGCTCTGCTCTGAACCGTTGCGCATCCTGACCATCATTCAGTGCACCAACCTCGGCGGCATGGAGCAGGCGTCCCTTCGTTTGATGCAAGCCCTGCAGCGCCGTGGCCATGAGCTCTCTGTCGTTTCCCTTCATCCCCTCGGCCCCATCGCCCCCCAGTTCAGGGCCAGCGGCATTCCGGCCATTGGCCTCGGATACGATCAAGTTCCTCTTTGGCGCTGGCTCGTCCGCCTCCGACGAGAGCTCCGCCGTCAGGCACCCGAGGCATTGTTACTCACCGGCCACAGCCTGCCGGTACTGCTGGCAATAGCCGGCCGTTGCCGTGGCCGGCGCCTTCTGGCGATCCACTTCCATCACACCGGCGTTAGGCCTCGCTGGTTCTGGCGCATTTACTACGAACTGGCCCGGGGGCGGGTTAACACCATCACCTTCCCCTCTGATTTCGTGCGCCAGGAGGCTGTGGACCTCTGCCCGGCGCTGGAGAGCAAAGCCGTAACCGTTCGCAATCCGATCACTCCGGTGGCAGCGATCACCCCTTCCGAGCGGCGCGCCGCTCGAGCCAGTCTCGGCTTGTCAGCTGATGCCACGATCATTGGTAACGCCGGCTGGCTGATCCCGCGCAAGCGCTTCGATGTGTTCCTGCGCGTAGCCGCCCTTGTGCTCAGGCAACGTCCGGATGCTCGCTTCCTGATCGCCGGTGACGGGCCCGAACGCACCAAGCTTGAGGCTCTGGCCATCGACCTGGATATAGCTGATGCCGTGCTGTGGATCGGTTGGACTGACAACATGCGTGAGGTGTATGCCTCTCTTGATCTGCTCTTGTTCAACTCCGATTGGGATGCCATGGGCCTTACGCCCATCGAGGCAGCTGTGCACGGGGTCCCCATCGTGAGTTCAGTGCTTCATGGAGGCCTGGCCGAGGTTTTTAGCCCAGGGGTGGATGCAGTCCTTTTTGATCAGCATGACCTGCCGGCGCTTGCTGCTGCAGTGCTCCGCGTGCTTGCAAATCCCACTGCCGCCACGGCTATGGCCGCTCAAGCTCGTGATCATGTGTTGGGCCTAAGCGATCCAGATCGCCTGGCCGCCTGGCACGAACAGGTCCTGCAGCAGTCCTGAGCCCATGCGCATCCTTGCGGTGATTGTGAATCTTGTGCCCTATCACCTGGCGCGCTGGGGTGCGGTGGCGGCAGCTGGTCATCAGCTCACCGTGTTGCAGCGTCGCGCCGGTGACCCTTTTGCCGTGTTGGGTACCGATGCTGCTGAGGCTCCTTTTGCGGTGCATACCCTTGCCGCACCTACCACCGCCGGCACCTCGTGGCTCCAGCAGTTGCTGGTCTGTATCGACCGTACTGATCCCCAGGTGGTTGTGGTGAGTGGCTACAGCTTCCCCGAGAGCCTTGCCGCCATGCTGGCCGCAGCAGAGCGCCGCCTGCCGGTGTTGGTGTGTTCTGAAAGCAATCGCCATGACGCCCCCCGGCGACCCTGGTCGGAAGCCATCAAGCGCCGCGTGTTGCGTCGCGCACAGGCCGCTCTGGTGGGCGGTCAGCCCCAGGCTTCCTATCTGGAAGAGCTGGGCATTCCAGCCCTCAGCATTTTCCGTGGCTACAACGCCGTTGACAATCGCCACTTCGCCTCTGCAAGCAGCTGGCGACGGAATAGAGCTTTAGCCCGTGAACAGCTCGGCGTGCCGCCCCGCTATCTGCTGGCCGTGAGCCGCTTCACGGCCAAAAAGAACCTTGTTACCCTGATTGAGGGGTTCGGCCTGTGGCGACGGCAGGCCTCCGATGATCAGCGCCAGTTGGCTCTGCTGATCCTCGGCGATGGGCCACTGCGCCCCCAGCTGGAGGCCAGGATCGCTGAGCTCGATCTTCAGCAGCATGTGCAGCTGCCAGGGCCGTGCGCCTACGCCGACCTCCCCGCGCGCTACGGCCTGGCGAAGGGTTTCATCCATGCCAGCACTGTTGAGCAGTGGGGTCTGGTGGTGAACGAGGCCATGGCCGCGGGGCTGCCCGTGCTGGTCTCCTCCACCTGCGGTTGTGCCCCCGAACTGGTGCATCCCGGTGTTAACGGCCTGCGCTTCGATCCCCGATCGCCCGCCGCCATCGCGACCGCTATCGCTTGGCTGGCTCAGCAGGCTCCAGAAGCCCTTGAGCGGCTGGGGCATGCCAGCTTCAATCTTGTATCCGCCTATGGTCCCGAATCCTTCGCGTTGGGCCTTGAGGCGGCGGCTGCCCATGCCTTGCATCAGCCCATGCCACCACTCAGCCGGCTCGATCGCGCTCTGCTCCAGCGCCTGATTGTGCGGGCTGCCTCCCATCCATGACCGCTTCCGGCTGGAGCGTGCTCCAGATCGGCGCACGCGAGCACTACGCCGTGGCACGAGCCTTGCATCGCGAGGGCTTGCTCCACCAGTTGCTCACCGACTGTTGGGTGCCACCCCGATCGGCCTTGGCCTGTTTCCCCCAAGCTCGTCGCCTCGTTGGCCGCTACCACTCCGATCTGGCCACCGCCCCGGTACAGGCTCCCCGGCTGGGCAGCCTGTCCTTCGAATTGCGCTCCCGGCTTCTTTCCACTTCCCCCGGTTGGCATCGCACCATCGCCCGCAATGTCTGGTTCCAGCGGTGGGCTTGCAATCAGCTCAGCCGTATCCGCCAGCCCGCGCCCAACCTCTTCAGCTATAGCTACGCCGCCCGCTCGCTCTTTCGCCTGGCACGCCAGAGGGGTCTTAACTGCATTCTCGGCCAGATGGATCCAGGGCCTGAAGAGGAGCAGCTGGTGGTCGCCGAACACCGCCGTTACCCCAACCTCGCTGTCGCCTGGCAGCCGGCTCCTCCGAGCTACTGGCAGCACTGGGCCGAGGAGCTGGAGCTGGCCGATCGCATCGTGGTGAATTCTCACTGGAGCCGCGATTGCCTGCTGCGTCAAAGTGTGCCGGCTAGCAAGCTCCATCTCATTCCCCTCGTCTACGAGCCAAGCCGCGGCCTGATTACCCAGTCCGCTCCAGCAGCTCCAGGGGCCTCCAGGCCCTTTCAGCTGCTGTTTCTCGGCACTATCGGACTGCGCAAGGGCATCGCCCGCCTGCTTGATGCCATGCGCATCCTGGAGAACGATCCTGTTCAGCTCACCCTGGCCGGCCCCAGCGAACTTGATCCCCAGGCCTGGGCTGCTGCCCCCAACATCCGCTGGCTCGGCCCGGTGCCTCGCTCGCAGGTTTCCGCGCTCTACGCCAGGGCCCACGCCATGATTCTTCCCACCCTTTCCGATGGCTTTGCGATCACCCAGCTGGAGGCCCTGGCCCATGGTTGTCCGGTGATCGCCTCCCGCTTCTGTGGCGAGGTGGTCACCCCCGGGCTCAATGGCTGGTTGCTGCCTTCCCTGGAGCCGGAGGCGATCGCCGCCACCATCACCGAGGCCATGGCCACCTCCCATGAGCTGCCCCGGCCCCTGGCCCGGCCCAGCTTCGGACTTCAGCAGTTGGCAGAGGCCCTTCAGGCTCTTTGATGCGGCTGCTTCACCTCAGCAACGATCTCTACCCTGCCGTCACCGGCGGCACCGAGCTGTTCGTGCAGCAGCTGCTCCAGGCCCAGCAGCAGCTCCTGCCCGGTGTGTCCATCCTCTCGGCCGCCCATCGCGCCCCGAGCGTTGATGCCGACCACAACGCCAGTGCCCCCCTGGGGGCCCACCAGCGCCTGCTGCCGCCTGTGCTCTCCGGCAGCCGCCGCCATCGCCTGGGTGCCGAGGCTGCTGCCATCCCCGGCTTTGCCGAGCTGCTGGCTGAGTTTCGCCCCACCCATCTCCACCTCCATTCCTTCTCCGAGCGCTGCGGCCTCAGCCATGTGCGCCTCGCCCGGGCAGCCGGCGTGCGCGTGCTGGTCACCGTGCACGCCCCCGGCTTCAGCTGCATCAAGGGCCACCTGATCGACGCGTCCGGCGCCGTGTGCGATGGCCGCCTGCGGCCCGTGCGCTGCACCCGCTGCCGCCTGCACCACGGCGGCCTGCCCCGCGCCCTGGCGGCCGCCGTGGCCCTGCAGAGCGGCTGGCCCCTCAGCGCCGAAACCCCCGGCCGCCTGGCCCACGTGCTCACCGCCCGCCAGCTCACCGCCGCTTTCCAGGCCGCCTGGCTGGAGATCACCCGTCAGGCCCACGCCATCCATGTGCTCGCCGCCTGGAGCCGCGACCTGCTCCTGCGCCAGGGCGTGCCCGCCCACAAGCTCCATCTGATCCGCAGCGCCGGCCCCGCACCCCTGCCGCCCCGCCAGCGCCGCTTCCGCGAGGACGGCCTGCTGCGCCTGGTGTACTGGGGCCGCTGCGAGCCGGTGAAGGGCCTGCACCTGCTGGTGCTCGCCATCCGCGCCCTGCCCGCCTCCGCCCCGCTCGTGCTCGATTGCTACGGCCCCTACTGGCATGGCCCCTACGGCGAGCGCCTGCAGCGCCTGATCCAGGGCGATGCCCGCTTCCAGATCTGTGGCACCCTGCCCCAGGCCGAACTCCTGCCCCGTCTCCAGGCTTACGATCTCGGGGTTCTGCCTTCCACCTGGCTGGAAACCGCTCCGCTCACCCTGCTCGAAGCCTTTGCCGCCGGTCTGCCGATGGCGGGCAGCGATCTCGCCGGCATCCGCGAACTCCTGCAGGGGGTGGACGGCTGCAGCCTGCTCCAGCCGCACTGGCGCGCCTGGCACCGGCTCTTCAGCCGGTTGTTGGCTGCGCCGGTCGGCAGCCCACCCCCGGCCCTGCCCCGGCCCCGTTCCTGGGCTGAGCTGGCCAGCGAGCTGCAGCCCCTGCTGCAGGGGCCGCCGCCGTGAACATCCTGCTGATCGCAGATCCCCACCTTCCCGTGCCCCCCCTGCGTTACGGCGGCGCCGAGCGGGTCGCCGCCCTCTACGCCGCCGAGCTCAGCCGCCTCGGCCACCGCGTGGATTTGCTCGCCGCCGCCGGCTCCCAGCCCTACGGCGGCCGCCTCTACCGCCACCGCGCCCCATCCGGCCACTGGCCCAGCCGTGCCCAGCGCAAGCTGCGCTTTCAGCTGCAGAGCCTGCGCGCCGCCCGCCGCTGCGATGTGGTGTACAACCTCGGCCGCTTCGACTACATGGAAGCGCTGCTGGCCATCCGCAAACCCCTGCTCCACTGCTTCAGCCACCCCCTCGATCAGGCCCTGATCGATGCCGCCGAGGCCCGCATCCGCGCCCACGCCGGCTTCCATTTCGTGAGTGAGCACCAGCGGGCCGCGGCGGCCGTGTCCGCTCCGGCGGTCACCATCCCCAACCCGGTGGACAGCCGCTTCTACCAGCCCGGCCCAGGCGATGGCGGCTACCTGCTCTTCCTCGGCCGGCTCAGCCCCCACAAGGGCGTTGATCTGGCGATCGCCGCCGCCCAGCGCGCCGGTGTGCCCCTGGTGATCGCCGGCAACCGGCCCGAGGAACCCGGCGCCGCCGCCTTTTTCAAGGAGCAGATCGAACCTCACCTCGATGGCCAGCGCGTCCGCTGGATCGGGGCCGTGACCGACCAGCAGAAGCAGGAGCTGCTCGGCCGGGCGGCGGCCCTGCTCTTCCCCATCCGCTGGGATGAACCCTTCGGCATCGTGATGGTGGAGGCCCTGGCCTGCGGCACGCCGGTGATCGCCACCCGCCGCGCCTCCACCCCCGAGGTGATCGAGCACGGCCGCACCGGCTGGCTGTGCGAACCCACGGGCCCAGCAGGCGAACCCAGCGTGGAGGAGCTGGCCGAGGCCGTGGCCCGCCTGCCCCGGCTCGAGCGCCGCCACTGCCGCCAGGCCGCCGAGCAGCGCTTTGATGTGCGCGTGCTCACCCCCCTCCTGCTCAGCAGCCTTGCCGCCCTCCGCTGATCCCCGGCCCCTGCTGCTCGTGCTGCCCTCCCTGGAGGCGGAGGGCTGCCCCCAGCTCGCCCTGCTGCTCGCCCGCCACTGGATCCGCCTGGGCCAGCCCCTGGCCCTGCTCTGCCTCGCCCCCCAGCCCGCCGTGCTGCGCCCGGAGTTCGAGGCCCTGGCCGTGCCCATCCACACCCTCGTCCTCGGCAGCGGCCCGCTGCGCTACCCCCGCCTGCTCGCCCGCACCTTCGCTCTCTGCCGCGCCCTGCGCCCCCGGGCCCTGCTCTGCTTCCTGTTCGGCTGGCATGCGCTGATCGCCCTCGCCGCCCGCCTGGCCGGGGTGCCCCGCCTGTGCGCCCACGTGGGCAATCCACCCCCCTCCCGCCAGCGCCGCCGCATGGCCCTGCTGGTGCAGCTCGGCCGCCCCTTCACCCACCGCCTGCTCTGCTGCTCCCGCAGCGTGGCCCGCGCCTGCCGCCGAAGCTATGGCCTGCGCCGCGGCGAAACCCGCACTGTGGCCAATGCCTGCGACCTTGCCCAGCTGCTCCAGCTGCCGCCAGCCCCGCCGGCCGCACCGCCCCTGCTGGCGATGGTGGCCCGCCTGGAGGCCCACAAGGACCACCCCACCCTGCTGCGCGCCCTCGCCCTGCTGCGCGACCAGGGCCTCACCCTGCGCCTCTGGCTGATCGGCGATGGCAGCCGCCGGCCCCAGCTCGAGGCCCTGATCCACACCCTCGGTCTCAGCGCCCAGGTGGAGCTGCTCGGCAGCCGCCGCGACATCCCCCGGCTGCTCGCCCAGCTCGATCTGTTCGTGTTCGCCGCCGGCCCGGATGAGGGCTTCGGCATCGCCCTGGCCGAGGCCATGGCCGCCGGCGTGCCCGTGGTGGCCACCGCCGTGCCCGCCTGTCGCGCGCTGCTGGCCGGTGGCCGCTGCGGCCTGCTCGTGCCCCCCGCCGATCCCGCCGCCCTGGCCGCTGCCATCCGCGCCGCCCTGGCCGATCCCGCCGCTGCCCGCCGCCGCGCCGCCGCCGCCCGCCGCCGTGCCCGCCGCCGCTACGGCGTGCCCGCCATGGCCC
>Ga0315902_10014110_pt1 | contig 10293 bp, 6 predicted proteins | sample LakEriMetagenome_9_FD_203523 | JGI IMG/M metagenome (GOLD analysis project Ga0315902, IMG submission 203523) | Freshwater fungal communities from buoy surface, Lake Erie, Ohio, United States - Buoy 12 MA117 | ecosystem: Environmental > Aquatic > Freshwater > Lake > Lake biofilm | place: USA...
AATTAGAAATGAGAGTTTGAAACAAATAGAAGCTTTAGTTGATAAATATAAAAATAGCGAAAAAGGAGAAGAGTTCTTAGTAGAATTAGCAGCTGTTCTGAAGCAAAGCGAGAAGCAGATGGAAATTGCTACCCTGGAGAAGATTGCCAAGGTAATAGCAGACTTTGTTGCGTATGTAACCGGAGGAACAGTTCAAATATTTGATGATATAAGAACTCGTGCTGATTATGTAGACTTTGTAAACGGCATGATAGAAACTCTGCGTACTGGGCAAATTGCTCAAGGTGTACAGAAGAAAATTCAAGCTACTGAGGCCCAACCAGCTGCTGAAGTTACTGCGACAGAAGAAGTAGTTGCTCCGGCAGAAACTGCTGTTGAAGAAGGTGTGACTCCGACAGAAACTCAAGTCGTTACAGAAGAAGGTAGAATTCGAAGTCAAGAAGTATCTAATGAAATAGAGCAGCTCGCACAGGAAAGTTCTGATGAACCAGGATCAGTTATGAATGGAAATGTGTTGAGTAAATCTCGGATTAGTACTGATTCTGTTGTAGGAGATATTAATGCTCAGTTTGTTTACGATGATTCAAATCTTCCTGATGGATTTCAAATGCCTGACTTTTCTGAGATGGAAGATGTTTTAGAAAAATCAGGAGGGGCTGCTATATTTATTAATAGCGATGGTACTAAAGTAGGTGTAAGTAGAAATGGTAAAAATTTACAAGGTGGTTGGAGATATTTATACTTTACTCAGAATATTAATGACAAAATAGGTTTTGCTGCAACTAGTGAAACGCACGTTAATACGTTTCACAAGTTGATGAAAGAAGTTGCTGATATTCGTGATAGAGGAAACGCAGAAATGATTGGAAAACCGGTTGCGGTTTTTGTAACTATTCAAAATGCAGATTCAATGCTTGGTGAATGGTATGCCGGAGAGTTTTTCATGGATGGTATAGATGCAGCAATTACTAAGAAAAAATTTAAAGGTGGCTTCAAAGAAGCAAGAACTTTATTGATAAATTCTCTTAATTATAAAGAAGAAATTAAAGATTTAGAAGGTAAATTGAAAGGTAAAGAAACAGAATTTAAGAACAATCCATCAGATAAAATAAAAAAAGAAATAGATGCAATCAAAAAAACAATAGATAATAAGAAAGAAGCAGCTAATAGTAAAAATAACAAACAGCTTATCAATCTAATTAATTCTTCTGATTTTGAAACACATGATGGTCGTTTAAGAATCGCAGAAAAATTTGCAAGTAAAGATTTCTCTTTCAAAGCACGGGTTTCTTTTTTAAAGACAGTTGTTCCTTTGAAGAGTGTTACAGGTGGTGTAAACAGAGAAATTAAAAAAGCATTACAAGAAGTTGGATTTGATAGAAAAGCATTTTATGAAGAATTTTTAGATGAGGCATTATTAGAAAAATTAAAAGCGAGTGATTATGATGAAACATCTATTGGTGGTGTTACACTCGGTGGTTTTTATGCAGATCCTAATGTTTCTAAAGAAGAGTTTTTTGCCAATAAAACTAATGGTATTCAGCACGCAATGTTCAATGAATCATTTTCTTCAAATGGAGAGACATTTAGATTGCCGAAAGCTTATGATATAAATAAAGTTAGTCCTACCATGGGATTTCCTGTTTCTAAAGCTTATGATGTTTACAATAAAGCAAATGGTACAAATTTAACTAGCAAGACAGCAAGTTTAGAAGAGAAACACAAAGTTTCAAAATGGTTGTATGATAATGGTCAAGCAGATTTAATTAATAATATTTTCGCTTCTGTTTCTGGTACTATGTATACTTCTTTTGTTGATCAAGATTATCAAAAAGTAGCATCAAAAGAAATCAAAACCAATGAGGACTTTGAGAAAGCAAATCAAGACTTTGGAATTGAAGATGGTAAGGTTGAATTTAAATCAAAATCACAGTATACTCCAAAAGAATTAAGCACTCTTTCTGAGACCATTTCTAATCGATTTGACCAAACGCAGCTAGAGAACTTAAAAGGTTTAATTAATCCGGGAGTCACTGCGCCTCAGAACACAACCAAGGCATACAAATTATTTAAGGTTAAAAGAAATTTCCCCGGTGAATTATTTCCTTTATTCGTAGGAGCAAATGAATCTGTTACAACCGGGGAGTGGATTCAAGCAAAGGCAGGAGAACTGACTCAGACAAAAGAAGGCAAAACCATGGTTAAGTCTACTTTAGGTCCCTTAGCTTACAGACCAGGTTGGCACTCAGGTGAGTTCGCTATTGCAACGCACATAGGAAGCAAAAAGAATGTTACCGATAAAGCACCTAACCTGAGAGCAGATGATCAGGTTTGGGCCGAGGTTGAAGTAGGTAACGATTTTGATTGGCAGACAGAAGCAAATAATAGGGCTGAAAAAACCAAAGATGGTAAGATTTCACCTAGAACTGCACACATCACTGATCAGATTCCTTTAGGAGGTAATTATAAGTACAAGACAAATTCTAATATGACCGGAAGCTGGATTATCTCCGGAGAGATGAAGGTCAATAGAATTTTAACTGATGCTGAGGTTGAACAGATAAACAAAGAGTCCGGATCGAAAGATTTACCCAGGACTAAGCCTTTTGATTTCGCTGCTTTTGGATTTAATCAAGATGGAACAGTTTCGAATCCTAAGCAAGTGCTTTCAAATCAAATAGCAAGAGCGTATTTGAACGCTAAAGAAACAGGAACAAATCAAGAGTTAATTGATGCTGTTGACATGAAAGCACCTGAAACAACAGGTGAGTTTAAGAGCAAGTCACAATTAGACTTTACTCAAATCAGACCTGAGTACGATGCAATAATAACTCAAACCAATGGAGATAAAGTTGCTGCTTACACCGGGTTGGTTGAAAAAGGTTATACTCCAAAGAGAATCAAAGAGGCAATCGGCCTATATGATTTCGATGAGGCTGCTTTTAAGCAAGCACAATCGACTATCGCCATCAATACCATGGATAAGGTCGGTACAGCATTTTCAGATCGCCAGGAGTCAATTAAACAAGCAATCAATGATAACCTTGGTAATATCGAGGCAATCTATGGCGATTTAATTGATCAGGGTTACAGCAATCTTGAAATATTTACTGCTGCTAAAGAGATGGATTTCTTATCTCCTCAAGACTTAATTGATGTTTTTGGGGCTGATTATAGGCAGACAGTACAGAACGCACTGAATAGAAATACTGACTATCCGGCAGATTTCTTGGATGAACTGGAAGCCGATGCACAAAACTTAAAAGTATCACAGAAGGCAACAGAAGTAGCAGACGTTGTTCGCAATACTGGTGTTGGTCTTGTGGATAGTGCTGTTGCTATAGATTCTTTCTTGGACTACTTGAAAACAAATGGTTTCGATCAGATTGCAATTGCGTTAAGCGGTGCTGTTAAGCAGTTTGCAAATGATAGAAATATGTTGAAGAAAGAAGAAGATTGGACTCAGGCTGACCTTGGTGATAAATTGTACAGCCCTGAAGCAATAAATTACGCATTCAATGTATCTTCAGAGTTATTCAGTCAAGCTGGTCGTATCTTACAACTAGCACGTTACTTTAACGAAGCTAATCAATTGGCTGTAATTGAAAAGCAATTGGCTAAAAGTAATGTTGTTCTTACAGAAAATCAAAAGAAAACATTAGAGGCTTTAGTTAACGATTACAAAGCTGCTCAGAAAGACAATAAAGCTAAGCGTGAAGCATTCCAAAAAGATTGGAGTGATCAAGCATACCAAGCGTTTTGGGACTCAGAAAAAGCAGTAGGTATGGCAACCATAAGAATAGCACAATTCTTAGAAGCAAGAAAGCCTATATTCTGGAATGATCGAGTAACCTCCGGATCCGCAAGAGCTTTGTTGAACATCAGCACTACAGTACTGAGCGTAGTTGCAAACGTTGAAAACAATATATGGAGTACTAATTATGCTACCAGAACAATACAGAAATTAAGAGATTTATTAGGTAGTGGAATAAAAGGAAATACCTTGAGTTTCTCCAATTGGCAGATGGCTAGAAAACTCACATCAGACCGTATGTGGTTTGATATGAATAATAATGCTAAGTATGGTGTATTGGATACTAGCAAAGGTTTGAATAAGTACTATGATAACCTGGCTCAGGTTAACTTCTTCAAAGACGCTCAGTGGGCATATAACTTTATGAAGACTTTTATCAATAAGACCACCGGTAAAGATGTTGCAACAATGACACCTGAAGAACAAGCCGATGCCTTTGATTTAACCTTGGTAAAACTTAAGGATGGAACCATCGAACTCAGAGATGGTAAGACTTATACTTTAGCTCGTAGTTTGGCTTGGACATTGGGTACAGGACCTATTTTAGCAGGTGTTCGTGCTAATCCTTTCTTATTACTCAATACCGCAGGCCCAATTGCTGCTGAAGTTACTGGTCGTGCCATGGCTTATGGTGGTGATATTGCCTTTGGCTACATGGCTGCACAAAGGGCGATGATTGATTACTTCCAAAACATTCAAGGTACTAGATTCCAAAATGGTATTTTTGATTCAATGTTGGCAAATGCTGATGGGAACTTAGATCAGAATGCACTCCGGGCAATGAGCCAAGTTCTATATGCTGATGCTGAGTTATATTCTCGCTTTGAAACAGAAGGTTTAAAGAGAACTTTATTAGCAAACAATATAATTTCTAGCACTGTATCTTTGGGTAGGGGCGCACTTCGTAAAACGATTCGTGGATATTACCAAGAGAATCGTGTAGAAATAGGTGGAGCGAATCTCGCTAGTGAATTGAAAAGGCAGTTTTCTATGAAAGGTCTCGCAAAGAATAGTTTGCAATTGGTTGATGTAGCATTATTCACCTTGATGCCTTTTACAAAAGTGCCTGTAAACTTCTTGGGCTCAGCAATCATGAAGGTTGTTCCCGGTGCAGCTCTTGGTAAATACATTCTTTCTGAAAGTCTTTATCAAGGCAAATGGCATACATTCAAAAAACAATATTCCATTGGTACTAAAATAAAAACTGAAAAGGAAAAAAGAGATTACGAAAAAGCAAAGATTGACTTGTTCTTCGCAAAAAGACAAGCTACTTACGATGCTGCTCAGGCAGTAACAAGCGTAGCAATATATACTTTTGCAATGTCAGCTGTAAAAGCAGGAGCAGTTCTTACCGGTGGAGGAGACGATCCGGAAAAAGAAAAAGCACTCAAAAAATATGGTCTCAGAGGTGGTCTGTATAATGCTACTCTGCACTGGGAATACATAAAAGCTGGTATGCCATCTAATTTCTTAGCTCGTAGAGGTGGTTACGCTAAAGAAGGAGACGTTATTCTCAATACAAGAAACGCTGGTTTCTTAGGTTATGCGTTTAATGCATACGGAACTGTTTATGATAAAAAGAGGAAAGAAGAAAACGATAATACTACACGATTATTCAGTGAGCAAACAGGCGCAATATCTGCAATATTGTCAACCGCTTTGAGTTCTGGTATTGAAGACTTGCCTATGTTCTCAGGTTTAGCTCGTGTTGGTCAAGTCTTAACTGATTTGAAAAGTGGTGAGTCTAGCAAGAAAGCATTTGAAAACTTTGCAGCCGGTTCTTTAAGCACATCCATGGCTGTCTTCTTCCCGTCTTTCTTCTCGTTCATGTCTAAAGGTAATGCAGAAATAGTACAAAATGCTAGCGATATTATAACTAGAACAGAAAAACCTGATTGGCCAGCTTTTTGGAGTCCGATTGGTCTGCGTGTAGTTCAGAAATTAAATCGCAATATTTCCTTTAACGAAGAAACTCGCAATGAATTTTACGATGCTGCAATTGGACCATTCGGAGAAGATTTAAGCAGCAAGGTTACACTTGCTGAACCTGGAACTGCCGGAGCGTATTTTCAAGCGATTTTTGATCCTTTCTCATTTAGGAGTTTTTCTTCTCCGGCAAAAGAACAACAGAAGGAAATACAGAAGTACAGAGAATCTATGGACGTGCATGGCGGTATGATTAACTTGGCTCTGATTTATCAGCAGATGACTGGAAGAGATTATGAGTGGACTGCAACTGGTAAGACCAATGGTATGTTTGGCATAATTTCAAATCCAATAAAAAACAATTTCACTTATACAGAAGAAATGACTTTGGGTGGAGATGATGCTGCTAACGTATACAAAGGATTTAATTATCAATTGCCAAATGATTTGTATCGTCAGGAATTGAAAAAGAGAGGTGATTATTTCCAAAGTGCATTTGCAAAATATGGTCAACAATTCAAAGATGTTTTGATAGATGTACAAACCAATGTTGAAAAAGGAGATATAGAAACTGCAAAATCTAGAATAGTAAATATATTTAATCAGTATCAAGATGAGATGCTAAAGGCAAAGAATGAATATATGTTAATGTACAGGAGTTCAAGAGAAAAAAATTATCTCATTGAAATGAAAAGGCGTAATCTACTTAGTCCGGAAGAAATACAAAAAATGATTAATATAGGATTGGCTAATAGAGATGGGTTGATTCTATAAGAAAAATTGTGTAACTTTGAATTATGGCACTGGATATTAAAATAAGTATTATTAACAATAAGAATGAGATTATTGTTGTAGATAGTACAGGAGACTATAATGCAATCACGAATCCTACAGGTTGGGGTGCTCCTAACGCTAATAGGAATAATGTTGATGTTACAACTGCACGACTGACAGTTACCAATCCTAGCGGAACTATTTTTACGGATAATCTTCCACCTAATAGTTTGTACAATACTACTTTTTGGACTGGTACTTCCAGGGCTTATGAAATCACAGCAGATGTTACAAATATTTTTACAACCAATCCGGTAGCATTTGACGGAGTCTGGAAATTCGTAACTCAATTTACAGTGCTTGGGTCTCCGATTACAGTAACCAAATATGCCCTTCGTGTCAATACCCTCAGTTGTCTTATTGGTCAACTTGCTTTAGGAGACTTGGATACAAATAGTTTTGAGGAAATTAAGATTATGTATGACAAGATGCTCCAGGCTTTTGAATGTGGTGAGTATGTTTTAGCTCAGGACCTTTACAACGATATAAACGATATACTCAACGATTGCGATGCTACTATCTTTAGAAACTGCGGTTGTTAATGAATTACGCTACTATATATAGTTATATTGGTGCTTACTTGGCGGTGAGAAAGGCTATTGTTGCTACTGAGGCCGAATTACAAGCCGATATGAAATATGATCGTCCTTGCTGCAAAAAAGAGGCAGAGCAGAAAAAAGGTCTCTTCTTGTTGTGGTGTTTGGAAAATATTGACTGTTATGTAGAGGGCACTACTGATAAAGTAATTTCTGTAGCGAATAGATGGGCTCGTAATTGTGCAAGTTGTTCTGTTACTCAAGCGGAGATAGATGCTTTCTTACTTACACCCAAAGGAATAGAATTAAAAGCTAAAGCAGTAACAAATGGCTATATTGTAACTACGTCTGGAACCTGGACGGTGTACAATACCGGCTATCAAATTAAATAATAAAAATGAGTTTCGAGATAACTAGACAGGAGCTGCTTAAACAGGCCAATGAGTTACTCGTAAAGTATAATCAGACGAAGGATCCTGAATTTAAAGCACAGGAAACTAGGATACGCAGGATTGTTGCTGACCTAATTACTTTGGGTTATCTTGGGTCTCAGGACTTACAAGACATCACCGATAACGGAGCTACTACAACAAACGCTGTAACTATTAGTAATAATATAACAGCAAATGCTTTTATAAGACTTGACGGAGTATCTACTCAGTTTTTAAAAGCCGATGGAAGTGTAGATAACAATACGTATTTAACTGCATCTAGTGCAGAAATAGTTAATCCTTTCTTATTAATGGGAGCATAATGGCAACAAGTTATAAAATATTAGCACAATCAAGCCCGGTGGCAACTACAGAAACTATTCTGTATACTGTTCCAGTTTCTACTTCTACAATCGCCAGTTCAATTATGGTATGTAATAGAGGCACTTCATCTGCTACTTTTAGAATTAGTGTTTCTGCATCTGGAGCAGCTACGGCTAATAAAGATTACATTTATTATAATGTTCCCATTGGTACAGGAGACACTTTTGTTGCTACTGTAGGTATTACCTTGGGAAACACAGATGTTGTAAGAGTGTATGCAACTACAGCAGATTTAAGTTTTAATTTATTCGGTTCAGAAATATCATAATATGGCACAAGGATTTACCAAACCATCAGACGCAGTAACGATCAAAGATTCGGCTAATTTAGACGCATTTAGCCGTTTGCGTGTGAGCAATCCTTTGATTCTGTTTAATAGTCAATTTACTTACGATCTTGCTCCGATTCTATTTGAGCAAATCACAAATGGAGCCGGGGCTGTCATAGCGCATGACACAACCAATAGATGTGCTACTTTAACTTTTGCCGGAACAGGTGCAGGAGGTAGTTCTTATATGCAGAGCTATGAATATTTGCCGTACCAACCGGGGCGGTCTCAGCTCATATTCGTAACATTCAATATGTTGTCTGCTGTAGCAAATGTAGTTAAATTTGCCGGATACTCAGATGGTGTTAATGGTATAGAATTCCAACTTAACGGAACAACTAAACAATTCCACATTTATTCTGGAAGTGGAGCAGGCAATGAGACCGTTACGCAATCATCTTGGAACCTAGATAAATTGGATGGTACAGGAGCAAGCGGAATTACACTTGATATTACCAAGACTCAAATCTTGGTTATTGATATTCAAGCACTTTATGTAGGTCGTGTTCGTATAGGTTTTGATATAGGCGGTCAAGTAATTTATGCTCATGAGTTTAAGCACGCCAATAACGAGACTTATCCTTATATCCAATCTGCCAATTTGCCTGTGAGGTGTGGTATGACGTGTTCAGCACTATCTAGTACAACAATGGACTTTATATGCTCTGCTGTAATATCAGAGGGTGGTAGTGAAGATATAAACGTATTTGGATATACTTTTCAAACTGCTGCAAGTGTTACTACTTCTGTAGGTGGGGTTCAGCTAATGACTCTGAGGCCCAAACTTACGTTCAATGGGATAGCCAATAGAATGCGTGTAGCATATATTGATGTTGAAATTTTTAATACAGGAACTACTAACCAACACGTTAGGTGGGATTTATGTATAGGACAAGCCATTACAGGCGGAACCTGGGCTGATGTGAATACTACGTATTCCGGGGTAGAAGTAAATACTGGAGCAACTTTATCCGGCTCTCCTGCGATTGTAATTGATGCTGGTTGGGCCTCAGTTGGTGCTAATACATCCACAGTAATAAATACAGCAGTTATATCTCGTTATCCGATGACGTTGGATGCTGCTGGTAATAATAGAACATTAGGTTCACTTACACTGAAATTGACAGCTCTTGCAGGAACTCCTATAGTCTATGGTGCTGTGAAATTTAGAGAGATTAGGTAAAATAATATTTTTTTTCGTATCTTTGAATTATGCAAGAAGTTTTCTCAAGAAGTATAGACTTTACCGGTGGTTTAACTGGTTGTAGGGTAATAAGTGGAACTTCACCTGTTGTAGGTGGTTTTCAAGGTTTCATTGTTAATGCTGATGCAGTTATAGCACAAGTTTTAAATCCGGCTGGCGTTGACGTTACATCGACAATTGGATTGACAGGTGTGACTATAAAACAAGGTATGTTAATTACCGCTGCAAAAGGTTCACATTTTTCTTCTATAACTCTAACAAGCGGTAGTGTTATTGCTTACTTAATATGATAATAATCGGTCCATCCATAAGGCCAAAGTTTTTCGGTGGTGGTGCAGTTCCTTTACTTGACACATATAGTGGGGCATCGGTTGCATATTCTGTTCGATTACTAAGTTCAACATATACGGGTAGTGCTATTCGTGTACGTAGGTCGTCTGATAATGCAGAGCAGGACATCGGATTTGATGGAAGTGGTAATCTTGATGAAAGTGCATTGACTACATTTGTTGGTGCAAATAATGGCTTTGTTACTACTTGGTATGATCAAAGCGGAAACGCAAGAAATGCCACACAAAGCACGGCAGCAAACCAGCCACAAATTGTTTTATCAGGTGTCATAAATAAGGTAAATTCAAGACCTTCGCTTTTGTTTGATGGTAGTAATGACACTATGTCTGCTGCTGCATTTACCGCATCATTGAGTAATTTTACTCAATTTTTAGCGGTTAAGGGTACAAATACAACAACATTAAATCAGGTGTTGGCAAGTAGGTTTACCGTGCAAGACCCACCAAACAATAGGAGTTTTTTGATGCGTGCAAATACAAGCTCCA
>Ga0315902_10014111_pt1 | contig 10293 bp, 3 predicted proteins | sample LakEriMetagenome_9_FD_203523 | JGI IMG/M metagenome (GOLD analysis project Ga0315902, IMG submission 203523) | Freshwater fungal communities from buoy surface, Lake Erie, Ohio, United States - Buoy 12 MA117 | ecosystem: Environmental > Aquatic > Freshwater > Lake > Lake biofilm | place: USA...
CAGTAGCAGTTGACTTCATGTCAAATCCTGTAACTCCTAAATCTTCAAAAGAGTATCTAGTATCTGATCCTCCAAATTCAGTTATATACTGACCATAAAGACATGGATTAGAATTGAATAAAAATCCAGCAGAACTCCAAACTCCAGGGCTAACTTCTTCTTCTAGAATCCAACCAGGAGTTCCAACAGGAGCAGAGGATGAAGGCACTGTAGAAGAATCAGGAGTCCAATATACTCTATAGTTTATATCAGATCCAGACCAATCACTAGTAAACGTATAAGACTTTTTCCCAGCAATATTATATACTCCCTGCCAAGAGAAATAACTATCAAATACACCAAGTATATTGAATCCTACAGCTATACAATCTAAATCCCAACAATTACTTAATGGGCAGTCATTAGCCGTTAATCCATATAATACACCTATTACAATATTCAAATCCAATGCCTCATTATAATAAGACATTTCCCATCTATTTAAAATAGAATTGTAGTAAATAGTTAATACATATCCAACTCCTAACTCAGATTCAAATGCAGTAGAATTATTAACTTCATAATAAGTACCTCCTTCTCCTTCAAATGTATTCGCTTGAACAGCCTCTACTAAAACTCCAGTAGAGTTAAAGATATTCAATGTAATTCCACACAAACAACTTAATGTAGTATCAGGGCATTGATTAGGTGTAGGACAATTACAGCTCATTAGTTACAACAACAAAGTGATTTTAAAATATCTACGTGTTCTTGGGCAGTTTCCCAATCAAATCCACAAGCAGCAAACTCTAACCCATCCATTACTACTCGCATCTTCATAGCTTTCATAAAGGCTTTATTATCACACATATCTCTACATGGAGCTTTCTGTATTCCACAGAATGCATCAGCCACAGCCTTACGATAACAATCCATTATCGATATACACAACACTACGATTTTCTGCGTATTGCAGTAACGAGTATCACTACAGGTAGAAGTATCAGTATATAAAGACCAATAAACATTATCTGTATCAGTCGAAGGGTCAATATTAGTAGAAGATGTAACAGCTTTATAAAGCTTGCCATTAAACAATACGATAGGTTGTAGAAACGCTTGATAATAAACATCTGAACGCCAGTTTGGATAAGTACATAATTCAACAGAATAAATCCCATCAGAATCAGTGCCTATAAAACTATAGCTAAACGTATTATTCGATACAGCATGAGAAGGAATTATATTGTAACTAACCCCTTGCTTATTTAATGGATATGTTACAGGATCATTGTTTCTAATATCTGCTGTGATATATGTGAAGGTAGTTCCATCTGCTTTGGTGATAGTGATTTTTCGGCTTGTAAAGTCATCAGCTTCATGGCCTGGTAAATCGTTTGTAGTGTAGTTAGAAGTATCCTTAAACGTGATTTTCTTACAATCACAAGACAATTCTAATGAACTACATCCATCAGTTAGTAATGAAGCTTTAAATGGGTTAGTTATTGGTGTTGCCATTTTTATTTACAAATTTAAACTTTTATTCAATACTTATTTTTTAGAAGCCTTCTAGCATTTTCTGTTCTTGTTTCTCGAAGTCATCAAAAGAATCAGAATCCATCATTTTTTGTTCTGCTTTTTCAAAATCATCATAATTAGTTAAACTTTTAACTGAGCCTTGATAAGGCTGATAAACGTCTACGTTAGATATACCATAGAAACTTAAGAAGTTACCTAATACCTTATCAGTTGTAGAAATGTCTTCTTCTCCTGCTAATTCTTTAGCTAATGTATAACTCATTGGTAAGTAATATCTTTCAATTCCTTCTTCTGATTTTTTAGCATCTCCATCTTTCTTAATACCCATGCTCCATTTTATTTGGTCTCCGAACATTGGATTTGTTTTGTTTAAGAAATATTTACCAAATACACTAGCATAAGTAGGCCCGCCATATTGGCTATTCAGTTCAACTTCTTCACCATTTGCATAAGTCACCTTACCATATCCCAATTGTAAAGCAACTCTATTCAATTGCTGTAGACCTAAATTAAAATCAAAAGATGTATTCTTACCCATTTTTAATTTTAGGAAATCAGTGCTTGTTGGATTTAAACCAAATTTAACTTCATCATCATCGTCAGAATTAGCATACAAGTATGCTGCTCCAGCCATAAACGCTAAATAAGTATGTAGGCTAAGCATTTTCTTATATGCAAACTTCCTAGCTGCTGGAGTCATTTTCATTATTTTGTAATGAGCCATTGGATTAAGAACTGTCATATCCCATCTTGACTTAGCAAATCTTGCTGAAACAAGTGGAAAGTTTAAATATGGAGCAATAGTTTCAAATAATCTTCCACCTTCTCCTCTACCTCCTAATGTATTAATTACAGATGCTATTTGCTTAATTGTATCAGGGGATGTCTCCCAAGTTATACCTACTTTTTCTAGGCTTTTAACTTCATTTAAGAACATTTTTATTCTAAGCTCATTCATGGCGGCAAAAGAACGCTCACCTCTTCCAAATAAATCTAATCCTGGAACAATTGTTTTCCCATTTTTAAGCTTGATAGGTTTGCCTGCAAATGGAATAAATTTAACAAAATGAGATTGAAATGCTTCCTCTCTAGCTTTTAATTTAGCATTTTCTTCAGTTAAGAATAATCCAGATTTTTTAATTAAATCATAATCTTCTGAATTTTTTAATTCTGCTTGCATTTCTTGATATAGCTTTTCGCCAATACCTTCACCAGTTATTCCATCTACAAAATCTTTTACATATTGCTTAGGACTTGTAAATGGATTTACCTTTGGAACTAATCCTGCTAACTTGTGCATATTAACGAGATAATTCAATACAGATTTTGGATCCGTAAACATAAGGTTCACAATTAATGGAGCCGCTTGCCTTACACTTGATAAGTCACCTCCTAATGTAAGTGATTTACCAACTAACAATCCTTCCATAATTGCATTTTTAATCTTTTGACCTAAACTGGAATTTTGGTATTCTAATTTTTGTTGTTCAGCATCAAATTCATCCTTAGCTAATCTTATTTTATTTGCCAAATCTTTTGATTGTTTATCCATTTTAACTGGATTAGGAGCTTGTTTTTTAGCAAATATTTTATTGTCAGTTAAATAATTAAGTTTAGCAAGGGCTGATTTTTGTCTTCTTTTGTAAGTTTCAAGTCTATTAGCTTCAATAGTTTCTTTTTCATCAACAGATAAAGGAAGAGCATCTAACGCTTGTTGAACGCTCATCTTTAAATATCTTTGTCTATCTGTCAATTCTTTTCTTTTAGCTTCGCTTTTAGCCTTTTTAATTCCCTTCTCTAAATCTTCTAATTCAGATATTTTTCTTCCAATATCTTTCATTTCAGAAATAGCAGCACTAATTTCATCTTGAGACATATTAACAGTTATACCATAACCAGTAATAGCATCTCTTATTTGTCTCTCACTTACATCAACCCCTGGATTTTCAGCTTTGAATTTCTCCATTACTTTGTCAGTAAGTTCTTCAATAGTCTTGACTCCTCCTTCAACGAACTCTCTAATCATCGCTGTAGGAACTTTTATTTTCCCATCAGCAGATACTGTAAATTTACTTTCAGTAACTACTTTATTTTTCTTTTGATTATTGACTCCAGCTTTTAAGTCATCCATTAATTGCTTATCTTGAAGCTTTTGAATTTCAGCCTCTCTTTCAGCTAGCTTTCTTTCATTATCTTTTATAATAGCTTCTAGCTCTCTAAATTTTTCTTCTACTTCTTTAGGAATTTCATTATTACCATTTACATTGTTAGCTTTATAGCTGTTTATTTGGAACTCAGCATTGTAATCATTATCAATCATAGCCCTATTAAATTGAAGGCTCCATCCTTTTTGATAATTTGATTCGGCTAATACTAATTGTAAATTGAATTTTTCATCCTGTAAATTAAAAATTTCTTTTTCAATAGAATTTCTCTTTTTATCGTTTAATCCAGGTTTAGCTAAATCTCCTTTTTTATTTTGAATATTAGTGTCAATTTGCTTATTGTAAACCATTAATGATACTTGCTCAAGCATATTCAATGGTTTATCCATTAAATCTCTATCTCCAGCATTTATTTCATCAATTATTTGTTTTGGTTTAATTGCGCCAGTTTCAATAGCCTCTTTACCTAAATTAATCCATTCTTGATCGGTAAGTCTTTTATTACTTCTATCAAATAACTTTTGAGCTATTGGACTAAGTTTACTTTTCTTCACGGAGGATAATGACTCTATTGTTTCTCCCTCTGATGCTTTTCTAACACCATTAATAAAATCCTCACTTTTAGTGAAATCAGCTATTTCATTTGCTTGCTCGTCAGATATTAATTTATTTGACTTCAGCTTATCAATAACTTGACTAGTAGCCTCATTAACAGCAGAAACTACATCATACCCACTTAATACAAGTCTTTTTGCTAATTCAATTATTCTATTTATAGCTCCAGGAGGTATGATCGCAGAGAAGGTTTTCCCTTTCGTATCTATCTTCAGCTTATCAAATGCATCGCTGATTTTCTCTTTAGTTGTCTTAGGTTGTTCGGCAAGTGCTTTTTCTATTCTTACAACTTCTTCTGGAGTAGCTTTTACTTTTTTGCCATTTACTGTAGTCTCCCATGCAATTTCACCTGGTTTAGCTCTTTTGTTTTTAGTAAACTCAATTTCTCTACTAAACTTAGTAAGCTCTGGCATACCCCTTTCATCTAATTTAGGCTCTCTAGCGTATATCTTAACCTTGGTAGGCTGACCTTTACCTTGTACCTCTTCTTTAACAGGAGCTTCTTTGGCTTTAGGAGCTTCTTTAACCTTATCTATATAAACCTTTGTTTCACTTTTTGGAGTCTCAACATATCTATTACCTCTTGAATCAGTTTCAATAGGTAGGTTAGTTATTTTAGGATTTGTTGCTTCTCCTCCGAATGGTGCTTCAGCAGTGGATTGAACAGTAACTGTTTTACCATCTTCTGATATCTCAGCTTTGTAAGTAACCTTAACTCCACGTTTAGTCTCAGCCTCTACTTCTACAGCTCCTTTACGTTCTACTTTTTCTGTAGTTGGCTTAGGTTCAGTTTTAGGTGTTGGCTCTGTTTTCGTTTCAGCTACAGGAGTTGGAGTTACTTCAGCTTGTGGTGTTTCAGTTATTGTTGGAGTAGCCTCAGTTACAGGAGCTCTAAACTTCTGAGCAGATGTAGCATCAGCTTTAAATCCCCTTAAAGAAGGAATAGACGCCTTGTCATCTAATATAAACTTATCTAGTAAACCATCAGCTAATGATTTCTTAAAGTCATCCTCAGACATCCATGTCTCCTGACCAGGTAATCTATACTTACAAGGCTTAGCCATATTATTTTCCTAATTCTTGATCGATTAATATCGGCTCAGTAGTTCTGCTTAATCGAGCAATTAAATCTCCATATTCACCAACAGCTTCTGTCTGTATTTCTAAGAAGTGATGAATAAGAGCTTGTAACTTAGGACTTGATTTTTTATATGCTTCTTCATATTGAGAAAGCAAATTCATCTCCATTTCCAATGCGTGCTCAAAAGCTTCCATTAAATCATCAATTTCGATATTAACAGCTTGTAATGTACGAACTTCAATCTGCTCGTTCATATCATTCATAAATGCCTCAAGCTTGTTGTAATGCTCTCTTTCGCTATTAGATTCTGCCATAAAGAACTTTTCAGCTCCAAAAAATCCAATAGTCTTCATTGTATTGGATAAATGTAAATATGTTTGACTAGCAGTAAGTTCTTCTACTCCTAGCTTATTAATCATCTCTACTTCATCTGGCGTAAGTAACTTTTTCATCTTAACACTCTTTTTCTATTAAATTATTTTTTTGTAACCCCTTAACTATACTAGCAAAGTTAGTATCTATTTTTGAAACTTTTTTATGCGGCACTCCATGTTTTTCTTGATATGCTGTTTCAGCTGCTAATCTTTCTTCTTTATTCTTAATTTTATTGATGTCAGATGCCTCAGTAAACATTGTAGCGGTAACAGGAGTAGCTTGCTTAACTTTTGCCTGAGTCTTTTCTTGTTCCTTTATATATGAGTCAATCTGTTCTTTATTTTCTTCGTAGAACTTAGTATCTTTTTCTGATGTTATTTCTTTGCCGTTAATCATTCTATCAGCGAAAGTTTTCACTTCTGTAGATGGTCCTTCAGTTTTCACCTCAGTAGTAATTGGAGTTGTTGTTTCTGTGGCTACTGGAGTTGTAACAGCAGACGCTTTAGCTTCCTTTTGTTTATCAAGGCCTTCTTTTCTTTTTCTTAAGTTCGATACTTCTTCAAACTCTTTATCATTTAGAGATTTCATCTCTTTTAAGCTCTTATCTATTTCTTCGTCTAAAGCTTTTAATTCTTTCTTTTTAGTAAAAAATATTGATTTTTTTTCTTGAGCTGAAAGAGTTTCACGCTTATCCATCAATGATTTAACCTTGTCTGATAATTCAGTTCTTGTTCTGTCTGATTGAATTTGAAAATTTCTTATTTCATCATCTATTTTTCTTTTAGCGAAGAATGTATCTGGATCTTCGTTTAATTCATTTAATTCATTTTGATATTCTTCAAGATTTGAACTATATCTTTCATCTCCTTGAAGTTGTTCTATTTTTCTAGTCAATGAAGACTTGTAATCATCAATTTCCTTTTGACTTACTTTTTGTTCTTCTTGAACCACTCCACTAGGGCTAACCTCTTCTTGGCTTGTTTCAGTGACAGGTTCGGCTTGGACAGGTTCTTCCCCTTTTCGCTCTTCACCTGGTATCCCTGCTTGGTCTTTTGTAGCATCTTCTTCTAGTTTAGTTAAATCAATGGGTTCCGTAAATGATGCTGGGTCTTCTTTAGATTCAGCAACTACGCTTGGTCTTCCTTCTGATGTTTCTTGAACGTTTTCAGCATCAAATTGTATTTCACCTAAGTCGTCAGTCTTAACTTCTTTCTGAGGTTCTTTTTCAAATTGTTGCTTTCTTTCTACTTCTTCTGTCTGCTCATCAACGTACTTATCTACATTATCTTCAGCAGATTCCATATCTTGCTTTACAGAGCTTAACACCTCATCTACCTGAGCTTTCTTCTCTGGTGATAATGCATCATAAGCAGCTCTTTTCTTATCTGAGTCTACAAGTCCAAATGCAGCACCCATAATGAATGTAGAAATAACAAATTCCTGTACTTTATCTAAATCTCCAAACTGAGACTTAACTTCATCAAAGAATCCTTTAGTTCTTAATTCATCTGTGTATATGTTGGATAACTCATTTCCAAATTCCTCAGCTGTTTCAACAAGTCCACGAGTATTTAATTCTCCTATCTTCTTGATAACATTTACGGCTCTATCTGTTTGTCCTCCAAACATTGACTTCATATAACCATAAACCTTATTAGTAGGTAATTTAGAGATTACTCCAGCAAATGCTTCAGAAGCTATACCTCCAGTAAAACCAGATAAGAAATACATTTCATCTTGTGTAGATCCAAATATTCTACCAGTAGCCTCATACTCTAATCCAGTCTTAATTGGATTGACTAAATACTTTCCATATTTAGTAGCTTTTAATGTACTATCAAATACATTTTCAGCCCTAGTCATAAATAATGCTAGATTCTCAGCGTTCTTAGTTTTAGTTACTAAATTTTCTACTCTACCAAGCATTCTTAATGAACTTGCAGGTATTTTTTTAGTGACAATCAATGGAGCAATAATACCAGCTGTAGTACCAATCATCCCTCCAAATTGTTCTCTGCTCCAGAAATCTACATTTGACTTATCTTTTAACGCCTTTAAATAATTATCATCTACAATATCATCTTTATCAAATCCCTGCTCAGATAATGTATTCATTATAGTATTAGCGGCTTCAGATTGATTTATATATCCAGCGGCTTTTGATGCTTTAGGCGCTAGTAATTGACCGAAACTATTTACAAATGAATCATAGAATCCACCTGATGATTCAGTAATTCCAAAATCATTATTAAAATATAATGGAGATAATTGATTCAACATTGATTTATTATCTAACCACTCTTTCTCCTCGTTACTTAATGATATATAACCTCCCCAATCAAGTAATTCTCTACCATACTGAGATAGTTTACCAGCAAGGCTATTACCATTTATATTATTTTCTTTCTCTAGTCTATTATTCTTGTCAATTAACTGCTTATAGAATAAATCAAATTTCTGCTTAGAACTAAGATTCTCTGGTAAAGCATTAAATATAACTTGAGCAGAACCAGTTGGCTTTAATGAAGCTACTAATTTTTTAGGCTCCGTATGGAATACAGTAGATTTTAAAGATTGCTTATTGTCTATATCCTTACTCATCTGTTTGTTTTCAGAAGTTAAAGACCATAGCTCTTTTGACAACTCTTTATATTCTGGAGAATCACTATTTAACTTAGACATCTTATCTTTCAAAGAAGAAATCTTAACTAGATTATCTCTCATTGTTCCTTTAAGATCCGTAATCTCATCATTAATTGATTCGAATCTAGTTCCTAAATTCTTTTTGTAATCTGAAACATAACTACCTAATTTTTTCTCTAGATATTCTCTTTCGGTACTCGTTATGTTGGTTGAAAATTTATACCCTCCATTTTCTCTATCGTATAACATTTTACCATCATCAATGGCATCTTGTATAAAGTCAGCTATTTTAAGAGTAGATTCAAATGTTTGTTTAGCATAATCTTGAAAGTCATTTGTAGAGCCAGATACATCTAATATGTTTTGATAATCTTTTCTCTTCTCCTCAAGGTTATATCTATCTAAGCTCATATCTTTTGAATATGCGCTATTTATAGTTTCATTTATTGATTTAGCTTGGTCATAATACTCATTCAAATCAGTCATTAATCCTTCAATAGCTTTTCCTTTAATTGGATCATAGTTACCATCTCCAATTATTTGTTTGGCTTGCTTTTGAATTTCAAGCATATCAGTTAATTGCTTACCAGAGAATGTCTGGTTCTTGGCAAACATCTGTACCAAATCTTTATCAGCAAAATTCTTAGCTTCATCAAAAGTATATTTCTCTTGAATCTCTTGAACAGCATTGACATCGACAGGTTTAATCTCAGGCTTTAATTTTTGCGTTTTAGCGATATTAGCCGCTACATTAAATGCAACAGTATACTCACTAACAGGAACAGCTTTAGCTTCTAATGCAGCTTCTCTTTTAGCCACATCACCCTTTGATAAAGGCTTGTAGTTTTTGCCAGTTCCACTTGAGTCTTTAAACCAAGCGGTTCCTCTTTTTTCATATAAAGCATCACTACCAGGGAAACGATATGTTCCTTCTGGCTTAGATTCTTTCATGTCTAATAAAGCTTTTTGCTCTTTACTTGCCTTGGCGTAATTAGGGTCATAATTAAAGTTAATCTGACCGCTATTAGTATACATATCAGATTTAGTAGGCTCACTAGACTTTGTTAACTCTTTAAAGTTTAATCCTTTAGTAACGAAAGGGTCACCTCCAGATGTTAACATTTCAGTAGCAGTAAAATCTTTTACATCGCCAAATCTAGCTTGTATTATTTTTGTTGCCTCAGTTAGAGGCTGTTTCTTTTGTTCTTTTTTAGCTCCTACCTTTACAGCGTTTTTTTCTAACTCAGCAATCCTGCTTTCAGCGTTCTTGGTTATCTTGACAAAGTTTCCATTTCCTTTAGTGTCTATATACCAATCATTTTCGCCTTTGCGCTTATACATAACGCCAGGTCTTTTACTATAAGTATATAGTTCTCCATCAACTTTATCTTTTGGCGGTTGTTTAGGTTTAACCTTTACTTTACCTTGCTCATCAATATCTACACGAGTATTAGCATATTGATTTTTAACAACTTCTTTTTGTCTCTTGACTTCTGGGTCTGCCGCTTGTTCAACGCCATCAATAGTAAAGTTAGATAAGTCTACACTTTCAAAATTAGGAGAAGTTTGTATCTCTTCTACTTCTTCTACTTCTGTAGGAATAATATTTGAAGATTGCTCTACCCCATCAATCGTATACCCAGATAAATCTAGTTCAGCAGGCGCTTCTACTTGACTAGGCATGGTAGGAGCCTCAGTAGGTATTCCTAAATCTTGGATAGCAGACCTAGTATCAGAATCATCACTTAACGAAACCTCAGTCATTTCTTCTCTAGTGACAGGTGGCTTAACAGGCTCTCCCTCTACAATCGTTTGTTGCTCTTCGATTACAGGAGCAGGAGGTTCAATTGGTAATTGTGGTTCTGGAGTAATAGGTTGAGTAGGAATAGGTTCACT
>Ga0315902_10014112_pt1 | contig 10293 bp, 6 predicted proteins | sample LakEriMetagenome_9_FD_203523 | JGI IMG/M metagenome (GOLD analysis project Ga0315902, IMG submission 203523) | Freshwater fungal communities from buoy surface, Lake Erie, Ohio, United States - Buoy 12 MA117 | ecosystem: Environmental > Aquatic > Freshwater > Lake > Lake biofilm | place: USA...
TTTTAGAGCTTCCAGCTTGCTAGCGATATTAAGAGTGCCGATATAAGCGAGGTTCACCGGCAATAGGGAAAGCACACAAGGCAATAGACTAGAAATCAATCCTCCACCGAACCCGAGTAAAACCAAAACTAATAATGATGTGTTTTCTTTAGCTAATAAAAAATTGCCGTAAGAATCTAAAAAATGCGTAAAATTAAAACCCGAATCCACAGTTTTATTTTAGCAGTTTGTTAGCCCGCAAAAAGCTTTATGAAAATTTTTAATTGCAGAGATGTGGGTGCTTTCTTTCGTGTAAGTCACTTGTTGAGAAAAACGCGCTCATGCTTAATTCAATTACGCGTCAAGCAAGGGGGACCCCCGCTCCGCGCGCGGCTTTGCTAAAAAAGTGATTTTAAAAACCTTTTGATCGCGCTCCGTCCCTCCTTGCTTGCCGCTATTTCATTAAGCCTTTCGCTGTTTTTCTCACTAACAAGTGCTTAAAGCTCTTTCAAGCACCCATATCTCTGCAATTTTATAAACATCCTAAAAATGCTTTCTAACGGCATACATCGAAAACACCCCTAGGCATTAGCGACGCTAAACTGCTCTACTTGCTTAGAGAGTTCTGGCACGATTTGAAATAAATCTCCGACAATTCCGTAATCAGCTTTTTTAAAAATTGGCGCTTCGGGATCTTTGTTAATGGCGACGATAACCTTACTAGAACCCATTCCAGCAAAGTGTTGTATGGCTCCCGAGATACCACAAGCGATATAGAGATTCGGACTTACGACTTTACCAGTCTGACCTACTTGCATGCTATGAGGCGCATAACCACTATCAACAGCGGCTCTTGAAGCACCGACAGCGGCATCGATCTTCTCTGCAAACTCTCTTAAAATCGAAAAATTCTCCGCGTTACCCATCGCTCTTCCGCCTGAGACAATAATGCTAGCTTCAGTGAGCGGGATTTCTTTTGAGGATGATTTGGTAACCGAACTAATTGTAATTTTAGAAGCGCAAGAAAGCTCACGACTAATCAGTTCGCCGCTAGAGCTCACATCCTGAGTGGCTTTTATACTATTAGGCCGGAAGGTAATAAAAGATTTTCTAGCTTGATCTAAACTACAGTTGACTATCATCTTATTTGAGTAAGTGCTACGAATAAGAGTCCCTGACTGAGTTTCATAGCCAAGACAGTCAGTCGCGATATTAGAATTAGTCTTAGCTGCAGCAAGCCCAAACAAGGCTTCACCATCAACTGAATTATTAGCAAGGCAAATATCCGGCTGAACTTCGTGATAAATTTTTAGGAACTCAGCTAAATAAAGATCAGATCTAAACACTTCAAGCTCATCGCTATCGATAACAAAAACTTTTGAAGCTCCAAGCCTGGTAAGTTCACCAGCCGGAGCACTCGAGTTAGCACCCATAACCAGAGCACTTACATTATCCGATCCAAAATTCTCAGCTGAGAATTTTAGAATTTCTCTCGCTGAAAAATTCAGCTTACCGTTATTAACTTCAAAAAAAACTAATACTTTTGCCATATTTAAACTATTCCCGCTAGTGGTTATCAACTAACACCGAAGCTCTGAAATATTGTAAAATTAGCACAGTGGTGGTTAGCAATACAGACGATTATTATGAATTATTAGGTGTCAGCAAAAATGCTGACGAAAAAGAGATTAAATCTGCCTACAAAAAAGCTGCCAGAAAATATCACCCAGATAATTCCGAGACTGGAAACGAGGAGCTTTTTAAAAAACTGGGTGAAGCTTACGAAGTTCTAAAAGATCCTCAAAAACGTGAGCTCTATGATCGCTACGGAAAAGAAGGACTAAAAGGTTCTGGCCAAGGCGGGTTCGGTGGATTTGGAGATTTTGGTGGTTTTTCAGGATCCGCTGGGTTTGAGGATTTGAGCGATATTTTTTCAAGTTTTTTTGGCGGCGGATTTGGCGGAGCTAGCTCTGGTAGATCACGCAAAAGCCGCGGACCCAGTCGCGGAGAAGATCAGATGGTAGATATCTATCTTGATTTCTTGGAACCTAAAACTGAAATCAAGAAAAAAATCCGAGTCAATCCGCTTGTAAGCTGTGAAACCTGCTCAGGCAAAGGTGCTGAAAGCGCTGATGATATTAGCACTTGCGCGCAGTGTAATGGTCACGGTCAAGTTATTAGTGTGCAAAACACTTTTTTAGGTCAAGTGCGCCAGACTATTACTTGTCCGACCTGCTCAGGGACTGGCACAGAGATAAAAAACAAATGTAAAACCTGTAAAGGAAAAGGCCGCAAGCGTGAAGAAAAAGAAATCGAAGTAAATATTCCAGCGGGAATTTTTGAGGGAGCGCATATGAGACTCTCTGGAGTGGGCGATGCAGGACCTTTTGGCGGACCTAACGGAGATATTTATCTAAATATTCATATAAAAAATCACCCGAGCCTCAAGCGCGAAGATGCTGATGTCTATTCGACTCTAGAGGTCGATATGGTGACAGCCGCTCTAGGAGAGAGCGTCGAGATTGAGACTATAAACGGAACTAAGACCATCACCCTAAAACCCGGTACCCAACACGGTTTTACCGAAACACTAAAAGGTGAAGGCTTCCCTAAATTCAACACCAAGACTAAATTTGGCGCACACTACGTAAATGTACTGGTAAAAACTCCTACTAGCCTTAACGATAAAGAAAAAAATCTACTTAAAGAGTTTCAAAAACTACGGCGTAAAAAATAATTTTTCTGCGCCTGTAGCTCAACTGGATAGAGCGTTGGTTTCCGGAGCCAAAGGTTAAGGGTTCAAATCCCCTCGGGCGCACCATCAACCCTTAAAATCCCATTATTCCCATTTTTCCAAAAATCTAACAAAAACTAGGTAAAAACCCCTAATTTATAATATTATTAAATTTGGGTCTTTCGGTTACTTTACAAAAATTAAATCAATTTCAAAGAACAGTGTGTTAAGATAACAATGGCTAACGTGTCACAACGAATTAAAAATTTATATTCTCGCGTGAGCCAAGATGAGGCTCGAGCAATGCTTAGAGCAATAGAATCTAATCCACAATCACTAAACCCAGATAATTCACCGGTTACTGCAGCAATGATTGCAAGAACCAGAGAAGATTACACAAAACTTCTACATCTTTACAACTCAGGAGAACTTCAATACCAAGGGCCATCTATAACTTCACAGGCATCGAATCCCCAATCAAGTACTGACACAAAGGTAGTAACTTCTACTCAGACAGAAGCTGTTTATCCAGCCAAAAAACCAAGAATACCACAAGAACTATCAAACAAAGCAGGGTCGAGTGTTGGAATATCTAAAATGGATCCTCATGCTTTGACACAAGAAATTCCACTTGGAAGTATAAGCCCAAGTATGAAAGGTGTATTTTTTATTGATGAAGAAATGAGAACACCAATACCAGATGGATTTATTCGAGACCTTGGCTTTGCTGAATTCTATCCGCAATCTCGATTTGAGACTTTTTTGCCACCGACAGCTACAAAACCAACATTTAAAATTAGTTATCCAAAATCAACACCTATAATACCATTACCAATAAAAGCAGAACTTGCAAGCTTAGAAAATTCTGGAAACTTAAAAGTCGCGAAACCCAATCCTGATGACCCCTTAGTATGGAGAGTACCTTTTCAAAATAGCTTAATCTATACTCTGCAAGAAACTAATACAGAAGATTTATTAAAAGCTAATCTCAGTTCAAGTATGTATCCGACGCAAGCTGAGCAAAAATATTGGAAAAGTTTAATGCCTCTACCAGGAGATTTGGAAGCCAGAATAAAAGAACATCCAAAAGACTTAATTCATTTAATTACTTCTTTTTTAGCTATTAAAACAAGTGCAGGTCTGAGTAATTTTAGATATGTTTGTAATCAAGATTTTAGTAATTTTTTAGCAAAGCATAAAGAAGATCTACCTTTAATAGTAAATGAATTAAAAGTAGGTCATTGCGACTTACTATCTTGGTATGTTGCGGCTCAATTAAGAGCGCATGGAAGACCAGCTTGGGTGGCAGGGGGAAGAGTTACTACTAAAGATGGTAATCATTTTAATAACGCCTACAAACACTCTGTAGTTATCACTGTAGACGACAAAGGAAATCTTTTTCAATATGACCCAACCGTGCATACTGACTATGATCCAGCCTATCACCCAGATATTATGAATAGTTTAGAAATCAAAAAACTTGATAATGAATTTTCTTCTGCAAAATCTATGACTAGAAAAATCGAAATTCTTAGAGAATTTGCTAGTCAAGCCACCCCAGAATTAAGAAAAAAAGCACGCCTTAATAATAATGTTCAATCATACTTAACAAATCTCGCTGGAAATTTTTTATCGGGTTTAAAAAGTGAAAATACTCCATTCTCTCAAGGATCCCACGTCGTTGTCGGCGAAAAAGTCGATTGGTCATATCCACCCAGGCTAGAGGATATTACTGTTGATGACCTTGCTGGGCTAATAAGTACATTTAACACAGATCGTTTAGATGATTTAATAGAAGTAATTTCTCCTATCAAAAGACAGAAATCAGCATTTTTAATAAGTGCATATAAAAAACTAGGTATCCCTTTGGATGGATTTTTAATCAGTGATCCGGACTTGATAAAAAGCTGTTTAGATCACACAATATCTCCTCCTAAAAGATTTTTTGTCAAAGAATGGTTTGGGGAATTAATTTACCATGATTTACCCACAATACTAACATCCTCTATGCCTTTAAAGAGCTTAGCGAATGGAGCACGTTATAAAGAAGAAAATTCTAAAACAACTTTTGTTAATTCAAGTATGGCAGACATGAAACTTACTCGATTTGGTAAAGATCCATACGAGATTAACTTTACCAATCACACCTACTCATCTGATTTTATTGATCTTCTAAATAAAGACATATTTATAACTTGTTGGGAATACATTTCGGATTACAACAGAGGAAAACTACCAAATTATTTTAACATCGATCTCAATAAGCATAATATTTCAAAGAAAAACTTCCCAGATAATAAAGCTCTTGAACTAAGATATGAATATCTAGTGTTCTTTAGTGAATTTCAAAGATCCTGCTTAGACAAAAAATATAGAGAAGGTTTTTTAACAAAACTCAACAAGGATGAAAATTGGTTTCAATCCTTCTCATATAAGATTCTTGGTATAGAAACAAATAAACCTCGATCTATTAATAATCTTCCTCGCCAGAATAATGATATGTTTCCTGAAAAGACATTAGAGGATTTACAATATCCATATAAGCTAGATTACCTTGAAAGAGCAAAACTACAACAAGCTTATAAAAAAACTATTCAAGCATTAAATAAAGGGCAATCTAAATCAAGAACAATGTCAAATCAAGATTCAAGACCATATACTCCAGGAGATGATACCCGTAAAATCAATTGGCAATATTGGGGTAGAACAGACCATTATTACGTCTGGTCAGTTCCAGTACCAAGTACTGAAATGGAAACACCTCTTCACGTCGTTATGGACCTAGACCTAGTGGGTCAACATAAAAAAATACAAAATATCCAAATCTTGGAATTAATAAGGGCTATTCTAGAAGAATCTAAAAAATCAAAAAGGGAAGTTTATATATCTATGAACCAATCAAATTCATATTTTCTTCTTCCAATTAACGGAACTCCATCATCAATCTATAAATCTCTTATTCTAGATGGGGGTCGAAGATCTGAAGTAAGTAAAAAAAGTAATTTTACTTACTTTTCTGGCAGACAAGTGGTATTGCCCAAGAATATATTATTTGTAAGTGACTCTTATAGTAAAGTAAGCGCTGCAAAATATTGTGCACGAAACACTAATATTGAAACAATTTTTTTACAGGAAAAACCATATATAATTCATCCAACTATAGATGAAGATTGGGTAAAAAATGGTTATAAAAAGAATAGTTAAGCTTACCGCCATCACCCCTTAAACTCCCATTATTCCCATTCTTCCAAAAATCTAACAAAAACTAGGTGAAAACCCCTAAATGCGCCCGAAAAACCCTAAATCTTACTGAAAATCCACGCAAGAAAACCGAAATACGTAAAGCACGAATGCGCTAAAATTAGTATTTATAATTTCTTGCGCAAAAGGCAAGATTTTATAAAATTTAGAAAAAATCAAACGTCCTAAAAAGGCCGTTTGGTTTTTCTTATGTGGATAATGCCAGAAATAAAACCACTAGTCCAAAATAATCTACCCAAGTTAGCAGATAGAAATATCACTAGTAAAACTACTGCCGCGCCTTCAGATATCGGAAGTTCCGAAACTCAAAAACCACAAAACAAACCTGAAGCTCCCAAAAAACAAAGTAATTTTATTTTTAAAAGTTTTCAACTTGGTGGTTTAGCGGTCAGCCTACCTTTGATTTTTCCATCTTTACTTGTTCAAGCTGAAAACATTACTAAATACGGTGAAAAAGGAAAAGATGGTTTCATCAAATTCATATCATCAATGATCGACGTCGTCTCTAGTCCACTTAGATTCGTGATGCATAAGATTTTCAAAAATGATCATGATGAAAATGACGTAACTGCTAACAAAAGATCTTTTACCTTTGATAACTTCTTACAAAGAATACTGCATCCTAATTTTGTTAGAGAAATATCCTCAACTTTATTTAGTATAAGAAGGACTTTGTTTAACTTCTTTCCTCGGGTATTTATTACACCATCTGAAGAACTTGATCCCAATAACACAAAAATAAATAAAGCCTCTAAAAGTCTGGCTAATATATTTTATGCTGGTTCAAGTTTTGCCGCGCCAATACGGTGGCTAAGCTCTCTTGCTACATTATTTACTACACTACCTTCATACTTAACCGGTGCGTTTAGCTCATATTTTGGTAACCAAAAAATATTTGAGATCTCTAAATATTTTGCAAGAATTTCTGATTTATTTACACCAATTACATCTAATTTATCTTCTTTATTTAGTAGTTCAAGAGCTCTTTATGATTCATCAAAAGGTGAATCTCTAAAGGTTACTTTTGCTAGGTATAACATAAATATGTTTAATGTAGTTCAAGGTATTATTGGAGGAGTTCTAGCGATACCAGGATTTTTAGGAGCTATTACAAAAGCAAAAGATATAGTCCTTGAAAACGTACATGACAATGATAAATATAAATTTTCAGAATACACAGGAGAAATCGCAGCAAGCCTGGTACCGACTCTAAAGAAATATGGCTTACTAGAGAGTTACTCCGAAGCAACAATTAAAAATGAAGTAGAAAATTTTATTCAAAAAACAATTATAAATTCAAAAAATCATTTGGTTCATCTTTTAAACTCTTTTTATAACTCCTCTGCCTTCACTCGAAAAATCTTCTCTTTGTTCAAGCCCGTTGATAGTGCCGGGAGAATAATAAACACCAATGAAACCACAAATCAATTAGAAACAAATACTAGTTTAAGCTTCTCTAAAACTGGATTTAGTAAGAAATTCTTATTCCAAGAAATCCATTCTTTACTTCATCCCATCCAGTCACTTGTCATGCTTTTACCAGCAGCTTATACCCCAATTAGTGACCCTTACATCAATAACAACGGTAAATATTCTATTAGATTATTAGATCGTATTATGGGAATTAGCTCGTTTATATTATCAATTCCTAATTATTTAATTTACGCGCTATCGACAAGAGTACCGCAATTAATAATCAAAATTTTTGAATTAAAACAAAAAAGTGCCCTGAGTAAAGGACTAGAATATGATGCATATGATGACTTTAAAAAATTCAAAAAACAAATTAGAAATTCCGGTATACCTGGAATGGGCTATTTAAAACAAGTCTTAAATGAATTACCGATAGACAAACTTACATTCTATTCACAAGTTAAAACGAATAAAGTTCTGGAAGATCTTGAGACCATGGCTCAAGATCAAGAACCAAGCAATAAAGCAACTGAGCTAATCGAAACATTTAGAATCGGAGCAAAAGCATTACTCGCTACTAAAAATCCTCTATTCTTCGCAGAACGTGATGACCAGGGCTATACAGCCGAAGAGCATAACCGCATGAAAGTCTATCAATCACTCGGAACCTTCAAAGAAGGTATTGGAAGAATTCCAGTAATTGGAATTTTCATATCACCGTTGGTTGAACTTTTAAGATCGCGCTACTATGTTAAGCCTAGAAAAGGGTTAGCTAGCGGAGTTCAAGGACTTAGCTAAAGGTAGTGAATCCTTAAGAAATCTCAGCGGCAAATGCATTCAAGCGCGCAAGCTCAAGATTAGCTAGGCAAGCGGCTCCTATCATGCCAGAGTCATTACCTAGAATTCCTTCCATGATATTTACTCTATCTTTTATAGCATCGACAACTTTATCTCTGACTTTATTATTGAGATTAGAATAATTAATAAACTGCGCCATCCCGCCGCTGACCACTACAGCCGCTGGATCCAGGACATTGATTACACTTGACATCCCGAGCGCCAGGTAATCATGCCAAGTGTTAAACACCGCAATTGCAGTTTCATCACCGCGATTAAAAAGTTCTATTAGCTTATAATTATCCATATTAGGGTCAGTAAAATATAGATGGGCAGTGTTTTGTAGCCCTGTTCCTGAAGCATAAGCTTCCCAACAATCCCAAGCGCCGCAAGTGCAATGGCGTGCTTTCCGGTCAGAGAGCTTAATATGTCCGATTTCTCCACCAGCGAAATTCGCACCGCGCCAAATTTGATTCTTAGAAACAATTCCGCCACCGATACCAGTTCCGACTATAACTAATAAGACTGGATCGTACTCAACAGCACAGCCGACAGTGTATTCAGCAAGCGCGGCACAGTTAGCATCATTCTCGACTACTACTGGCATTTTTAAAATCGATTCGAGTTCTTTTTTTACTTTAGTACCTTTCCAGCCTTTTATATTTCCGCATCCGCCTATCATCTCGCCTTTATCGCTAACGACACCAGCAGTAGAGATTCCGACTGCTTTTACGTCGTAATCTTTTTTTATGGTTTTTACCATTTCAGACATGGTTTCAAGTACAGCCTGGGCGTTATTTTGGGGAGTAGGCTCTTTTAATAAAGCAGAATGGATGAGTTTACCGTCCATAAAAGGCGCGGCGGCTATTTTTGTCCCGCCCATATCGATTCCAATAGTACAAAGTTCTTTTTTAAATTCCATCTCTTAAAATATAGCAAAATCCACACCAAATGCCTATTTTTTCAAGAACACCAATAAAAGTTCCCAAGATTAAAAAGAATTAATCATTTACCCCCTAGACAAGATTTGGGCACGGCCAGATACTGGGATTAAGAATTTCTTTATAATTAAATAAAGGGGTTCCCAAAAAGTTCAACGACGAACCAAAATAAGGAGGCCAAAATGTCAGTATTTAAAGTTGAAACAAACACTACTACAACGGACATTACTGTAAAAAGAAGGTCAGAACTAATTAAGCAAATAGAATCTCTTCAGAGATTTTATTACGATATTGGTTACGATACTTCTAACATACGTACTATATTCTCCCTCACACTTTCGTATCTAAAAGGTCACGTTAATAGATTAGTCATCAAATCATTTTTTGAGGTCTTGATGAACCAAAACAAACTAAACCTTGGTAAGGAAGTTAACTTACTAAATTGTTTTGATGATCTAATCGAAGAGCTAGATTATGATGATGAATCAGTCACCACCATTACCAGAATTGATTCTGAGCAAAAAGAACCTAGCTTTATTCAAACAGTACTCGGTATAAAAGAAGCCGCTTAAGCGCTAACTAAGCCGCTGAGCATAGATTTGCCAGAGGACTTAAGGTCATCACAAGCTTGCATAACACGCTTGCTCATTCCTTCTTCGGCTGATTTTAAGTAAGTACGTGGGTCGTAGAGTTTTTTATTACCTACCTCACCTTCGATCTTAAGAACGCCGTCGTAGTTTTTGAACATGTGATCGACTATAGGCTTAGTAAAAGCATACTGAGTATCAGTGTCCACATTCATCTTGATTACGCCGTATTCAAGAGTCTCGTGAATATCACTTAGATCAGAACCCGAACCACCATGGAACACAAGATCCAAAGCCGCACTAGCACCGTATTTGTCGGTGATAGCTTTTTGACCATCTTTTAGAATGGTCGGCTTTAGCTTAACGTTACCTGGTTTGTAAACACCGTGCACATTACCAAAAGTCGCCGCAAGCATAATTCTGCCGCCGACTGGTTTTAGCACTTCATAAACGGCAAGCATATCTTCTGGAGTGGTGTAAAGTTTTTCTTTACCGACATTAGAAGTATCATGCCCGTCTTCTTCTCCGCCGACTACTCCAG
>Ga0315902_10014113_pt1 | contig 10292 bp, 5 predicted proteins | sample LakEriMetagenome_9_FD_203523 | JGI IMG/M metagenome (GOLD analysis project Ga0315902, IMG submission 203523) | Freshwater fungal communities from buoy surface, Lake Erie, Ohio, United States - Buoy 12 MA117 | ecosystem: Environmental > Aquatic > Freshwater > Lake > Lake biofilm | place: USA...
AACTTTCCAGTAGTAATGACATCAAGTTCTCCGCTCGTGTATGCGCGTCGGAACTCGCGTGCATTATCAAATCCATGCGTAGCGTCCGCAATCTGCCCATCCGTCAGCGTTGACAGTCGTTCAAACGATCCATCCCCATTGGTATCTCGGATGAACGCATACGGGGGAACTGGAACATCATCAGTTCCAAACGCATATGCCAACATTTGCGCCCATGCTTCGGGAGATTCTGCCGCATTTGGGAATCTGCCGAGGATGTCATCAATGTTCGCAAGTTGCTTGGTCGCGTTCTTGTTGGTCGTTCCCGTCAGGATTAGCGGCTTGTCTGGAAGGGTGGCTTCGGGTTGAATTCTCACGCGCAATGCCGGCCAAAATCCGAGCTTGTTTTCGTTGGCAACACCAACGCCTGGGGTATTCGCTCCCGCCACATCCTGCGCCGCCTGCTCAAACACCATCGGGCTTGCCAGGTTGAAACGGCGCGACAGCGGGATGACATTGCCAACCTCGTCGTAGGTGACGGGGTCGGCAAGCTTCACCTGCGTAGGTGACTTCAGGCCGTAGCCAATAGTTTGTTCATCTGCTTCCGTAGTCGTAAACGAGTTGAAACCAGCTTCCCAAATACGCTCGACCAACCACCACTGATCCTCGTAGTTGATTAGGTTTCGTATTTGGTCCGGACCGTATGGGCTAGTAACTGGTCCGCTAACGCCAAACACTTGATGCTTACGACCCGATGCGCGTGCTTCCTTCGTCCATTTTTTGTACAACTGCAAATGTTCTGGGTTGGATTCCGGCGCGAACAAACGACCAAGATTCAAGGCTACAGACAACACCCGTGGTGTTCCCTCGCCTGTTCGGTCCGTGTATTGTTCGGCGTATTCCCGACTAGGCGAAAAGTAGAAAGCCGGACCCCAATCGTATTCCACGACTTTCCATGATCCGAACTGGTTGAACGGTTCAGCATCTGTCCCATGAAATGCCTTTGCCGTGAATCCCGCCGCCGTCGCCGCCTCGTCCACCATGCGCTGCGCCGTCTCCATGTCGCCGCGCTCAACGGCTGCCATGTAGTCGGCGTCGAGTCGGGATGCTTGCTCAAGCGGTGCAACGGCTTGAGCAACTGGACTTGGATTGCGATACATCGTCGCGCTAATCGCAAAATCCTTATTTCTTCCCTTGTTTTCAACGAAACCGAGTCTCTTGTACCAAGCAACGAGTCTCTGCTTATTCGCACCAAACTCAGCTGTTGGCGATATGTCAATACGCTTTCCAACCTGATCTGCGTATTGAATCAATCGCTGCATCGCATTGGTTGCACGACCTTGTGCCCGTAGATTTTCAGGAACGCGAATAATTCCTGGTCGAATCACGGTATCCGTTTCTGTTAGGCGCTGTTCAACGCCAAGATTGGTGAACTCCTGCTCAACATCAGCAAGCGTCATGCGCGCCGCCTGCTCAAGCGCCTGCGCCTGCGCCGGCTGGCCCTCGCCGCGGACGCGGTACGGGTAACGCTCAAACATCTGTTCGGGCGTCACGCCGACGCGGTCGGCAAGCGAAGCCATCATGTTGCGCACGAACTCGGCGTTGACCTTGGCCTCTGTCGCGGGCTGGCCGGCGGCGGTCAGCTCGCTGTACATCGTCTCCTCAAGCCGCGTGGCGCTTTCCACAAACGCGGTGTCCTCAGCCGCCAGTCGCTCGTCAATGACGTCCTGCCCGGCGGCTGACATGCGCTCTCGCTCAGCGCGCACGGCCTCTAGTTGCGTCACGCTCAACGCCTCGGGCGACAGGCGCATATGCGGTCGCAGCGCGTTGCCAAGGTCGGTGTTGGCAAGCTTGGCCGAGAACACGGCGGTCGGGATCGTGACATCGCCGCCACGCTCAGCCTCGGTGCGGACCTGTTCGGCAAAGCCCGGCACAATCGCGTCAACCTGGCTGACGGTCAGGTTCAACTGCGCGAGAACGCCCTTGGCCTCCTCAGCATCGACATAGATTGTTGCGACAGGCTTGCCCTCAACCTGCTTTTCAACGAACTCTTGAAATGCGTTGGGGTTGCGCTCGCGGACCTTGGATTCGGCAACGCGCTCTTGCAGTCCGTCAAGCCACTTCTGTTGGGCTTCGGTCTGCTTGGCGCGGCGAACGTCCACGATGGCATTGGCGCCCGGACCAATGCCGCCGAGCAGCAGGCTGCCTTGGAAACCGCCGATGGCTGCATCAGTGATACGGGTCAGCGCGTCCGTCCACGTCAGTTCTGAGTCGATACCGTCAGCCGCCTTGGCGATCTCGCTAGTCGCCATAGCCGTGATTTCCTGCACCGTCTCCTCAAGCGTTTCCGTTCCGACTTGAATCCCGTAGCCCTTCACGCCCTGACGGATGGCTGAACGCATGGTTGGCATTGCCAACGCTTCAACACGGTCTGCAATCAACTTGCGGATCAACGGACGGAAAGGTGCTGCTGCGATCTTGGCTCCGAGCAATTCAATAGCACCGTTGATCGTTCCGCCGATGACGGCAGCCGTGGTAGCCGTTTCAGGATCGACGCCCGCCTGCTCAAGTTCGTCATACAGCAGGCCGGCTTCCATTTGTGCAGTAGTCAGCACAATTCCAGTTGCAGCGCCAACACCGCCGCCTGCAATAGCGCCAGGCGCGCCGCCCGTTGCTCCGCCAATTCCGAAACCCGTCAATGCCGCAGTCCCGATGCCCTTTGCCTGTGCAAGTTGCTGGGCGATGACTTGCGCCGTCATGTACAGGACGCCGCTTCCCTGCGTCTCCTGCATGCGCTTGCGCACTTGTTCAATGCGCTCTTGCTGCGCTGCGGTGGCGCCGTAAAACCGCTCGCCGCTCAATGGCGAGAACCGAAGTTCCCCCATTTCCTGCATCAAGAACCCACCCTCAAACCCCTTGTAGATGCTGTCAATCCACGACCCGGTTTCCGCCAGATTGTCGATGTCATCGTGCGCCTGCGCAGAAAACGCAGGATTGGCAAGCGACTCGGCAAGCGCCGGGTTCTTGTCAAGCATCCCGGTCTGCTGCAAGCGCGTAATGAGCGACCGCCGACGCAGTTCGTCCATGTTGCGGAGCGCAATGTCCTGACCAAGACCGAACTGGCCGCCGAGCTTGCTGGCTTGCGCAGCCTGGTCGGGGTTGATCGACAGCGTGCTGGCAATCGAACCGATGGCCGGCGGCTGAACTTCTCCGCCCATGCCCTTGGCAATGGCGAGGAACGGGTTGTCTTCAGGCGTGTTCAACCCAAGTTGTTCGGGCTGCGCCATCTTCTGCGCCATCGGGATGAATGGGTTCTCCTCGGCAGACGGGATGCGAGGGGTCAGAGTGATGTCCGACAGGTTGTCTTCCTGCATTACTCGGCCTTCTTCATTCGTTCGTACTGGAGATACATCATCGCCATATTGGCGGCGTTGACGCGCTGGTTCGTTGCTTCAAGGGCAGCACGGATCTGCTGGCGTTCCTTGTCGGGGATGCGTTCGATGATGTCAGTGTACGCATCGCCCTGTTGTTCTGGGGTCATTGCGGCAATGACATTGCTTGCGCCATACTCATCGAATGCGCGGTCGAGCAGGAGGTTGTCAATGACAGCCTGCTTCTCCTCGCGGCTCAACTTGCGGCCAGTCAGCATCTGTTCGTAACTGATGGCCTGCGTCACATTGTCACGGAACAAGAGCGATGCTGACTTCTGTGCCTCTTGACGCGGGAACGCTAGATCGTTCAGCCCGTTGCGCACAAGCGTCGCGTTGACAAGATCAGCGTCAACGCTCGCTTCCTGCATTTTGGGCGGATCGTTCAGGTCGCCGAGCAGCTTGGTGAACGTCGTGCGCGTCATGCGACCACGGTTCTCGTTCAGCCATTCGCGGCTGATGATGGACGGGTCACGGGCGATTTCCTCCATGACGTCGAGTTCGTCCTCCTCGCGCTGGCCCTTGAGCAACCGCTCCTGATCCTTGGGCTTGAGCGCACCGAACACCTCGGGCGGGATCTGCGCCACGGTCGAACCTGGCTTTGCCAGATACTGCTCAATGCTCTCAATGCGCTGCCCGTACTCGTAGTCCTGCAGTTCCTTCTCCTGCTTGTACGCGCTGCGCAGATTGGCCTGCACAAGCCGGCGCGTCTCGGCGTCGGGGATCTCGGCGGCGACTTCCAGCGCCTCGGTCAAGCTGCGCGGAGGCTGCGCCTCGTCGCGTGGCAGGTCGATGATGGAGTTCGCGTTGCGCGGGTCAATCGCCTCGCCGTTTCGCACGATGCTGTAGCCGACCGGATACAGGCCATCGACCGCCTCGCCCTGCGTGCCGGCGGCGCCGACTAGTCCGCCCTTGCGCACCGTCGCGCCAACCTCAAGCATGCCCCAAGTATCGACATTGCCGAGCGTGTAGCGGGTGCCGTCCGCCGTCTCGACCACGACCGTGTTGTCCTTGATCGACTTGATCGTGCCGTCCGCAGGCGCATTGATCGGGGTGCCGGGAGCGACCGACATATCAAGTCGCTTGCCCTTGACGTCGTACCGTGCGTTGGGAACGACCTCGCCGAAGTTGGCCGTGCCGGCCTTGCTGTCGAGCAAACCCTGAGTCTTGATGCTGACGGTCAGATCCTCAACCATCTGCTTCTTGCGGTTGGCGTCGAGCGACGCAATCATCGGGTCGGCGACACTCGCGTCAATGCGGCCACGATCAAGCTGCTCGCGCACGTACTCAAGGCCAGCCTGGTAGTCGCTGTCCATCATCAGGCGGTTGACAACGCCACGGGTCGCCATCGTGTACACGCCGTTCTCAAGTTCGCGCATCTGCGCGCTGTCCTCGGCAAACCCCATCAGGCGACCGGCAGCGCGGGCCTCGTTGAGCGCGACGCCCATGTTGCTCGTGAACGAGCCGGACGGCAGGCCGTCCTCGCCGACTTGATTGCGAGACTTGTAATCCTGCACCGCCAGGTTCACGTACTGCTGTGCGCGGATCTTGGACTCGTTCGTCGCATAGACCTTGACCTCCTGATCGCGGTGCGCAAGCACCTGCGTCTGGAACGTCATCATGTTGCGCGACAGCACGTTCTGGAACATGCGCCGCTGCGTCTGGTTCTGCAGACGGTCCATCGTCTCTTGGCCGGCCTGCGACAGTGCGTCCTGCGTGGCTTGGAACGATGTTTCAGCCTGCTTGCCGCTGGTCTTGAGGAACCCGTTCTGTCCGCGCAGGATGTCGTTGGCGCGCTCAAGGAACGCCACGTCGCTCGCCTTCGTCTCGGCCTCGTCGATGGCGTCCTGAATCGCCACGCCTGCGCTGAACGCCACGTTGCCAGCCTGCGTCATGGCGCGACCGAACTGCTGCACCTGTTCGGGTGCGGCGTTCTGCATGGGCTGCACGGGCGGTGCGGCGAAGTCGCCGATGTCGCCGCCGCCTGACGGGGTGACCTGTGGGACGAAGGTGGTGGGTACGGTCGGCATGGTTAGATCCTGCGCGTTGACACGCCCTCAAGCAATTCCTCAAACCGCTGATTGCGCGCCCAGTTCGCGCCAATGTCGGCGGCACTACCGAGCAGGCTGGTTGCTGCGCCGAATCCGGGCATGATCGTGTTGGCGGTCGCGCTTAGGTTGCTCGCCGTCAGGCCGGCCATCGTCGCCTGCGTGCCGAGGTTGAACGCCTGCAGGCGGGCCGCCTCCTGCGCCCGAACCGTGCTCGCGTTGATGTTCAAGCGGTCGATTTCCTTGACGATGTCCATGCTGGCGATGATGTCACGGGCCGTTCCCTGCCCGAGCGCGATGCCACGGCCAGCCATAGCCGTGCGTGCGCCTGCACGTGCCTGTCCCGCCGCCATCGTGTAACGGCCAGCCTGCAACTGGCCCTGCCGCCCGACCTCGCCAGCCGTGAACTCGGCAGCGCGGCGGTTGATGCGGCTCATCTCAGCCTGAAACTGCGCGTTCTGCGCCTGCATCTTGAGCTGATTCTGCTGCGACCGCATGTTGTAGTAGGTGCCGATGGCGCTCGTTGCGGCACCGAACACCGATGCGATCTGCCCGCCGATGGTCAGACCCTCGGCAACCTGACTGCCAAGGGTGAACCGCTCGCCAACGGTCGGCACATCGCCAGGCGTCAGCATGGTCGGCGAGCCGTCGTACGGGCGTTGCAGCAGGAATGGGATGTTGTATTCAGCCATCGTCAGTCTCCAAGCACGACCTCAAGCGTAAGTCCAACCACCGACAGTGGTAGCGGGTCGGCCTGACGCAGATACACCTGTCCGCCGGCGCGCCACGCGGGCTTGAGATCAACGTCGATCTCGTCGCTCTTCAGGCTCGGCGGTGTGCCGTACGGTTCCGTCGTGCGCTGCTTGGCCTCCACAAGTCGATCAGCGGTCGGCCCGATAAAGATGCCGCTCGACTTAAACACACGGATGTACGCCTTGTTGACGTTCTTGTAGCGGCCCTGCCCGTACCCGTCCAAACTCATCACCGCCGGCAGGGTCTGTAGATCGCTCTCGTAGGGCAGGCCGACGTGGATGACCACCGCAGCCCGGTCGATAGTCACGGAGCCGCTAGAGACCGTCCGCTGCGGCTGCACGGCCCCGTCAGCGAGGATGCTGACCGTCTTGCCCTCAAGGTGCGTCAGGCCGCCCACAGTGTCACGAGCGAAGCCCCAGACCGTTGTAGCCGTGTTGCGCAGCGCAACGGGCAGCGTGACATCTACGCGAGCCGTCGCCACCGTCGTGCTGCTCGTGCCGATGATGCGCAGGCGGTACAGGTTGCCAGCCGAATCGGTCAGCACGATGGCGTCGTTGATGTCGGTCGGCGGCGTGCTCGTGGACGGGAACTGGAAGATGGCGCTGCTCGCCGTAATCGTCAGCACGTCAGACGGTCCCCAAGTCGTTCCGCCGCTAACAGTTACGGTCGTGGCCGTCGTGTTGTTGCCGTCGTAGGTCAGGCCGCAGTCCACAAAGAAGCAGTTTGTCAGCGTCGTGATCTGCCGCGATGCCATGCGCTCGACGTAACGCTTTGTGTTGCCGCCAATTGTGCGCTTGACGATCACATACAGGCGGTCCTCGCTGCCCTCAGCGACCGCCGTGCAAGTTTCAAACACGCCGTCCGTGTCGTGCTGGTGCCACGCGCCGATCTGCTGCTCGGGCATGTAGGTCAGACCCAACAGATTGCCGTTGCTGCTCACGAACCACAGGATCGGCTGCGGAGCCTTGCTGTAGCACATGTCCGTGATGTCAAGGTCATCGAACAGGTGGGCCGCACGGATGGACAGGTCGCCCGTCACGAACCCGCTCGCCTGCCAGGAATAGCCGAGTTCGCGCACGTGGCCGCCGCGGGCAGCGCAGTACACGACCGTGTTGTTGACAATCTCGGGTTGCACATCGTTGGCACCGATGTACGACTGGGGGCGCACGCTGATCGTTGACGGGGTCAGCACGTCGCTGTTGACAGGGCTGACTCTCCACTCTGCCGCGCTCGTCAGCAACAGCAGCTGCGTCAACGGAACGATGTGGTTGATCGTGTTGGCTTCGCGGGCGGCCACGCGGATGTTGATTCGGTCACTGTCCTTGCTCGGCAGCGTGTAGGACAGGTCGCTCTCGGTCCCGCTGCGCGTCATCCACATCGTCTGCGGGTCGTTGTTCGTGCCGGCGAAGATGCGGCGTTGCTCGAAATAGGACACCGCTCGTGGGTAGTTCCCGGCGCCCACGAACGGCGTTTCCACGATGGGCGGGGTGATGCCCATATCGGGCGCGATGTTGTCATCGTCAAACGACGTGCTCGCCGTCTGTCCGATGTAGCCGTACAGGCCACTCTGCCGCTTGTAGATGTTGTAACGCAGCGCACCTGAAACCGCGCTCCAACTAATCGTGTTCTTCGCGCCGATGGCGTTCAGGTTGTTGATGACGTTGCCGCTCGGGCTAGCCGCGCTCTCGTCCACCGCGTTCTGCGCAATGGCCGTCACGACGTAGTAGTTATCAAAGTCCAGACTCTTGTCGCCGAACTGCACGAACCCGCCGCTCGCCCACGCGGTGTATGCCGTCGTGTTGACAGGCACGCCAGTGTCGTAAGCCTTGACCGACAGCGTGTTGCCTGCTGGCGTGCTGTTGACGAGATAGAACCCCGCCAGCTGCGTCATCGTGCCGCCGTCAACGTAGATGCTGTCGCCAATTGCGAACCCGTGGTTGCCAACCGTCGTGATGACGCCCGGATTCGCCTGCGTTATGCCCGTGATGTTCAGCGCATCGCCTCGGCTAGCCGTCACGGTCGGCGCTGCCGGGACCGCAACAGGCGCAACGAACGAAATAGTCGAAAGGGTCCATGTGGTCGCGCCGAGCCGGCGCAACTCGCGGGGCGCGTAGTTCGGATGCACGAGCGTCAGAACGTCGGCTGACTGCACGTAGTGAATCGTCGGGATGTCGGCCTCAAGGTACGGCGTCGGGATCTCGTAGGCCGACGATGGCAGCGGGTACCAGTAGGTCGCGTTCGGTGGCGCGTTGCCAGTCGTGGCAGCGATGCAGTAGTAGTTCGTGCCGCCGCTCGACACGAGGTCGCCGATGACATAAGCGGTCGCCCCGTTGTAGGCCGCCGGGCTGCCAGCCTGCAGCGTCGCGCCCTGCGTGTGGAACCGGATGTACTGGTTGCCGACCTCAAGCACCATCGTCTGCGTGGTGCTGTAGGTGAACGGGATCAGCCGCGTGCGCTTCGTGCTGTCCTTGACCTCGGCCACGAATGCCGTGCCTGGTCGGTTCTCCGCCGGCCCTTGCGGGGTGGCAATGAAGTTTCGCAACTTCGCAGCGCCAGTCTGGAACTTGACATCGTCGATGCGACCGAACATCTCCGGCGACAGCTCGCCGCCTGCAAACGACCTGCTGTAGATCCGGGTGCTCGGCATGGTTTAGCGTCCTGCAATCCAGCTTGTGATGTGCTCGGGCTTGATGTTGCGTTGATTGCCGTCGCTCATGCGTGCCTGCTGCAGATAGCCCACCATCAACTGCGTCTGGCGCTTGCCCTCGGCAGCGCCCTGATCGCCCTTGATGACCGGGCCTGCCAACATCGCCGCCAAGTGGTGCGACAACGCCATCACAAAGAGCGGGTCAAACTTGGTCGGATCGCTGATAAGCGCCTGATACCGCAGCAGCGCGTTCTCTTGATCGGTGTACAGCACCTTGTTGCCGTTCGTGTCCGTCTCGATGCTGTACGGCTGCGGCACATAGCGCCCGGCTGCGACAAGCGGCGCGTAGTTGTGCAGGAAGTCGGGGTTGTCACTCGGCGTGAACTTGGCCGAGTAGTCGTTTTCGGCGTCGTGCGGCAGCACGCTGACGGCGACCATCATGTCGCCAGGCACCGCGTACGCGTACTTCCACATGCTGTACGGCATCGTCACCGACGCAAGCAGTGCGCGCCGGCTAGCGAAGTTCCAGTTGTGCATCTGGAGCAGGCTGTCACGCGCAATGGGGTAGAACCGTGCGCAGTGTTCCGCCTGTGCAGACCCTTCAGGCGGGTCGATGCTGGCGATGCTTGCGTCATCGCCGAGGTGCGCGAGGGCCAGATTGCAGATCTCTACGACGCTTGCCAAGGTGGCCTCCTAGTCATAGAGGGGCGCCGGGTTGTGAGTCCGACGCCCCTCTGTTTCATCTAGCTGACATCAATCGTCGCTCTGGAGTTCCCGAGCCGGGCGACCACGGCGGCGGACCACCGGGGTAACTGCGGGTTCGGGATCTTCCTGCACAGCCGGCTTGTCGATGTACTCAAGGTTGCCGTTGTGAGGACCGTTGTACTCAAAGACATCGTTCTCCTGACGGAGTCCGTTGTCAACGAAGCACACCACCTTTGCGCGAACTCGTGCCATGTCATTTCCTCAATCAGATGACGCTGAAGCCGCTGGCGTAGAACTTCTTGCCGTCCTGAATGTCAAGGACGATCTGCGCCAGAATCGAACCCTGCGTCGGGTTCGATCCACCAACGGTGTACGAGGCACCGAGGTAACGCTCGCCGAGGCTAGCGATCTGAGCAGGCAGGCGAACGACATACTGCTTGCCGGCAGTCAGATTCGCAAGAACAACGGCGCCCGTGCTGCCGATGACCGTACCGCTCGACAGAGCAGCGTTGTCATCGGTAATCACGTTCATGGTCAGCGAGGTCAGCGTGTTGAACGCTTCAATCACGGTGAAGACCATGTACAGGTTTTCGCCTTCACCGATGTCGCGGGCGGTTCCGAGATCAATGGTGTTGGTGCTCACGGCGGTAGCGGTGATGGCCTGGCCACTGATGGCGGTGCCGGGGTTGTTAGCCCCGGAGACGGTCAGGAGAACGTCGGTAATCATGGTGT
>Ga0315902_10014114_pt1 | contig 10292 bp, 6 predicted proteins | sample LakEriMetagenome_9_FD_203523 | JGI IMG/M metagenome (GOLD analysis project Ga0315902, IMG submission 203523) | Freshwater fungal communities from buoy surface, Lake Erie, Ohio, United States - Buoy 12 MA117 | ecosystem: Environmental > Aquatic > Freshwater > Lake > Lake biofilm | place: USA...
CTCGCTGGTTGCCACGATCTAATGAAAGTACGGGTTTCCGGGTAGCGAGGACACTTGGTGCCGACTAGGCGCGCTCTTTGCCCCCTAAGTGTCCGTCCGTATCCGTGCGCTGCGGCGACAGGTGTGCAGGCTCTTTCAGCCTCAGCGCATTCTCCCGCCAGTCGTAGTTATACTCAACGCCGGCATGGTCGAGGGCAGACATCGTGATTTTCACGATCGCCTGCGGCTTGTGATTTTCGATATAGCTGGAGCAGAAGAAGCTACCATGGCTGTCGAGGAACACCCATCCGACAGCTGGCGGGAATTTCCCGCTGGCCTCGTGAGCCGCCCTGGCTGTGTCCATGTGGTGGAGGGCGGGTAGCCAGACGACGCCCAGCTGTTGCAGGCGTTCGATGGCTCGTTCGAGCGCGGGACTTAAAGACATGGGAGGGCTTCCGGCATCAGAAGAAATCGTCGCCGTTATCAATAGCCGGAGGAGCGGCGTCAATGATGACGGCGCCGCCAGACACGGCAGTGGTGGCAGCTACGCCCTGCGTGAGCAGCCACTGGCCGGTGGCGGTGTATTTATAGACGGAGACAACCGGAAGACGCGCCGCGTTCTTCTATGCCGGATCCGCTGTTCTTTGGAACGAGCGCGGCATCGCGACACCACACAGCAAGCAGAATTTTGGTCTTTTCGCAGGAGAACGGGCGAAAAGCAGGCTCAACCAGACGGCACTATCGCAGCAGAACGACAATATCCGCGCACGAAACGAGCATCTATCTTCATCAGCCACGCGTCAGGCGCCCACACGCCTGGTTCCATGCCCGCGCCCGCCGGCGCCTCGTGCCCGCGATTGTAGCCACGACCCTGCCAGCCCGACGATGCATTCTGTAGTTGTGTTATGCAAAAATACTACTCCAATGCTAAATCGGCGGCCTGTCCCTGATGAAAGGAATAGCCACCAACATGGCCGAAGAACGCAAGCGTCACAGCCGCTCGACGAGAGCGTCGAGCACCCGGAACACCGCTATACACATTCGTGCCGGCGACGCCGTGAAGCCGATCCTGATCAAGGCGGATAACGACAAGCACTTCGAGAGTCGGACGATGCTGATCGAGTGGCTCCTGCATTGCTACGACGTCGGAAAAATGCCGCGCCCGCCGATCCGCGTGACGAGGGTAACCTCGCCGCTCAGGCCGAAAGCTGTGAGCGCGAAGCAGCAGACATCGGCTTGGTACATGAGGCCGCCGGTCGCCACCGCAAACGGCACTAAGAAGCTCGACGCAGTGCTCGCCATGACGCCCGCCGAACGCAAGGCGCTAGGCCTGCATGCCTTCGACGCCGTCATCCTGGAAGGGCACGAGCCCGCAAAGCCTGCTGCGCCTCAGGAATGTCCATCAAGGCCGTCCAGCGCGGCGGCTGCCACAGACCTGCGGCTGACCCAGAAATCGGCTGTAGAGCCCTCTGAGAGCTCTGGGGAGGCCGTCCACGATGTCATCTTCGAAAGCTGCGATCCTTGCGGCGAGCATGACGAGGTGGGCTGCTATTGGCCGATGAGACGTCTCGAGCACCTGCCGGTCATCGGCGATCATGTCCGCGTATGGCGCCCCGCGCATCAGATTGCGGGCATTCCCGAGATAGGCGCGGTCAGGCACCTCGGCAGGCCGCACTGGCACTTTGGCGAGGTGCTGCCAGACCCGAGGCGGCCGGAGGTCGTGATTGTCACTGGCGTCGATGAGCATGGTCTCTTCACGCTGGGGCCGGCGGCGTGACGCGCAGGCCGCGCAAGGGCGAGCGAGCCCGCAAGCGGGCTGATCACGCCGCGATGCTGGCATGGGATGCGGATCCTGAACTCTCAATCCAGATCGCCCTGCACGGCGCACATGGTCTGGCGCCAACGAAACGCAAAGAGCCCGACGTGACCGGCGTACGGCTCTCGGCAGGCGTCTACCGACGCCTGCGCGAGGCGCAGATGCGAAGCCTGGGCAGCGCCTAGAGCGTCTCGGCATTCGTCGATCGACTGCTGGACGTCTATGACGATATGGCGCCGATCCACGACCCGGCGATTGGCGAGATGCTCGACCTGATCGCCGCGAAACTGGTCGACATTTCGAGCGCCCGGCCGACACGCTTGTCAACTCTCTACCGCTCACTGCACCTGATCATCAATACTGATGCTCCCCTGGCCATTGCCCGAAACCTGCCGTTTGACGCCCTTGAAACGGCATACGCCGAAAGAGCCTATGGCGAGCGGCTCAAGGCGGCCCGAAACTCGGTCGCGAGCATTGCCCTCAAGCTCGCCACCGGCGACAGGAAGACGCTTCAGGTGCTCGAGCACGAACTGTCGCGTCAGGTCAGGGCGCGCCACGCGACGAAGAAGCGTGACGGCGCAACCGGCCGCGCACGAAGGCCTGCGAAAAAACAGTGACGATCAGCGTCGACAGTGACGGTCCCAGTGACGATGATTTCGAGAGCATCGTCACTGCGTATCCTGTAGTAAACACGAGGGGATCAGCCCGAAAGTGACGGCTGTGACGATCTTTTTTCCTTCTTGAAGAGTAAATGAAAAAAGAGGGGAGGCGGTGTACCGGCACTGAAGTGCGCGCCGCATGGGGCTGCAGCTTTCTACAGCCCCCGCAATATGCGGAAGATGATCGTCACTGTCACTGAAATCGCCAGACCTGCAGTGAACACTACAGGATCTGGCAGTGACGATGATTTTGGGGATCGTCACTGTCGTCGCTTATCGTCACTGCCGGTCCGAGCGCTCGGATGCTCGTCGTCACGCGAACAGCCTTACAAGGCCAACAGACCGGCTCGGGGGGCGAGCTCGCATGCTCGGGCCGCGGCAAGGTAGGCGGCCATATCAGTTCTTCGCTTCGAGCCTTCACCGAAGGATAGCCGTCCTTAACGGCGGCAGTGATGTCTCTGGGTGATTTTCTCGCCGGTCAGGCGAGTGGGTACGCATTTAATCCTTCACCTATCCCAAAGGGTAGTTTCGGCGGCGGAACGATTATGTCTTTCCTTCGATAACTTGAACGAGGGTAGTCTATGGTTGTCTTCATTGGTGATACGCGCGCCAACCGCTTCACGGGCACTGCCCAGGATGATCGTATCTCTGGCCGCGCCGGCAACGATACACTCAGCGGCGGCAATGGAAACGATGTCATTGAGGGCGAAGAAGGAAATGACACGCTGGATGGCGGCAATGGCAACGACACCCTTTTTGGCGGCGCTGGCAATGACCGCCTGGATGGCGGTACGGGCAATGACCTCCTGTCCGGTGATGCCGGCAATGATACCCTGAGCGGCGGTGCAGGCGATGACCGGATCGATGGCGGCACCGGGAGTGATGTGCTCACCGGCGGCACCGGCCGCGACGTGTTCGTCGTCACGCGCTCCGCAGGCGCTGACCGTGATCGGATTACTGACTTCCGGATCGGCGAGGATGTGATCGAACTGGCCGATTCCGGGTTCGCCAGCCTAGCCGACGTGCTCGGCGCGCTGCGCCAGTCAGGGCGCAACGTTATCCTGCGTCTTCCTTCGGGCGACGAGGTGCAGATTTCGAACGTGACGCTCGCCCGCCTGACGGCGGACAGCTTCAGACTGGTCAACACGAATACAGCGCCTGTCTTTACCTCAGCGGCGGCGGCGACTGTTGCAGAAAACACGGCGGGTACAGTTTACACGGCGACAGCCACAGACGCCAACGGCGACGCGCTCACCTTCAGCCTGTCTGGCACGGACGCTGCGCTGTTCTCGGTCAACTCAGCCACGGGCGTGGTTGCGTTCCTCAACCCGCCCAACTTCGAGGCTCCGGCCGATGCCGGCGGCAACAATGTGTACGACCTGGTTGTGACCGCCTCTGACGGCGTCAACACGTCGACGCGCAGCGTTGCGGTAACGGTGACGAACGTCAACGACGTGGCGCCTGTGTTCACGTCTGGCGCGGCAGCGACGTTTGCAGAGAACGCCGCCGGCGTTGTCTACACGGCGACGGCAACGGACGCTGAGGGTGACGCTCTGAGCTACAGCCTTTCGGGGACGGACGCCGCTCTGTTTGCGATTGATAGCACAACGGGCGAAGTGACGTTTGTGACGTCGCCGGACTTCGAGGCTCCAGCGGATGCAGACGGCGACAATGCTTATGAGGTAATTGTCACAGCGTCGGATGGCGTGAACACCACAGACCACACGGTCTCGATCACGGTAACAAACGTCAACGATGTGGCGCCTGTGTTTACGTCTGGCGCGGCAGCGACATTCGCGGAGAATGATACGGGGACGGTGTACACGGCGACGGCAATTGATGCTGAGGGTGACACTCTGAGCTACAGCCTTTGGGGGGCGGATGCTGCGCTGTTCTCAATAGACAGCACAACAGGTGAAGTGTCGTTCCTGGCATCGCCGGACTTCGAGGCGCCGGCGGATGCTAATGGCGACAATGCTTATGAGGTCATTGTCACGGCGTCTGATGGGGTCAACACCAGAGACCAGGCGGTATTGATAACCGTCAGTGACGTCTCGATCATCGGCACTCCGTCTTCCGAGACGCTGGTTGGGACTGTAGCAGATGATGAAATTTTCGGTTTGGGTGATGACATGCTCGATGGTGGCGATGGGGACGACACACTTACCGGCGGATCTGGAGTTGATCGAGTTAATGGTGGCTCAGGAAATGATACCATCATCAGTCTTGGGGGCGACATAATCGATGGGGGAGACGGGTTCGATACGGTCGATTACAGCCAGTCTGCTTCGGGGATCGTGCATGTATTTCGTCGCGACGGTATCGGCGCCAATTCTCCGAACTTCGTTTCGAATGTTGAGAGCATCATCGGGTCCGACTTCAGCGATCGCATCTTAGGCGATTTTAGTGGCACCATTGCTGCTGGCGACGGCGACGATGTGATCGAAGTGTTCTCGATATCCGACGGGCCTTTGCTTGTTGATGGAGGGCCAGGGCAGGATGGCTTTGCCATACTTTTCACTCCAAGTTTTATCGATCTGCGCATTCACGGTGTTCAGGGCTTCAACGAGTTTCAGTTCATACTGGTGGACATTGAAAATCTTGGCGGATCCGGCGGCGACGACACTCTTATCGGTGACGACGGGGCCAACACGCTTGATGGATCTGCCGGCAATGATCTGCTTTACGGCAACGGCGGAGCGGACAGGCTTATAGGCTGGATAGGAGATGACCAGCTCTATGGGGGGGCGGGCGATGACACGCTCGACGCAGGCGATGGCGCGGACACCCTGGACGGCGGCGCCGGGGACGATCTGCTTTTCGGAGGCAATGGCTCGGACAAGTTCCGGATCACGCTGTCGTCGGGCAGCGACATCGACACAATTTCGGACTTCAACCCGTCTGAAGACTTTCTCGACTTAGTCGACAGCGGGTTTGCAAATTTCGCCGCGGTAGAGGCGGCGCTGGTGCAGTCGGGCACCACGGCGCGGCTGACGCTGCCATCCGGCGACATCGTGGACATCCTGAACACGAACATTGCAAGCCTGACGGCCAGTAATGTCCGCCTGCTGACGGCAACCCCGGCGCTGCCTGTGTTCAACTCAGGCGCGACCGCGACATTTGCGGAAAACGCGACGGGCGTTGTTTACGCTGCGGCCGCGACGGACGCGAATGGGGATACGCTGAGCTACAGCCTGGGCGGAGCCGACGCAGCGCTGTTCTCGATCAACAGCGCGACGGGTGAGGTGTCGGTCCTGGCTGCGCCTGACTTCGAGGCGCCCGCCAATGCGAACAGCGACAATGCGTATGAGGTCATCGTCACAGCGTCGGACGGGATCAATACCACCGCGCAGGCGATCGTCATTACCGTGACCAACGTCAATGATGTTGCGCCTGTGTTCACATCTGGCGACACGGCGACTTTTGCAGAGAACGCCACTGGAGTTGTGTACACGGCAACGGCGACGGACGCTGAGGGTGATACGGTCAGCTACAGCTTGTCTGGCACTGATGCTGCGTTGTTTGCGATTGATAGCGCTACGGGTGAAGTGTCGTTCCTGGCTTCACCGGACTTCGAGGCTCCGGCGGATGCCAATCGGGACAACGTATACGACATCCTTGTGCGCGCTTCGGACGGCGTGAACGCGTCTGAGCAGGCGGTTTCGGTGGCGGTTACGGATGCAGTCGAGAATATCGACCTTACCTTCCTAGGGCCCTTGCAGGGGTTCATCGTCCAGGGCGATGCGGCGGGGGATTATGCAGGCTGTTCCGTATCCTCAGCAGGGGACGTCAATGGCGACGGGTTTGATGACCTGATCGTCGGGGCGCAGGGCGGCGACGATGGCGGCAGCGGTGCCGGTGAGGCCTATGTGGTCTTCGGCTCGGCCGCCGGGTTTGGGACGGTAGATGGTACGGGCCGGTCGGTGATCGATCTTAGCAGTCTCACGCCCTCGCAGGGATTCATAATACAGGGGGATGAGCAGTTCGATAATGCGGGCCAGTCCGTCTCCTTCGCGGGCGATATCAACGGCGACGGATACTCGGACCTGATCATTGGGGCACCGATTGGTAGTGATGGTGGCTCCGTTGCCGGCGAAGCCTATGTCGTTTTCGGTTCGGCTGCCGGGTTCGGCGCGGTTGATACTACTGGCCGTGCAGTGATTGATCTTAGCGCCCTGACATTGGGACAGGGTTTTATCATTCAAGGTGATGCAGAGCGAGATTTTACCGGTGTGAACGTGTCCTCCGCGGGTGACATCAACGGCGATGGGTTCGATGATCTGATTGTCGGGTCGATTTATGGCGGCTTAAATACCGGCGAGGCCTATGTCATTTTCGGTTCAGCCTCCGGCTTCGGAACTGTGGACGCCACCAGCCGATCGGTGATCGATCTGAGCAGTCTCACACCCTCGCAGGGGTTCATCATCCAGGGCGATCTTCTGTATGATCAAGCAGGTCGCTTTGTCTCCTCCGCCGGCGACATCAACGGCGATGGGTTTGATGACCTCATCGTCGGAGCGGCTAGCGGTGATGATGGTGGCCCCTCTGCCGGCGAGGCCTACGTCCTTTTCGGCTCAGCTTCCGGCTTCGGAACTGTGGACGCCACCGGCCGATCGGTGATCGATCTGAGCAGTCTCACGCCCTCGCAGGGGTTTATCGTCCAGGGTGATACGACGGGTGACATGGCAGGTTACTCCATCTCCTCTGCCGGAGACATCAATGGCGACGGATACGATGACCTGATCGTCGGCGCGCCGTTAGGTTATGATGGCGGCGGCCAAGCCGGTGAGGCCTATGTTGTTTTTGGTACAGCTTCCGGGTTTGGAGCTGCGGACTTGACCGGTAGGTCAGTAATCGACCTGACGAGCCTTACTCCCTCGCAGGGATTTATCATACAGGGGGCGGCAGCAAATGATCGGGCGGGTCAGTCCGTGTCCTCCGCAGGGGACATAAATGGTGATGGCTATGATGATTTAATCATCGGCACCATTCCTTACGGTAGTTTTGATAGTGCCTCTAAATCCGGAAAAGCTTATGTGATCTTCGGGGGTAATGCCGGTTTCGGATCGATAGATCAGACGGGCCGATCCGTGATTGATCTCGTCGATCTGAGGCCTTCGCAAGGGTTCACCATCGAGGGCGATGCAGCAGGAGATTTTGCAGGCCGCATCGTCTCCTCGGTAGGCGACATCAACGGCGACGGGTTCGATGACCTGATCGTCGCCGCCCCGCGGGGCGACGATGGCGGCGACCTTGCCGGCGAGGCTTATGTCGTGTTCGGCTCCGCCTACGGAGCGTCGACTGACCCGCAGTCTCTCACTGGCACCGCTGCGGCGGACAGCCTGATTGGCGGCGTCGGCAATGACACGCTCACCGGTAACGGCGGAGCAGACGTACTTCGCGGAGGCGCAGGCAATGACCGGCTTGCTATCTCCGAGACCGGGTTCCTGTCCGTGCACGGAGGACGTGGCATCGATACCCTTGCCCTGTCCGGCTCGGGCCTGACGCTCGATCTGACCACGACGCCGCATCCGCGGATCGATTCGGTCGAGGTCATCGATCTGACCGGCACCGGTGATAACAGCCTGACCCTCAACCGTCTCGCGGTGCAGAACCTGACCGAAGTGCGCGCTGACGGTGTCGCAACCGTTCGCATAACTGGTAATGCAGGCGACACTGTCTCGCTGTCCGACAGTGGCTGGACGCAGGGAAGCGACCTCACCGAAGGCGCCGTCACTTACGCCAGCTACACCAATGGCAATGCCCGCGTGCTTGTGCAGGTCGGGGTCGGCGTCTCAGGGCCTTCCTTCGCACAGCGTCAGGCCGATATGGGCAAGCCGTTTGTGTCAGAGATAGCGCCGTCTGACACGGATGGTTTCGCGTCTGCTTTTGCCGATCAAGGCGGCCCGCCATCGGGCCTGGACGACGCCTTCGCCTTGCCGCGCATGATGTCTTCCTTGCCGGCATTGATGGAGCGCCTGTCTCTGGAGGACCGCAGCTTTGATTTCACCGGCCTCGGCCGGGCGGAGCCTGCAGACACGGCCAGCGAGCCGGGCCTTTATGTCCAGGGCCATGCAGGGTTCGGCCTGACGGCTTCAGAGCCGGTGTTTGACTGGACAGATCTCCTGCCGGGCATCACCGACATCGCTGATCATCAACGCTTGGAGCCGATGGACAGCGGTTGGGGCTTCTGACAGGGGGGCACATAGTCAGAAGGCATCATCCATGAGCGAAGACACGGCCGCACAGCCGCAAGTGTTGTTCTCGGCCGACACGTCGCGGGGGTTTACCGAGTGGCTGGCCGGGCAGAAGGCCAGCCTTGCCATCTCGACCTACCAGGCCGGCAAGGTGATGTTCCTCGGCGTCGATCCAGCCGGCAAGCTCTGGCACTACAACCGCAATGTCGGCCGCTGCCTCGGGCTTGTCAGCGATGATCGCGGGTTCTGGGTGACAAGCGATGCCCAGCTTCACCGGTTCGACAACCTGATGCAGGCGGGCGAGACGGATGCGTCCGGATGCGATGCCCTCTATGCGCCGCGGTTCAGCTATGTGACCGGCGATCTCGACATCCACGATCTCGGCATCGGCGAAGACGGCGAGCCGGTCTTCGTCAACACCCTGTTCAACAGCCTCTCCCGGCCCTCGCGCCGGCGCAGTTTTGAACACGTCTGGAGCCCGCCTTTCATCTCCGGTTTGAAGGCCGAAGACCGCTGCCACCTCAATGGCCTTGCCATGAGAGACGGACAGCCCGCATTCGTGACGGCATGCTCCACCAGCGACACCTATGACGGATGGCGCGACCAGAGGCGCGGCGGCGGGGTTGTCATCGATGTAGCGTCTGGCAACATCCTCGCCCGCAGCCTAACGATGCCCCATTCGCCGCGCTGGTACAGGGACAGGCTGTGGGTCCTCAACTCGGGGCAAGGCGCGTTCGGCTGGATCGATCAGGCCAGCGGAACCTTTGAGACGGTCGCGTTCTGCCCGGGCTATCTGCGCGGCCTTGCCTTCCTTGGTGACCATGCCGTGATCGGCCTCTCCCTGCCGCGGGACAACAAGACGTTCAATGGCCTCGGTCTCGACGAGGAACTGGAGCGGCGGGCCATGTCCGCGCGCTGCGGTCTCTATTTTGTAAACCTGAAGACCGGAAGCATCGCCCATTCGGTGGTGTTCGGCGGGGTTGTCACCGAACTCTACGATGTCGCTGTGCTCAGCGGCGTCCGCCAGCCGGCAATGATCGGTTTTGGCGGACCTGAGATCAAGCGAATGCTCAGCGTCTGATGCGTGACTGCCCCCATGCAGACGTGACGCGTGGTTTCTGGGGGCAGTAACTTTCCCGGCGTTCTCATCGTGCTGGTTAGGTATGGGAGGCGATCACGCCTCGCCTCAACATCAACAGAACGCATTTCAAGATAGTCTAGCAAAGCGCGCCGGGCGGGTTACCGGGCGGGTTGTTACCCGATGAATCGAAATATCGTTAATATACACAAGGACTTACGCTGGCGTACTGGCGGAGGAGGAGGGATTCGAACCCCCGGAGCCCTTTCGAGCTCAACGGTTTTCAAGACCGCCGCATTCAACCACTCTGCCACTCCTCCGCAGCGAGCGCTGTTTGTGGGAAGGCGGCCCGGAAGGCAAGTCCCCCGGGGCGGCGCAAGCGTGAATCAATCCCTAACCCCGCTTGCCGGACTTTCTGTTCGGTTTGACCGGGTGGCGACGCGTCCATGGTAAACCCATTCCTGAACCGGCCAGAAGGCCACCGGGTTCACGCCGCAAGGCGAGGCCCGGGTTCTCAGAATGAGGAGATTACCGGCACATGCCGATCGCGCGCACCTGGCAAC
>Ga0315902_10014116_pt1 | contig 10290 bp, 11 predicted proteins | sample LakEriMetagenome_9_FD_203523 | JGI IMG/M metagenome (GOLD analysis project Ga0315902, IMG submission 203523) | Freshwater fungal communities from buoy surface, Lake Erie, Ohio, United States - Buoy 12 MA117 | ecosystem: Environmental > Aquatic > Freshwater > Lake > Lake biofilm | place: USA...
TTGCTGCCCTACTTGCACTGTTGATCTTTGTTGGTCAAGCATTAAACCCAGCGCTAACAACTGCAATCCAAGCGATTGCCATTGTTTATGTAATTGGTCTAGTGCTATTTGGTCTCTTTGGTCGCAAGAAACTTGTTCTCTCCCCAGAGGAGCAAGCTGCGATCTCAGGACATAAATAAGCAGTAAAGCAATAAGTTAAGAAATAAGTTAAGGGGCCAGCAACGCTGGCCCCTTAATTATTTGCCTAAATAGATTAGGATTAAATAACTATGTGCCGCCTACTTGGTTACTCATCCCCTACAGCTACTACCTTTGGACAGGCGGTGGGTAAAAACTTTGATCAGTTTGTCTCACTCGCTAAGGATCACTGTGATGGTTGGGGTATAGCCACCACTGATAACCACAAAGCATCGCTCTACAAAGAGCCAGTTTCCGCTACAAAGAGTGAACACTTTAAAGAGCAGTTAGAAAAACATAAATCAAATGCAGCCCTATTACACCTGCGGTGGGCAACTGAAGGCATGCCGGTAACAGAAAATAACACCCATCCTTTTACCTATCAAGATATAACCTTTATTCACAATGGCTCCATCTCCCCCTTTGATTGCCTAGATCCATTAATAGATAAGAAGTATTTATCACTTACTAAGGGCACAACCGATTCAGAACGTTACTTTCTCTACCTGCTAACCCAAATCGAAAAGCATGGCTTTATCGATGGCGTTAAAGCAGGCCTTTCCTACATTAAAAACAATTGCTCATTCTCAGCCATAAATATGATGATTATTAATGACAATACCTTTATGGCAGCTTGTATTTATAACCAAGATAAAATCCCAGGTAAGTTTAAAGATTCACCTGATTACTACCACCTTAAATACACCACCCATGATGGGCAGGTGGTTGTGGCATCATCTGGCTGGAATCAAGAGGGCTGGCAAGAGATCCCTAATGGGAGTTTGTTGGTGGTGGATAGGGCGGGGCGGGAAAGTCAGATACAGAACGTTTAATTGTTGAATACATAAACGGTTGTCAGTTTAATGAGCTATCCTTTACCTATTCGAGCTAGGGTAGGTGTATGAAAAAAAGCTTTTCAACCAAGTACGGCAGTGCCTTTAACTCATCCATCGAGGATTTTCTAGATTCTAAAGAGGGTAAATCACTGCAAGGAAAAGTCCAACTAATTTTTACTTCACCTCCCTTTCCTTTAGTAGTTCCCAAGAAGTATGGAAACAAAATCGGCGAAGATTATTTAAATTGGATGGCAGATCTTTCTCCAAAACTTAGCAAATTACTCAAGCCAAATGGCTCTATGGTTATTGAGATTGGTAATGCCTGGGATAAAGGTGTTCCTACTATGTCTACACTACCTCTTAAAACCTTGATGGCTGTTGCGGATTCTGCAGATCTTAAGATTTGTCAACAATTAGTCTGGCATAACACTGCGAAACTTCCAGGACCAGCGACCTGGGTAAACGTTAAGCGAGAAAGAGTCACGGATTCATTTACCCATATTTGGTGGTACTCACCATCAGAACATCCAAAAGCTAGTAATACTCGGGTTTTACAACCATATAAAGATGGAATGGTAAAACTACTTAAAAGTAAAAAGTATAACTCTGGAACGCGCGCATCCGGTCATAACATTAGTGAAACAGGATTTTTAAATAAGAATAAAGGCGCCATTCCAGCATCAGCAATTCTTATGGCAAATACATCAGTTGATCCGAACTACAGTGCTTGGTGTAAGGAAAAGGGAATTGATATGCATCCAGCGCGCATGCCAATTGGGCTTGCGGATTTCTTTATAAAGTTTCTTACAACTCCAGGAGATTTAGTTTTTGATCCATTTGGAGGTAGCTGCACAACTGGGAAATCAGCAGAAGTATTAAAAAGAAAATGGGTATGTACTGAACAAAACTCTGACTACCTACTCGGAGCAAAAGGTAGGTTTAGGGGTAATAGTAAATGAAATCAGATTTTGAAATAATTATTGATATTTTGCAATCCAGTGGAAGTTTGACTGCACGAGAAATTGCAAAATTAGCGAAAAATTATGGAAAGCAATGGGTAAGAAAGGATGCAAACAGTAATTTATATAAAATGTTAATGCAGGAACTAGTAAAAAAAGATTCAAGCGAAAAGGTACCGAAATGGTTTTTGGCATCTCTAGAGTCAAGCAATGTACAAAATGAAATAACTAATTCAGAACAAATACTAAATAAGGTTCGGAAATACCCAGTTCAATCTCTGGATCACATTGTGGATGAACAAAACTTCGAGATTAAAGTCAAAGGTGTCACTATTAAATATGCATATGATCTCAGCGCAACTTCAAACGATCCCTATATGACTGTTGATTGGCTGCAAGAAAAACTCTTCATATCGGTTAATTCTCAACATCCATTTTGGGAGGTATTCATAGATACTCCAGATGAGCAGTTACTCTACTTACAATTTCTAGCTCAAGACGCATTAATAAATTGGCATGTGGCAAAGAAGGGTGATGAAATTAGTTCTAGTTCATTATCTGAAGTTCGAGATTCAGTTTTGAGAGAGATTGCCTTAATCAACCTATTAAATAACTAAATTCTTACTTCCATTCTCATATAATTATCTTTTACTTGCTTAACCGTGCTTGGCTCAATGACATGAGTTAAGAATTCGCATTTCCATTCTGCGATTGCATCATAGCAACACATCAACATGTATGTCCTAAGTGATTCACTATCTAATAAATTTGACTTAATGAATGGGTGTGCCAAATTTAAAATTACGATTAAAGTATTTGGGTCAGGATTTTCTTTTACAAAATAAGGATCGTTGGGGCTAAACTCATTTCTCAAGTATATTTTAGCTTTAATATTTCCATCCAATTCAATAACTGTAGTCGGTTCAACTCCTTGTACATTTTCAATTATTGGTGCATTAGCAGCCGAAATTACTTCTTTCGAAGGTATATCCGTAAATTTCACCTTATCTAAGAACTCTTTTGAAGTTAAAGTCTCTACTAATTGATCGATGGCAATATCAATTGATTGATCTGATGGGCCTTGACCTTGCCCACGGACACCTTCTTTTGCTTTTAGCCTGTAATCTGCAAATTGTTCGAACAACTTATCGTTTAGTACATCTTCTTCATCGTCTTGCCACAAGATTGCATTTTTTGTGTGTGATGGGACAAAGTCATCCAAGTGAATTTCTCCAACTAATCTTTGATTAACCACGTCATTCGAACCTGTTTCCTGTCCATAAAGTGAAGATGGTCGCCAGGCTGCAGGTTGGCCGTAAATAATTCTTCCTCGTCTGAAAACCGCAAATCCAGCTTTAGGCCGCCCGCCAGATTTTAGAACAGCGCACCAACCATATGCACGCTTACCATTTACTTTAAAATCAAAAGTCTTCTTATATGGAGTCTGCTGTGTGTCAGAGGCAGTCAAAATATTTAGTGATTCATCATAAATTAGAGGCTCATCGCCCCAATGCAGCTTAAGTACGCTGTCCCTCACCTGCAATCTGTAAATTGAACTTAAATATGCTTTAGTTTTAGTTAGTGTATTTGAATGAATTTTCTTTCTTAGGCTCTTGAATTCAATTAATGTGTAATGCTCTTTCTTGTCTTTTTTGCGCTCAATCATAGGAAGCTTTGTATTTCCCTTGGCAATATTGTCAACAGAAAACGATATTTCAAATTCAGTTTCTTCTCCTAATTTTTTCGTTCTCACCTTCCATTCATCTGCAAGCCAAACACCAGAAGTTTTTAGTCCCATACCGAACTCAGATAAACCTCCTGAATATTCTGGAGGAATTCCAACCCTCAATGCATTTGTTAATTCTGCTGCATTCATTCCAATTGAATTATCCAAAACCCGCAAAAGGCCAGAATTAGAATCGTAAGTAATGTCGACTCTCAAAGAGTCTTGTTCTTTATCAAAAACTGCATCCAATTCTTTTTTGTTATTAAAGTAAGCTTGAAGGGAATTATCAACCATTTCTGCAATTGCATACCAAACGGTGTAATCAAGTCGCGCCCAGGTTTTAACAATCTCAGGTCCAATTACAATTTCAACTTCATTACTCATTACTTAGCTCCAAAACATAGTCGCCTGAATCATTCAACTTTAGTGCAAATGACCCCTTGATGCCAGGGGGCAAAGGCCATTTCCCATCTGGATTAAGCCATTTTCCGCCTCCAGTAGAAATGATTCGCCAGTCGGAGGTTTCACCGTTAACACTAATTTGAATTAACCCATCTGAAGGCAAACTAGCCGCATTCATAACCCGCAATAATCTAGAAATAGATTTGTCTAACTCCAATTTAGTCAGAAACATCTCTTCATATGTCTCTGGAGTGTCTCCATCAATTCGTAGTAGAGGTATCCCTTTATCGTCTTCCCAAACTTCAATACACATAACTTTTGTCTGGAATTGATATAAAGATTCACGCCAGGAAACCTTTGAAATTGGGACAATTACCATTGTCTTAGGTCTTTGAAGAAGCAAATCATTCAATTTATTTTTGTCCAACATTGGCAGTGCATTCATTATGTAGCTTATATGCTGTTTATTGTACTCACCGTGATGCATCGAGCGCACTTGATCAAGAACATGAGAATGTAATGAATGATGCTCTAACTCAACTTCAACTACATACCAGTCTCTATACTCTTTATGAATGAGCACTAAATCAGGTATGCAATTGCCGTAGATGGAATTTATCTTAGACTTAAATTTGATACAGTAAAAGTCTGGAAATATTTCATTTGAAAATCGTAAAATTTGATTCTCATATTTAATTTCATATACAGAATGTGATGATACAAGTGAATACCAATTACCTTGAACAAGAATTTTATTGATCATATTGACCCCATTTTTATCCATGATACTTGAGCAACTTCAGTTATTCCAGAAGCTTCTTGAATTAAAATATCTCTCTCACTATCTGTTGCATAAATTGAATAAATTGAGGCAATTTCTTTTTCATGATGTTTTCTAACAACTCGACCAATCCTCTGTACTCTTTGTCTTTTGCTATTAGTTGCGGCCGCGATAATTGCTACCTCTGCTTCTGGAATGTCAATTCCTTCATCCAATGCTCGTATACAAACCAAAACATCTACTAAGCCTTTACGAAACATCTTCAAATTAGCGCGACGCAAATCAGGTGAAATCTTTGAATGATATATTGTTGAGAGAATGTTGCGTTTTTGAAGTATCCTATGAATTACTTCAGCAGCCTGTATCTCTTCATGAAATATTACAATTCTTTTTCCTAAATTTTTTTCAACTAGTGCGCATGCGGCCGGAATCCTAGCTGCAGCATTTTTTGAAACAGAAGATCTTAAAATTGCAATTCTCTTTATCTTATCTGAATCGCCCTGGCTAATCGCTATACCTAATCGTTGCGTTAGTTTCTTGTAGTCATCACTTTCGGAAGAAGTCATTGGGACTTCAACATTTATGAGTTCAAATTTTGAAATTATGTTATCTGAAGTTGCCTCAATAAGTGAGTACTCATAAATCACACTACCTAATGCTGGAATCAAAATATCTTTTAGTCCTTCATCATATTGCCTAGCTGCAGTTGCAGTAATCCCTAAAGTTGCGTCACACTCTAATTCAAATATCTTTGAATTTTCTGCACTTGCATATCTATGGCACTCGTCTGCAACCATAAAAATTGAAAAGTCTTTATCTTTAAACTCGCTGATATATTCACGTGCTGAATTCACTACTAAAACTTGGAATTTTTTCTGTAAATTTTTGTTTTCTGGCCAAGCACTTACTTCACTGATATCAATGTTGAATACCTCAGAAATTGTTACAACCCACTGATCCTGCAAAGAGCTAGTAGGTACAATGATTAAAACTTTCGGATTTTGTACATTTTTAGTCCAGAGATTTATACACTCCAAAGCAAATCTGGTTTTCCCTCCAGCGGTTGCCACTTCTGCTATGCCACGAAAACCATTTCTAGTCCATCTTGAAAGTGCTATTGATTGCCATTCGCGAAGTGGAATATCGTCAATGCCTGACCTTAGGAAATTTTCAGATTGTGAGTTCATTTCTTATTTAACCGATATTCCAACCACTCGATAAAGATACACCTTAGACTAAATTAATATCTGAGTTCATTTCTAGTTTTTCTATACCCTCTGCCGACTAATTGACACTTCGTAGGCTTATACTTTGAACAGGTCAAGAACTAAGCGTCAAGCCCTTTAGCTTGCTTAGTACCAACCGCGCTCTTACTGCGCACGGTGGTTCTAAAGGAGGACCTGCCGATGATGAAAGACACCATCGGATGAGCAGGAGGTTATAAGTATGAGCGCAATTATTCTTACCGGTATTAGACATGGTGAACACCAGTTCACTTTAGATTACCCAGTAGTTGATGGGCAGAATATATGTATGGCCCATTGTGAGTGTGGTTATGAGGTTGAGATCCTCTACTTTAAAAACTATGGGGGTATTAAGTACTTACAGAAGATGTGGGAGATACATATTGGAACTTGGAAAGGCTGGAATTAATTCTCTTGCTTCTAATCTTTAATAACTTGAGAGGGATTACACTCGCTACATAATTCGACTACTGGAAAATTTCTTTCAAGGTCTGAAGAGATAGAAACAAATTCTTTGTGTTCAAAACTTTTTGAATCTGTCGCTGTTTTACAAGTATCACAAACCAATCCCCAATAGTGCATTTCTTTTCCGTACCTGCCGAAATGCTTTCGATAGGAGTGAAGCGCAACAGTTTCACACTTAGGGCAAGGTACATTAGACATTCCCTGCAAAAACCAACCCCCGCTATTGAACCTAGGAATCATTTGTCGGATATCTTCAATCTCAGCTTTAAAGCCTTCGTCTCTCAACACTAAATCAATTAGCGAACCAAAACCTCCAGAAAAACCATCATCATCCAGTTCATCGAAAATTTTAATTCCAATAGATTTTGGCGAGGATGCCTCGGTAGCCCGAGCAGCCTGAATAATTGCGTTTATGTCTGCAGTTTTAAGCTCTGGTTCGGCTCTAGATAACACTTCTCTAGCACTTTCAATTTCATCATCATTCAAGGAAGCAACAGCTGCGGCAATGTAAGCATTCGCGGAATAACTATCTATTTTTAAATTTATAGATTCATGAGCATACTCGAGTGCAATGTTTATCTCTTGAAAATCACCATTTGACTTAAACTTAAGTGTATGGGCTCTAACTAATGCATTAAGCACAAAAGTTTTACCAAAACCTGGATCATGCTTAAGTGCTTTCTGTGCAGATTCTATGGCCTCATCGTAACTTCCTAAATCGCAGAAAGCACCGCAGAGAACTGTAAGTGTGTAGTAATTCAAACGAGTTGTTTCAAGTATTTGTTTGCAAATTTCAACAGCCAAATCAGGGCGCGCAATTTCCCGGAGATTCTTGCTAATTTTATTTCTATTCTGAGAAGTTGGATCAAGTGCAAGAAGTGCAATTTCTCGTCCAGATTGAATAATTGGGTCAATTGAATTGAAATAGTGGGGTTTCTTGAGTAAAAAGTCATTGAGTTTTGTCAAACCAGTTAGATATTTCTCACTATTTCCGCTGGTTAAGTTGACTAGAAAATCTCCAGTACCAACTATCGAAGATAGATAATTCAAAATTACTTGTTTTAGGGATTCTTCTTTGAGTGAACTCCCCCTAAATAGACTTTGTAAAATTTTTATGGATATCTCTTCAAGTTTTACCCAGTCACTTAGATTACGTGCTGTTCTACTTTGTTCCAAAAGATTTGAGATGCTTTCCATATAAGTATTATCAAGCAATAAATTGTTATTTGCAATAGTAAATTTTTAATTCACATATTGTATCTCTCTTAATTTACTATTTCTTTTCTATGCACTTTTGAAAAATGAGTTAGATGTTGTGCTCAAGCTCTCCCTTAGATTGTTTTGCACCAGCTGTTAATACCAACTTCGGCTTCTCCTTATTGCGCCTAGTTATCTCAGATTTAATCTCTTTGATGGTTTCTGGGATGCCATTTTCATAGGCGTAGAGGGCGAGCGCAAATAATCTAGCAAAGGCTTTGCCATCTGCTGCGCTGAACTTAAGGCCACTTGTTTTCTTTCGATTTGATACCCCAATAATAAAATCATTGCCCTCTTCATTGCGGGCAGCAGATAACATCTTGGCAAAGCTCCACTCGGTGGTGTTTAGTGAGCCAGCAAAGATAAGTCGTTGATTAGTAAGTTTTACTAACCCTGCCTCTTTATCTATCTGCATCTCTGCTCCTGGAATAACAGTTCCAGAAAATTGGCCAACTCTTAAGCGTACTCCTGCTACTACTGGAATTGAAACACCTGCAGATCCGCCTTTATATGTGGAGGGGGTTCTACCTGCTTCATGAAAGATAGCTTGGCCAGTCCATAAAACTAACTCACCTTTTTTCTGAACCAATTGGTGATCCTCTGGTTCATCTCCTTTGGCTGCATTGGTAAAGATATCTAGAGCGGTATTTAATAGATCTAACTCTGATTGCCATTGATAGGTTTCTAATTCAAATTGGGCTTGTGCTCTTTTAGCTGCTCGCCTAGCTTTAAAATCTGCAATAAATCCCATGGGTTGATTATCTCTTTACTTTAAGTAATTTCATATTCTAATTACCTTATTTATTATGTTTTCGGGTGTGGCAGCCCCGCGTAGCTCTGCCTCAACATTGTTTGGAATGCCATTTATTTGAGCACTTGCCACAATTGATAGTTGGGTGGCGATATCTGCCATGAAGTAGAGGGCAGAGGATCCTGCCTTATCTAGGATCTCTTGTCCTTGATCAAGACGAGATTGCGAGTACTTTTCCCTATCATTTTTATCATCATCTAATACATCTAGAAGGTATTGTTTAACTGAGAGTGCAATTCCAGTTGAGTTATCATCTGCCAAAATTAGCTCCTTTAACTCCTGATCTAATGATGGTTTGCGAAATCTACGCTTTTTTCTAACTTTGCCAAACTTATTAATTAACCAGTAGAAAAAGATAAATAGCAGTATGAACTCAAACATCAGTTAACCCCCTTATTAAGTACCTAGCTCAAACGGTACTGATCCCCACTGTCAGTGGCTACGGATAGTTTTTCTACTATGAAAACTCACCTAACTTGCCCATTTTGTAACTCTGATCAGGTTAAAGAGATCAGCTATGGCATGCCTGATATTGAAAACTTTGATTTTGATAAGTTTGAAGTTGGTGGCTGCTGTGTTACAGGCAGTGATCCACTCCACAAATGCACCAGCTGTGAGAGTAGTTGGTAGTAAAAAACTCAGGATAAGAAGTTAATCTTGGCTTGCTATGAAGCGATTTAAGGTATCGATAGTTATTGCTCTAATCACCTGCCTATTTACGCAAAGTACTTATGCCAATGAGTTAGCAATTTGGGATAGGTTAAAAACAAATAATGCCAAGGGTTATGTATTACTACTGCGTCATGCCTTAGCACCAGGATCAGGAGATCCAGCAAACTTTAAATTAAATGATTGCTCTACCCAACGCAATTTATCTGATCAAGGCAGAGCAGATGCCAAAGATATTGGCATCTGGTTAAAATCTAAGCAGGTAAAAATACATCGGGTGGAAAGTAGTAGATGGTGCCGGGCCAAAGAGACGGCAAAGTTAATGGCGATTGGTAATGTCAGATTAAATAAAAATCTAGATTCACTCTTTAATGCACCAGATCCAGTAAAACATCCACAAACTGCTGCAATTAGAAAACAGATTGTTAATCACCGCAATCAAGATGGTTTATTGGTAATGGTGGGACATTTTGTAAATATTGGCGCCATTGTTGGTAGTGGTGTGGACTCAGGTGAGGGTGTCTTGGTGAGAGCAAATACCAAGGGTGAAATAAAGATTGTTGGCTCATCCCCTGCGCCTTAAAAGAGCTAGTAGTGGGATTAATTTTTTTAAATCCACTACCATTACAGGTATGAAGCGCTTACTTGAGTTAACAAGGTATGCAGTTGTAATACCTGCCTTTGCCGCCATTTTGGGCGCACTTTTACTAATGGTGCAGGGATCAGTTGAGATGGTTGCTGTGGTAATTGAATCAGTATCTGATCAAACTACCTTAAAAGATGTCATTGTTGATGTGCTTACTGCAATTGATGCCATATTACTTGGCACAGTTCTGCTAGTAATTGGTTTTGGACTTTATGAATTATTTATTGATACCAATATTCAAGTACCAGATTGGCTTCGAGTACAAGATCTTGATGATTTAAAATCTAAGTTAATTGGTGTGGTAGTTGCAATTATTG
>Ga0315902_10014117_pt1 | contig 10289 bp, 11 predicted proteins | sample LakEriMetagenome_9_FD_203523 | JGI IMG/M metagenome (GOLD analysis project Ga0315902, IMG submission 203523) | Freshwater fungal communities from buoy surface, Lake Erie, Ohio, United States - Buoy 12 MA117 | ecosystem: Environmental > Aquatic > Freshwater > Lake > Lake biofilm | place: USA...
GGTCGGTGCTCCGTGGTACGGAACGTACTGGAAAGTGCCGGCGCGAGATCCACCAGCACGGACGCACTGGCCGTCGAGAGGCCGAGGGCACCGGGCAAGTCCGCCACCGCTTCGGCGAGTGCGGCCGTGAACGCATACGGCATGTCGCGATCGGCCGGTCGAGCGCGCAGGACCACGCGCGCACCGGCCCCCTCGCCAATCCGCCGGGCCAACTCCTCCAGCAGGCGGGATTTGCCGATTCCCGCACTCCCACGCATGACCGCCACGACATGGGCTCCGCCCGACTGAACCGTCTGCCATCCGCGGACAAGCGTGGCGAGCGCCCGCTCCCGCCCGACCAACTCCGGACGGAGCCTCAGCCGCTGCTCACCCACCGCACGGACGACGGGCTCCGTCCGCAGCTGCTCCAGCAGCGCGGTCAGGGCCGCATCCGGACGGATGCCGTGTGATCGCGTGGTCTCTTCGAAAGCCTGCGCCGTCTGCAGGGCCGCCTGCCGGTCGCCAAGGCTCAGCCAACTCCGGAGCTCGCGCGTCCAATTCGCCGGCCGCCCGGGGTGTGCTTCGCGCAGGCGGCGCGCAATGAGTGCTGCGTCACGCGGACGGCCGGCGACCGCATGACGCTCCGCCAGTTGCTCTGCCAGCTCCAGCCACCGCCCCGCCAACCGATCCCGCTGGCGGTCGCACCACTGCTCGAAGCCGGCACTCCCCGAGGTGGCGAACTCCTCAAGGAACGGGCCGCCATACCACCGCCACGCTTCCTCCAGCTCCCCGGCGTCGAGCGCCGCCTCAAAGCGGGCCACATCGGTTTCCAGCGCCAGCGCGAGGACCAACTCCTCCCCCTCGTTGCGGATGGCGTCCTCGCCAAGCCGCTGCCGGAGCGTCCACAGGGTTTGCCGCAACGTCCGGCGCGCCCGCTCGGGATCGACGTTGCGCCACAGCAGGTCCACCAGCTTGTCCCGTGAGGCGCGGCGGCCGGGTACCAATGCCAGGTAGGCGAGCAGGGCGAGCGGCTTCTGCCCACTCATCACCCGCACAAGCTCGCCATCCGCCCCGGGGGTGCACAGCTCAAAGACGCCCAGCATGCGCAAGAGCATGCCGTCAGCATGGCCAGCCGGCGTCAGCGCCGCGTCATCTCGAACCATGGACCCGGCCCTGCGATCAGCCGACCCAGAGCTTGACCGCCATGACCACCATGAGCACCGCGAACGCGCGCTTCAGGAGCGTCGCATCGACATGCGTCGCCACCCAGGCCCCCATCCAGGCCCCCACCGCCATGCCGAGGGCGATGAACAGGGCATCGCGTACCTGCAGATGACCGGCGCGGTAATACGTGGCGGCACCGATCGCCGCTCCCAGCGGCAGGACCAGGGCGGCCAACGACGTCCCGGCCGCCTGCTGCGGCGGCATCTTCGCGAGATAGATGAGCGCCGGCACGATCACGATGCCGCCACCGATGCCGAAGACGCCGGAGAGGATGCCGGCCCCGAGGCCGATAGCCAGAAGCAGGAGGGTCATGTCCCAACGATAGCACCTATATTCCGCCCATGCTCTCTCCCAATGCACTCGCCTTTCTGAAGCGCCTGCTCGACACGCCCGGCCCCTCCGGGTACGAAGGGGCGCCAGCCCGTGTCTGGCGGACCGAAGCCGCCACTTTCGCCACCGACATCCGCGCCGACGTGGTCGGCAACTCGCTCGCCACCGTGCAGGGAACGGGAGGCCCGGACGCGCCGACCATCCTGCTCGCCGGCCACATCGATGAGATCGGGGTCATCGTCACACATATCGACGAGAAGGGGTTCGTGTACATCGAACCCATCGGGGGATGGGACCCGCAGGTGCTGGTCGCGCAGCGGCTCCGCTTTCTGGGGCGGCATGGGGAGGTGCTCGGCGTGATCGGCAAGAAGCCCATCCACCTGATGAAGCCGGACGAGCGGGAGAAGGCCTCCAAGATCACCGACCTCTGGGTGGACATCGGAGCGGCAAGTCGGGAGGAGGCGCGCGAGCGGCTCGAGATCGGGGACCCGGGGGTCATCGATGCCCAGGCGCTCGAGCTGCCCAACGGACGTCTCGTCTCGCGCAGCATTGACGACCGCATCGGGGCGTTCATCGTGCTCGAGGCGCTCCGCCGCTACGCCGCCTCGCCTGGCGAGGCGCGCGTCATTGCCGCCGCCACGGCTCAGGAGGAGATCGGCTACTCCGGCGGCGGCGCGCGCGTGGCGGCACAGGCCCATGACGCGCAGATGGCCATCGCCGTGGACGTGACCTTCGCCACCGATCATCCCGGGGCCAAGAAGGAGGAGCTCGGCGAGCACACGGTGGGGGGTGGTCCGGTGCTCACCCGCGGCTCGGTGATCTCTCCGGTGGTCTATCGCCTGCTGGCGGACACGGCCACACGGATGGCCATCCCGTACTCCGTGCACGCGGCCGGTCGCCTCACCTCCACCGACGCGGATGGCATGCATCTGGCCCGCACCGGCGTGGCGACCGGACTCGTCAGCATCCCCAACCGCTACATGCACTCCCCGAACGAGATGGTCGCCCTGGAAGACCTCGACCGGGCGGCCACCCTCATCGCGGAGACCTGTCGCGCGGTCACGCGCGCCACCGACTTCACGGCCCGATAGCGGAGGGAGCCCCCGATCGTGGCCGCCGGACGTCAGCGCATCCGCGCAGCGGCGGCGGCCACCTGCGGGTCCGGATCCTGCGCCAGCAGCTCGATGGTACTCTCCGTGGCCGCACCTCGCGCGCGCACCAGCGCCTCGAGCGCCGCAATCCGGAGGTAGGCGGGACGCGGCGCGACCCGACTCCCCTCCTCCACCGCCTGTGGGGGCAGCGCGATGCGGATCAGCCGCTGGATGGCATCCGCGCTCCCCAGTCGCCCGAGCGCGGCGAGCATCTCGAGGGCCACATCTTCCTCCTGCTCCCGTTCGAAGGCGGCGGCCAGCCGGGCGGCCAGCGTGCGGACCCCGGTGGTCGTCGTCAACCCATAGCTCGTGGCCGACAACCGGCGAACTTCCGGATGCCGATCCTCGATCACCGCCTGCAGCCCCTGCAAGGCCCGCGGCGTTGACAGGCGCAGCAGGCCGCGGGCGGCGGCCACCCGGATCCGGTCGTCCTTGTTCCGTAGCAGCGGCACCATCACGGCATCCGCCGTCTCGACGCCCATCTCGCCCAACAGCGCAATCGCGTTGCGCACCACGAACCAGCGGCTGTCGCGCAGCATCTCGAAGAGCAGGGCGCCACCCACGTCGAGCGAGACGATGCTGTCGAAATACGCCCGACGCGACGGGGGGTCATCGGCCTCCATGAGCAGCTTGACCAGCTCCTCGGCGCTGACCTCGCCGGCCCGGGCCAGGATTTCCAGCAGAGGGAGCCGATCCGTCGTGGACGGGAGCCGCATGGCCAACAGTTCCAGCACCCGACGACGCTGCAGATGGCGAAGCACCCGCTCCATCGCCAGGCGTCCGCCCCCCGTCCCCACGGCGTGCAAGAGCGTCACCATCGCACGCGCGAGCGCCTCCAGGAGTCGGCCGTCGGCGCGACTTTCCGCCGCCTCGATCTGTCGGATCACGGCATCGGCGGCTTGAGCCGCTTCGCCTTCCGACCGGGCAACGGCGAGCGTCTGCACCGCAGTCGCCACCGGCGCCGCGGGTGGCCAGTCGGCGGCCAGGCTGTTGAGCTGCGACAAGCCATCCGCCACGGACGGAGCGCGCTGCTGGACCGGACCCTCGACCGGGGTGACCAGGACGCTCCACGACCGCATCAGCTCCTGCGGCGGCGCTTCGGCGGTAATGGCCCGCATGGACGTCGGCGTATCACGGGACACCGGCCCCTGCTCGGGCCCCTGTGGCGGCCGAATGAGCACCGTCGCGAGCATCAGCAACTCCCCCGGCGCTGCTCCCTGCCGGATGGAGATGCCCCCGATGCCCAGCGCCACGCACCGCTGCAACAGCGCGGTCAGCAGCGGATCATTCTGCGTGTGGGACCGGTCCACCGGCGCTCCGGCCAGCACGAACTGCCCGTTCATGATCCGGCACTGCATCGGATCATCGCGAATGCGGCTCGCGAAATCCCGGATCGCCTCGCGTACCGCCGCCTGCGTCTTGGGATCGGCGTTCATGATCGCCCGCCCACCGCCAACCACGGCCATGCGGTCCACCAGCACGGCCAAGGCCCGCAACCGCTCCCGTGCGGCCCGGGCGTCGGGGACGACGGGCGCGGGAGCCCCGCCAGCGATGGCCGGGGACGAAAGCGGGGTGGCACGGCGATACCCGAGGGGGGGCATATCACGGAAGCTACTGATCCGGCCCTCGAGAGGCGACTGGGTGACACACCCTCCCGATACCGGGTCATCCGGCCCATCCTTCGATGTGTCCACGATTGAGGGGTTTTCCGCGACTACCCCCGCCCCGCTCTACTGGCGCGCCGATGGCCAGGTCGACGCCCCCCCGCTCGTCCTCCTGCACGGCGGCCCGGGGGCGCATCATGACTACCTCTACCCGCAGCTGTTGGCGTTGACGGCCACGCACCGGGTGATCACCTACGACCAGCGGGGTGGTGGGCGTTCGCGAACGGACGATCCCGCCCCGATCACGTCGGAGGTCCAGGTCGAGGACCTCGGCACGCTGCTCGGGGAGTTCGAGGCAACCGGCCTGATCACCGAGCCCCCTGCTCTCGTGGGGTACTCCTGGGGTGCGCTGCTGGCGCTTCTGTATCTGATCCGTGCCGCCGAAACGCCCGAGCTCCCGCGCCCTGCTCGCGTGGTCCTGCTCTCCCCGGCCCCGATCACCCGCAGCTGGCGACGCGGTTTCGAGGAGGCGCTGGCAGACCGGCAACGGGCACCGGCCGTTCAGCTCTTGCGGGAGGCGCTCGCCGCGTCGGGGCTACGGGAGGCGGATCCGGCCGCCTACCGGCAGCGGAGTTTCGAGCTCAGCGTCGCCGGCTACTTTGCCGACCCGTCCATGGCGCGCGGGCTGACCCCCTTCCGGGTCACCGGCCGGACGCAGCAGAGTGTCTGGGAGAGTCTGGGCGAGTACGACCTGCGGGAGCCGGCCCGGCAGGCCGCCGCCCGGCTGGGCATTCCGACGCTGGTGGTGCATGGCCGGGAGGACCCGATCCCGATGGCGTCTGCGGCCGCTGCCGCCGAGGCTCTGCGGGCCCCGCTGGTGGCCCTCGAGGCCTGTGGCCATGTTCCCTATGTCGAGCAGCCGGAAGCGCTGGCTGCCGCCCTCCACGCCTTTCTCGTGCCTGCCGCATGATGCCGTTCACTCCCGTCACCCAGACGCAACTGGCGACCCTGCACCTGGATGGACGAGACGTGTTCGTCACGCTGCAGATGACGCACGACGGGGTGGAGATCGTGGGCCGGTTGCTGTTTGCGGACGCGGGGTGGCACGAGGCCGGGAGCCCGGACCGCGGGACCATCCCGGGGCGGACCATGGAAGACGTGATCCGGCAGGCCCGGGAGTTGCGCCCCGACGAGTTGGCGCAGCGCTACCGCCGCGCCGCCTCCACCCGACGGCGGTATCACGGCTTGCGGCATCTCACGCAGGATCTGCTGGCCAAGGTCCGCTACATGAATCAGGTGGGGGTGAGCATGCGCAGCGGGCTGCTCGATGCGGACGCCGCGCAGCAGGAGCTCGAGTTGACCGAAGCGCAGATGCTCGAGCTGGTGAAACAGATGAAGCATCTCGCCGGCGTGGAAGGCTGACCCGGACGGCATCGTGCCGCCACGCGAAGACGGGGAGCGCGACGCGCCGGAAGGGTTGCGCGACATGTTGCGCGTCCCCGGCCTGGGGCCCAGTCGCGTGCAGGCCATCCACGAGGCGTTGCACCTCGAGACGCTGCAGGAGCTCGAGGAGGCCGCCCACGACGGCCGGCTGGCCCGGCTGCCGGGCTTCGGGGCCCGCTCGGCAGCGAAGATCCGTGCCGCACTCGTGGAGCTGCGGGCCGTGGGGACTCCGGTCCTCTGGGCACATGCCGCCGCAGAAGCGGATGCGCTCCTGGCCGAGTGGCGCCGGCATCCGGATGTGGTGGCCGCCGATGCCGCCGGAGCGCTCCGCCGCGGAGAGGAGGTGATCGGGTCGTTGACCGTCGTCCTCGCCGCATCCCGCTGGACCCCCGAACTCCAAGGGACCGTGTTGCGCATGGCAGGAGCAACGCGGGTCGAGTCGATCGGGACCATCATCCGGATGCAGCTGCCGAGTGGCGTCCCGGTCACGCTGCACCTCGTGGCACCGGACGAGTTCGCGTGGGCCCGGTGGCACGCGACCGGGAGCGAGCCCCACGTCCGCGGGCTCCTGCACCAGATGACCACCCGCGGGTGGCGCGTCGAGGGGCATCGTCTCCTTGATGCGCAGGGGATCCGCATCCCCGTGCCGGATGAAGTCTCGCTGTACCATCGGCTGGGCCACCCCTGCCTGCCGCCCGAGTTGCGGATGGATGAGGCGGACCCGATCCCCGACGAAGGAACCCTGTCCACACTCGTGACGGCCGGTGACCTGCAGGGGGCGCTCCACTGCCATTCGATGGACAGCGACGGCAGTGAAACCATTGCCGCGCTGGCGGAGGCCGCGCAGCGGGCGGGGCTCCGCTATCTGGGGATCTCGGATCATTCCCAGAGCAGCACCTACGCCGGTGGCCTCTCGCGCGACGCCATCCGCGCGCAACATGCGCGGATCGACGACCTCAACGCCGGGTATGCCGACCGCGGCCTCGACTTCTGCCTGCTGAAAGGGATCGAGGCGGACATTCTCCCGTGTGGGCGTCTCGACTACGACGACCATCTGCTCGAGGCCTTCGACTTCGTCATCGGATCGATCCACACGCGCTTCGGCATGAACGAGCGGCAGATGACCGACCGCGTGCTCCGGGCGCTCGACGATCCGCATCTGACGATCCTCGGGCACCCCACCGGACGGCTGCTGCTGACGCGTGAGCCGTACGCCATCGACCTCACGGCAGTGATCGCCAAGGCGGCCGCCGTGGGCGTGGCCATCGAGCTCAACGCGGATCCGCACCGGCTCGACATGGATTGGCGCGGCTGTCGCTTGGCCCGTTCGCTCGGCGCACAGGTGAGCATCGGCCCGGATGCGCACGCCCCGTCCGGCTTCGCCAACCTGCGGCATGGCGTGACGCAGGCGCGGCGCGGTTGGCTCGCTCCCGCGCACGTCCTCAACACCCGCTCGGCCGATGACGTGCGCGCCTTCGCGCGCCGTCGGCGGGCCCTCGCCTGATCCCGTCATGCCGCCACGCAAGCGCCAGGCGAAAACGCTCGGCCAGAAGCCGTCGCAGCGCGCCGCTCCGGTGGGGCGCAGTCCGAAGACGCGAGCGAAGCGGCAGGCGCTGGCCGCCATCATCCTCGACCGGCTGAAGGCGGAGTATCCGGACGCCCACTGCGAGCTGGATCACACGAATGCCTTCGAGCTCCTGTGCGCCACCATTCTGTCGGCGCAGTGCACGGATGCACGGGTCAATCAGGTCACGCCGGCGCTCTTCCGGCGCTATCCCACGGCCGAGGCGTTGAGCCAGGCCCGGCTCGAGGAGGTGGAAGCCATCGTGCGCACCACCGGATTTTTCCGGGCCAAGGCCAAGAGCCTCGTGGGGATGGCCACGGCGCTGGTGGACACGCACGGCGGTCAGGTACCGCGCACCATGGCCGAGTTGGTCCCCCTCCCCGGCGTCGGGCGCAAGACCGCCAATGTCATCCTTGGCAACGCCTTCGACATCAACGAGGGGATCGTGGTGGACACCCACGTGCAGCGGCTGGCGCGTCGCCTCGGGCTCACCCGGGAGCCGGACCCGGTGGGGATCGAACGCGCCCTGCAGCCGCTCTTCCCGCGGGAAGACTGGACGCTGCTCAGCCACCTCCTGATCTGGCATGGTCGGCGCACCTGTGCGGCGCGCGCCCCGGCGTGCGGCCGATGCGTGCTGCAGGACGTGTGCCCCAGTGCTGGCGTGGACCAGCGCGCGGACTAGCTTTCGCGCACACCCTTCACACGAGAATCTGACCGTGCCGAAACTGGCCACGTTTGAGACCAACAAGGGCACCCTCGTTGCCGAGCTGTTCCCCGGCGAGGCGCCCAAGACCGTTGCGAACTTCGAGAAGCTGGCCAACGACGGCTTCTATGACGGGATCAAGTTCCACCGCGTGATCGCCGACTTCGTGGTGCAGGGCGGCTGCCCCCATACCAAGGATGGCAAGGGCCCCGTGGGGACCGGCGGGCCCGGGTGGCGCATCCCCTGCGAGACGGCCGGCAACCCGCACAAGCATGCCGTGGGCGCCCTCTCCATGGCCCACGCCGGCAAGGATACCGGCGGCAGCCAGTTCTTTCTGGTGCTGAGCGAGGCCAACACCCGCCACCTCAACGGTGTCCACACGGTCTTCGGGCAGGTGACGCAGGGGCTGGAGATCCTCCCGACCATCGTGCAGAATGACCAGATGACGTCCGTGCGCGTCACCGACGTCGCCTGACGCGACCGGGACGCCAGACACTCCCCTCTTCCGGAACCCCTCACCATGGCTGGACATCAGCAGCAGGGCAGCGACATGGGGGCCGCCTTCGTCGGCCTCATCGGCGGCGTGATCTTCATCGGGACCGTGCTGTACGCCGTCGTCATCTGGACGAACAAGCAGTTCGAGTCCCACAAGGCCGAGGCGCAGCATTCGGCCGCTCCGGTTACGGCGCCAGCCATCGGCTGACCGTACGGCAGGACCGGCAGCAGGCAGCGACCCGGGACTCCCCGGGTCGTTTGCGTTCCCCCCCCGACCCCGCAGCGACCCGGTTACCCGGGGCGCCCTCCACCGGTAGGTTGGAGGCATGCGCCCGACCCGTGCCGATGCCCTCGCCCTGGTACACGAGTGGACCGCCTCCGAGTCCCTCCGCAAGCACATGCTCGCCGTGGAATGCGCCATGCGTGCCTACGCCGAGCGGTTCGGTGAGGAGGTGGAGAGCTGGGGGGTCGCCGGGCTGATCCACGACTTCGACTACGAGCGGTACCCCAATGCCGACCAGGCCGCCGATGCGGAGCACCCCGCGGAGGGGGTTCGCCACCTGAGGGCGCTGGGGTGGCCGGACGTCATCTGTGAGGCCGTCCTGGGCCATGCGCACTACACGGGCGTTCCCCGGGTCACCCGCATGGCCCAGGCGCTCTTTGCCGTGGACGAACTGACCGGGCTCATTACCGCCTGTGCACTGGTGAAACCCTCCCGGGCGGTCGCAGACGTGGATGTGGCCGGCATCCGCAAGAAGATGAAGGACAAGGCCTTCGCCCGAGGGGTGAATCGGGACGACATCATCCAGGGCGCGGAAGCCCTCGGTGTCCCGCTCGACGACCACCTCGCCATCGTACTGGCCGCCATGCAGCGCGACGCGGACGCGCTGGGACTGGCCGGTGCCCCCCCCGCATCAACGGGTCCCGCCGCTCCTGCGTAACGTGGGAGAATCCTCCTCCTCCCGTGACCGCCATTCCCCTCCCCCTGTCCGCTGTGGCCGCACCGGTGGTGCCCATGTCCGCTGAGCCTCCGACAGCGGATCAGGCGGCGGAGCGCGCGCTGGTGCTGGCGGCGCAGGCTGGCGATCATGAGGCGTTCGCCGGATTGGTCCGGCGGCACCAGCGGCGTGCGTATGCCGTCGCACGGGCCATCGTGCTGTCGCATGACGACGCGGAAGACGCCGTGCAGGAAGGGTTCCTGCACGCCTTCCGCGCGCTCGACCGCTTCCGTCCGGAGCAGGCCTTCGGCGCGTGGCTGCACCGGATCGTGGCCAATGCGGCGCTCGACATCGCCCGCCGCCGCAAGGTGCGGGACGCCGATGAGCTGCCGGAGACGTTGGCGTCCCCGCATCGCGATCCGGCGGAAGCGGACGAACTGCGCGCACGCCTGGCCCGTGCCTTGGACACGCTGAGTGCGCGGCAGCGGGCCGTCATCGTGCTCCATGACGTGGAAGGATTCAAGCACGCGGAGATCGGGGCCCTGCTGGGGATTCCGGAAGGGACGGCCCGATCGGACCTGCACCACGCGCGCACTCACCTGCGCCGTCAATTGCGTAACCTGCGGAGTGAACCATGAGTGCCCCCCGAAAGCCCGCCTCACGAGCCACCGAGGCGGATCCCGTGGTGACGGAGCTGCTGCGAACCGCCCATGCCCCACCGGGTGGCGAGCCCTATTGGGCCGGTCTCGAAGACCGGATCATGGCGTCTGTGCGCTCCGGGCCGGCGCGCTTGAGCCTTGTGGTCCAGGAACGGGTCAGCTGGTGGAGCGGCTTCGGCGAGTTCCGATGGACCGATCT
>Ga0315902_10014118_pt1 | contig 10289 bp, 9 predicted proteins | sample LakEriMetagenome_9_FD_203523 | JGI IMG/M metagenome (GOLD analysis project Ga0315902, IMG submission 203523) | Freshwater fungal communities from buoy surface, Lake Erie, Ohio, United States - Buoy 12 MA117 | ecosystem: Environmental > Aquatic > Freshwater > Lake > Lake biofilm | place: USA...
CTGAGCTACCGGGGACACGTCCTCATGGACAATCGTCATGACCTGATCGTCGATTGCCGCGTCACACAAGCCACGGGCACCGGTGAGCGTGATGCCGCCAAGGAGATGGCCGCAGACCTCGCCGGTGCCCACCAGAAAACCATCGGCGCTGACAAGAACTACGACACCAAAGGGTTCGTGGCTGAGATGAGGCGGCTGGGCGTCACTCCGCACGTGGCGCCGAACACCGCTCGCAGCGGTGGTTCAGCGATCGATGGCCGCACCACCCGTCACGTGGGCTATGCCAAGTCGATCAATGCCCGCCAGGGGGATCGAGAAGGTGTTCGGTTGGCTCACGGCATTCGGCGGACCGCGGCAGTTCAAACTGCGCGGCCAAGAGAACGTCAGTGCCGTTTTTGGCCTGCACGTGATCGCCTATAACCTGATCCGCCTGGGCAATCTGCTCAAGCCAGCGATGGAGGCGGCATGATCAGCCAGTTGCCCAGAGGTGTGGCACAAAGAGCACAACCAATGGCTTGCAGACAAGCCAACGATGCCGAAATCGGACTGCTTGCGGGCTTGATCAGCGTCAATTCGTCTTTTTGAGCCAGAAATCAGCTCATGGCGGTGGAAAACTGGCCTGTGAGCTGGTTTTTCTGCAACCTCTCAAGGGGGAGGCGCTCCCCGCAGGAGCGCCCTGTACCCGGCCATCGCCCGGGCCGCGACCGCCTCGCTGGAAAACCGCTCCGCCATCGCCAGCGCCGCCGCCGCCCCCGGTCGTCCAGGCTCCCGCAACCAGGCGCCCAGTGCGTGGATCCAAGCGGAACGCCGTCGCTCCACCACCCACAACCCAGGGACCTCGGCCCCATCCCCCCCCACCCCCACCCGGGAGCTCACCATGGCGCCGCAACCACACGCCATCGCCTCCACCACCACATTGCCGAAATTCTCGTGCCGGCTCGGCAGCAGCAGCATGTCGGCGGCGTTGTAGGGAGCGAGGAGCTCCGCGGCGGGCAGGGCCGGCAGCCAGAGGCAGCGGCTGGCGAGCCCCCGGCGCTCCAGGGCGCGACGCAGCTTCCGCCCGCTGCCGTCATCGTCATTGCCGATCACCACCAGCCGCCAAGGACGTTCCGCCAGGGCGCCCAGCACCGCCGGCAGAAGATCCAGCCCCTTCTTGTGGTGCAGCCGCCCGGCGATCAGCAGCAGGGGCTCCCCTTCCGGCAGACCCCACTGGCGTCGCCAGGCCCCGCCCAGGGCCGGATCGCGGCGCAGGGCGCCCAAATCCAGGGGATTGGGCAAAATCCACCGCCGGCTCCGCAACCCCAGCCACCGGATCTCCTCCACCTCCTGGTGGCTCGTGCAGTGCAAGGCGGCGGCCCGTTGCAGCGGCGGCCGCTCCCGCGACAGGAAATAGGGCCACTTCTTCCACCAGCCCCGCCCCAGGCCGTAGGGCCCCAGGGCCCCGCGCAGGCTGTGCACCACCGGCACCCCGGCCCGATGGGCGGCCCGCTGCACCGGCAAGCCCAGCGGTTGCCAGACCGCGCTCAGATGCAGCAGATCCGCCCGGGCCAAGTGGCTGGGCAAGGCGGCCTCCAGGGCGCGGGAGCGAATCGGGCCCCGCGGCTGATCCACCGGGTAACGCACCACCCGCACCCCTTGCTCCAGCTCCGGCACGCCAAGCCGCTCCAGCGGCCAATCCGGAAGGCCCGCGTTGGTGGTGATCACCTCCACCTCCGCCCCCGCGGCCGCCAGGGCCTCGCAAAGGCGCGACACGCTCAAGACAGGACCGCCGAATTGCCAGGCGGGGGCGTACACCGGCAAAAAATGAAGCAGCCTCATGGCCGTTGACGCGGCGGCAGAAAACTCGCCACCTCCCGGCGGCAGAACAACGCCAGCGCCACGATGGCCACTCCAAACCACACGGGCTCATGGGCCAGCGGCCGAGCCACGGGCCCAGCCCACAAGACATACCCGCTCAATCCCACGCTCAACACCAGCAACGGCAGCAGTCTTCCGGGCTCGGCAAAGGCTTTGAACGACACCCACAGCAGGGGGATCACGGGCAGCAGGGCGGCCAGATATTTGGCCACAAGAAAACCAAACAACCCCAACTTCGGCACCAACAGCCAGCCACAGAACGCCGCCCCGAGCACGCCGCCATTCACCAGCAGGGCATAGCGGCGCAGATGGCCGGAGCTGATCAACGGTTGGATGAGGATCTGTTGCAAGGCCTCCAGCAGCGAGGTGAGCAACATGATCCGCGTGGGGCCCAGTGACGGCAGAAAGCTCACGCCAAAAAACAGACGGATCAACGGTGCATCCAACAGCCCGTAGGCCAGAAGCGCCATCAGCAGCACGCTCCACACCAGCCGAAACACCCGCTCCACCTGCCGCGTCCTGGCTTCGAAACTCTCCGCCTCCCGCAGGCGCAAAAACAACACCGGCACCAGGGTGCCCGGCAGGAGGGCAAACAGCTGCTGCAGGATCTGGCCAATGCGCAAAAAACCCACCTCAGCCAGCCCCGCCTGGTGGGCCAAGCTGAGCAGCAACGGGAAGAACACCAGGGAAGAGAGCAGATTGGCGCCGTAAAACGGCAGCCCCCTCCGCAGCAGATCCCGCCACAGCGGCCAGGCCGGCAGCTCCCCAACCGGTGGGGGCCACACCCCCCGCAGGGTCCAGGCCAACCAAAGAAACTGAAGCAGGGCCACCACACTCCATCCCACCAGCGCCCCCGTGATCCCCGCCTGGGCCGCCCCGATCGCGGCCAGCACCAACCGGGCCGGCAGAAACAGCCCCTGCCGCAGGGCCAACTTCCGGGTTTGGCGGCCCACTAGCAACACCTCCCAGGGCACGGCGCAGATCGCCTCCAGCCCCACCATCGCCACCACCAGCGCCCCCCACAGCCCCCGCCGCTCCGCCCCGACGGAGGCGGGGAACAGGCCCTGGCCAGGACCCAGCCACCAGGCCAGGGCCGCCACCAGCAGCAGGGTCACCAACAGGGTTTGCAGGCTGAAGGCCGCGGTGAGCCCCCGGCCCCGGGGCGTCCCCAGCGCCCCGGCTTCCCCGCCCAGCTCATAGTTGAGCGCGAAATCCCCCCCCAGCCGCACCAGGGTGTCGCCGGTCTGCACGGTGGTGGCCACCAGATTGAACAGGCCCAGATCCGCGGGCCCGAGCAGCCTGGACAGGGCCAGGTTGCTCAAGAAGCCACCAATCCGCCCCAAACCGGCCCCGCCCGCCAAATGGAGCCAGCCGCGGCGAAGGTCAGCCATCCGGGGCCGCCCTCACAGCTGATCCACCTGGTGCAGCAGCCGCCACGCCGCCGCGACCGTGGTGTGCTTGCCCACCCACGCCTGGGCGCCCCGCAGCAACTCCGCGTAAGTGGCCGGGGTGATCCGATCCACCTGCTCCCGCAAGTCCGGCCAGTGGCGGTAGCTCAGGCAATTCTCCCCGGCCCGCAACCCATGGGGGGCGCAGGCGGGGGGCTTCGCCTCCAGGTTCCGGAAGCAGGGCACGGCTCCGGCGGCGGCGATCTCATAGTGCCGCAAACAGTCCCACCCCCCCCGTCGCGTGGTGATGGCGAAGCGGGACGCGCTCAGATCGTCGTAGTACGCCTCCTCGCTGGCGAAGGCGTAGGCGCTGGGCAACCCCAACGCCGCCCCCACCTCCGGATCCACGCAATGGGTGGCGAACTCCTTGGTCTTGGCCTCCGGATCGGCCCGGCGGATCTTGGCGGCGGGAATGGAGAACGAGGTGGCCGTCACCCGAGGGCGGCCCAACCACCGCCCCTGGCCCCGCCATTCGCGCTTGAGATACAGGCAACGCCGGGAACGGATCGGGAAGGGCTGCCAGCCGTAGCGGCGCAGGCGGGTGCCGGAGCGAAAAAACAGCCGGGTGTCGTCATCCCCGTCCAGCAGGGCCACCGGCACCGTTCGCAGCCAGGGCGCCAGATCCAGCAGCTGGCCCCACTGCCGCCACACCTGGCCGAGCACCACCAGGTCAAACGCGCCGCGCTCCAGCCGTTGGGGCACGAACGCCCGATCCACGTTCCGCTCCTCCAGCAGCCCGTACAACGTGAACCCATGGCCCCGCACGCCGATCGGTCCGGAGCGGAGTCCATCGCGGTAGAGCGCCGTCTTGCGGGGAAAATCCACCACCTCCAGATCGCCGTGCTGGATCAGGCCATGCAGGAGGCCGTCGGCGAGGTAATCCTCCCGATCCTCCGTGAGAAAGAGCACCTGACGGGTCAAGTTGGTGGGCCGACGGATGGGCTCAACCGGTCGACCACCGCGCCCAACAGCCAGAGGGTGAGCAGGTATTTGGGCAGTTCCCACAGCAGGGCCCAGCTGGTTTCCTGCACCGTGCCAAAGGGAAACGACTGCAGATAGCTGCTCGGGTAAAGGAGCAGCAGCAGCTGAAACGCGGAGCCAGGCAGGGCGAGGCTCCGATACCACAGGGCCGACAGCCCGTTCACCACCACGGCCACCACAACAGCCCCGCCCGCCAGGCCGGCCAGCCCCCACCGGCGCCAGAGATCGGCCGGCAGGGAGAGGCAGGGAAACCACACATCCGCCCAGGTGCCCCGGGGCACGCCCTGCAGCCCCTTGGCCAGCCGCGGCCCATCAAAAATCTCCGGACGCTCGGGTTTCAAATGGCGGGGCACCCAGAGCCAGAGCAAATTCCCCAGGCCCGCCGCCCCGGCCGGGGCGTCGGCGCGGTGGGCCGGCGTGAACAGATAGGGATCGTGACAGGCATAAAGGTCGCGACCGATCCAGCGGGCCTTGGCCAACAGCGGCTCCGGATTCCGCAAGGCCGCGGCCGCCGCCCCGACCCGGGCCACCGGATCCAGGGCCCCGGTGCCCTGGAATCGGGCGCTGTCACGCACCACGAAGATCAGGGGCGAGAGGGCCATCATCAGCGCCGCGGCCAGCACCACCAGCCGTCGGAGCGCCCTGATGGGCACGGGCACCATCCACAATCCCGCCAGCGTCAGCAACAGCGGGTAGAAGAGCAATCCCCGCGACCCGCTCAGCAGGGCCACCAACCCGAAACCCAGCGCCAAGGCCCCGGTCAACCAGCGCCCCACCCCCCGAAACACCACCAGGGTGAGGGGCACCAGCACGAGCCAGAGGTCGCGCAGCCGGGAAAACGCCGCCACGGGGGTGTCGAGGCGCCAGAGGGTGTGGGTCCAGCGCAGATAGGTGGCGAAATCCCGGTCAAAGGCCCCCCCCAGCACCGACAACACCACGTACAGCGCCATGTACACCCCGAGAAGCAGGGCGATCCAAGCCAGGAGCCGACGGGCCAAACCCCTCGGGCGAAACGTGTCCGCCAGGGGCCCGGGGGGCAGGGCCGCGGCGGCCCGGGCAATCGCTCCGCGCTGCGCCTGGGCCACCGCCACGATGGCGGCGGTGACCGCCAGCCACAGCAGCTGAGAGGCCACCGCGTGGTTCACCCACACCGCCAGGAAGGGATCGTCGCCATCGCCGGCCACCGCCATCAGCAGGGGGCCCACCCCCCAGCGCATCGCCATCCCCAGCACCAGCACCGTCAGGGGGGGGAAAGGCACGCGCTCCAGCAAGGGCGCCTCCAGCCGCGCGGTCCGCGCCAGCAGCCAGAACGCCACCATCGCCAGGCCCGCCATCGCCCACCGCTCCCGCGTCAGCGGCAGCAGGGCCCCCCACAGGGCCAGGAAGAGCAGGGCGGAACGCCAGGGCGAAAACAGCCAGGCCTCCCCCCTGCCCAGGAACGCGGCCAGGCGGGGGGTGGATGAAGGGCTGGCGACCTCGCGCATCAGGGGATCAAGGGGCGGGGGGCGGCAGGGGCAGGTCGGTGCCGCGAATGCGCAGTCTGCCTGGCAGCACGGCGAGCAACGCCAAGGCCGTGCGGCCCAAGCCGGCGCTGTGGCGAATCAGCCCCAACTGCCGCGCCGTGGCGCGCCACCCCACCCGGGGCCAGGCCTTGAGGGCGTTCCAGAGCAGAAACTGGGCGTGATACGCGGCCCAGCGATGGCGCTGGGGCCAGCTCGCCAGGGCGGGATGGTGGCGCAACTGGCGCAGCACCGCCGCGATCTCCTCCCCCTCCCGCTGGTCGATCCGATTGGCGCTTGAAAGCTGCTCGGCATGCACCCGCACTCGGGCGATGGGCCGCCGGTGGATCAGCACGGTGGCGCGCTCCGCCGCCCGAATCAGCCACTCCCAATCCGCGGCCTGGCGCCAGTCCGACCGCCAGGGGCCCGTGCGGCTGAACAACTCCGCGCGAATCAGCATGCCGGTGATGTTGCCGTTGACGCTGCCGAAACGCAGCAGGTGCGGCACCAGCTCCCCGGGGGCAAACTCCCGCGTCTCCGGCGCGAAGTGATCGGTGTACCAGCCGTTCACATCAAAGCGGAAGGCCCCCGCCCCATCGATCGAGCGGTAGGTGGACAACACCAGCTCACAGCGGGGATGGGCGGCGATCACCCCCTCCAGCACGGCGATGGCCTCCGGCTCCAGCAGGTCGTCGCTGCAGAGGATCAGCAGCCAAGGGGTGGCCAGCTCCGCCAAGGTGGCGTTGAGGTTGGCGAACAGGCCGAGGTTGCGGGGGCGCCGCACCAGCCGGATGCGGGGATCGGACGCCGCCAGGCGCCCCAGCAGGGCCTCCGTGGCGGGTTCCGAGCCGTCATCGGCGATCAGCAGCCGCCAATCGGGCGCGCTCTGGGCCCGCACGCTGGCGATCGCCCCCTCCACCAGGGCCGAGCGGCCGTACACGGGCAACACCACGGTGATCAGGCCGCTCATCGCTCCGCCCCGATCCCGCGTCGCGCCAGCAGGGCGAGGAGCGCGTCGGGATCGACGGCGAAATCCTCGCTGGCGGGGTCGGGGCGGGCGCCGATCAGATGGCCGTGGCGCACCCCCAGACAGGACGCCATCAGGAAATAGTGGTTGAAGGGTCCGTCCCCGCTCAGCAATTCCACCAGGGTGGCCCCCTCCTGGCAGGCCACCAGGTTGGTGAGGCCCGCCCCGTGGACGCCCACCACCACGGCCGCGCTGGCGAAGGCCTCCAATTGGCGCCGCGGCGGCAGCTCCTCCAGCTGGAGCCTCTCGAATCCCAAGGGGGCGAGGCGGGCCATGAGGGCCTCCTCGTTGAGGCAGCGGCGCGACCGCGCCCCCCGCCGGGAAATGAACAGCCGCCTGGTGGGCCTCAGCGGCGGCGCCTGGGCTCGCCAGAGGGCGCGCCACCACTCCAACAGGGCGGGGCTCACCACCACCTCGCTGCCGTGCTCCTGCAGGGCGAAACTCAGCCGGGGGGCGGTCAGGGCCGGCGCCTCCAGCACCGGCGACTCCGGGGCCACCAGCTCCAACAGGGGCCCCAGGAAGGGGGGCAGGGGGCGCCCCGGCGGTGCCGTGAGGCCGAGGGCCGTGCCGGGCTCCGCCGCCAGGCCAAAGTGCCGCCGCAGCATCAGGGGGGCCATCCCGGGGAGGGTGAGCCAATGGTGATAGTTGGGGTTGTTATGGCTCGACAAGAGCACCAGGGGGCCGGCCGCGACCCGGGGCTCCCCCGCCGGCCGCCACCATCCCGGCGGCACGGCGGCCGGATTCCAGCGGCGACGCAGGAGCCTCCAGAGCACCGCCCGGGTGGAAAGGGAGAGGCGATCCGGTTCGGCGGCGTTGGACGGGTTGGCCTCGTACATCCAGCTTGAGCCCGCGGCCAGAAGACCATGGCGAGCGCTGAAGTCCGCCGGCGCTGTCACTTCCAGCAGATGCTGCACCAGCCGGGAGCCGGTGGCGGGGGTGAAGGCGCCGGCCGGGGGATGGGGGGCGAACGAGGGGGCGGGAGGGCGATAGGTCTCCTCCAACGACCACAGGCGCACGCCGGGCAGGGCCGCCAGCCGCTCCACCTCCGCCCGCCGGGGCAGGACCACCTCTCGAAAGCGCTGGAAGGAACTCAACACGGAGGGAATCGGGGGATCAGGCCGGCGTTCGCGAGGAGGGCGCCGACCAGCGTCTGGCCAGGGCCGCCAGCAGCGCCAGCTCCACCGCCGACTTGGGCAGTTCCCACCCCAAATACCAGAGCATCGTGAGCAGGGTGTTGTTGATCCAGCTGCCGATCAAGGTGAGGGCCAGCAGCTGCCAAAGGGTGGCCAGGAGCGGCCGGCGCGGCACCAGCAGCAACACCAGGTTCTGGGCGAGGGCCAGCAGGGCGCCGACGCCGGCGGGCAGGAGGGCCACCCCCAGCCAGCGAAACCGCAGCCAGCTATCCGCGAAGAGACTCAGGGTGCCGTAGGAGATCTCGCCCGGCCGCAGCCGCAGGGAGGCCGACAGGGCCTCCGCTTTGCCCTGGCCGTCAAAGAGGCTGGGGGCCGAGGGCACCAGGGTGCTGGGCAGCAGTCCGGCGGGGAGGCGCTCGAAACCGCTCCAGCCGGCCTTGGGCAGGCGCCGGTGGCGGCAGGCGTCGTAGAGACGCGCCACGTGGTAGCGCTCCGCCACGGTGAGGGAGGCCTCCGGCGCGGCCAGCAGGGCGGCCAGGCGCGGATCCTGGCGCAGGGTTTCCCGAACGTCCTCGGCGCAGTCCGCCGGCCTCAACAGGGCGTAAAACTCATGGCTGGTGCCGAGCAGTTGGCGGCCGATCTGGAAGGTTTCGAACTGGCGCCGCAGGGCGGGATTCGCCAGGTTGCCCTCCCGCCGCACCCGCACCCCCTCGGCCACCACCACCCCGGCCACCAGCCCCGCCAACGCGAGGGCGCCCGCCTGGCGCCAGGAGAGTCGGCGCCAGAGCAGGGCTCCAACAAAGAGATAGAGCGGCACGTTGAACAGCTGCCCCCGGCTGCTGGAGGCCAGGCCCAGGGCCAACCAGGCCAGGAGGAGCACACCCGCCGCCACCCGTCGCCAGGGCCGCCAGCTCGGCCAAATCAGCGGCACCAGCACCAATCCCACCGGCGCCAGACGAGGCAGGAGACTCGTCCCCACCAGCAGTTTGGCCAGGGGGGAGGCCTGCAGGGCCTGGCGCTGGGCCTCGGGGTCGCGGAGAAACACCCCCTGGCTCGCCATCCCCGCCAGGCCCAGCACCGAACCCACCAAGAGCAGCTCGCACAGGCGCCGCAACAGCGGGCCATGGCGCTCCAGCAGGATGGATCGAGGGGGAATCGGCGAGCCGACGGCGCGGAGCGGCCAGACCAGCCGGACCATCCCGTAGCCCATCGCCAGGCTGAGGAGGCCCAGGGAAAAGAGCAGGCCCATGCCCCGCAGGGCACCGAGGGTGGAAGGGGTGGCGTAGCCAAACAGGCTGCTGGGGTCGAACCACCACAGCAGCCAACCCAGGCCGTAGGTGATCCCATACATCCCCACCACCACCGCCCCCAGGGTGGGCGCGCCGCGGCGCAGCGGAAGCCGGTCCACCCCAACCACCACCAGCGCGCTGGCCACCCAGGCCGTCACCACCAGGAGGGCCAGCATCAAGCCGCTCTGCACACCAGCAGCCGCGACATCACCAGCTTCGGCGCCAGCAGCTGACGACGGCTCACCTCCACCGGCTTGGCGCACACCAAGGAAGAGGGCGGGCCTTGCGAAAACTCCAGGGGGCTGCGCACCTGAAACCAGAGCCGGGTGTCCGCCCCAGGGGCCACCCGGCCGCCGAGCTGACGGAAGCCGATGAACAGGGGCGCCGAGGGGAGGGAATCCTCCACGGTGGGATTCAAAGGCAGGCGATCCCGCAACTGGGCCTGCTGCACCGCCTCCTTGGCGGACACCGACCAGTACTCCACGGCGGTGTTGGTGTGGTTGAGACGATGGCGGGCCACCTCGTTGAAGTAGGCCAGCTGATAAGGATGAAGGAGCAGATCATCCACCACCTGGCCGATCGCCAGCAGGGCCACCAGGGCCAGCGCCCAGGCCCGCGGCCCTCGCCAGGCCGGGGCCGAGGTGGGCCAGGCTTGGAGTCGTTCGAACCCCATCACCGCCAGCACGGCCAGGGGAGGCACCAGAAACAGCAAGTGGCGATCGGCGTCGTAGAGATTGGAGTTGCGCACCGCGGCCAAAGAAGGGATCAGCATCACCTGCAGCCCCAACAGCAGGCAGGCATGGGCCTCGACGCCCGGGGGCCAGCCGCGGCCCTCACCCCGCCCCCTCAAGCGCCCCACAGCCTGACCCAACCAGGCGAGCACCTGGACGAGGGGCAGGAGGATCAACAGCAGGGGCAACTTGGCCCCAAGCCAGCGGGCCAGGTACCCCGCGGCGGACCAGGAAGGATCCGCGATCCCCACACAGGCGCCGTCAAACCACATGCACCCCCCCCAGCTGTGCACGGCGAAGGCGCTGAAGGCCTCCGCCACGAAG
>Ga0315902_10014119_pt1 | contig 10289 bp, 10 predicted proteins | sample LakEriMetagenome_9_FD_203523 | JGI IMG/M metagenome (GOLD analysis project Ga0315902, IMG submission 203523) | Freshwater fungal communities from buoy surface, Lake Erie, Ohio, United States - Buoy 12 MA117 | ecosystem: Environmental > Aquatic > Freshwater > Lake > Lake biofilm | place: USA...
CTAATAGTTTTCGGAAAGAAAATATAAAATTGATGATTTATATAAACAATTTCGCTTCAGAAAAGATGGGCTTTTAAAAACGGGTCTTTAATTTTTCTTTCTGAGATAAGCGCTTTCAATACGGAAATTTTTCTGAAGAGAATCTATAACCAATGCAGAATCCGAAAGTAGGCGATTAGATCGAAAGATGATTTTTATATCTGTTGCCTCCGTTGAATCCAAATAAACGGCATGACCTGATTTTTGCAGGATTTTAAAATAAGATTGAATTGAATCTTTTTTGGTGATGACAGTTAATTCAAATCCATTTAATGAATCCGCAGGGTTGTTTGATAGGCTGTCCTGAATAACAGGAGTTTGAATTACATCAGTAGTCGGTAGGGGCGTTTCTACAACTTGTTGATCGATAGTAGGTTTGCGAAGAAAAAGAAGCCAGATAATAACCGATAGCAAAAAAACTGCGACAAATAAGAGTGCTTTTTTTGAAAAACCCTTTTTCTTTTTGCCGTAATACTCCGGATTAATTTGGCGGCTTTTTTCGGCCGATTCAATGAGTTGTTTATTGTGTTCCGTAAGCAATTGTTCTGCAACTGCGATTCCTTGTTGAAACTGTAACCCGCCTTCCAATGATTTTTGAACAACTCCGATGCCTGGAATTTCAAAAGGTTTTCCGATGTTGAGCAGCTGTTTGCCGCCGGAGACAAAAGAGTCGAGATCGCTTTGTGCCAGACTTTTCATTTTGCCCGTTCGAATTTTCAGAAAATCGAGCAGGGAATCTTCAGTAGCAGCTTTTTTATCGGATGTAAAACGGATGGATTCAGAAGAGGTGGGTAGCTCGCTGCCGGATAGGTGCTCCATTTCAAAAATACCAATCTCCTGGAGTGATAAACGTTTGTTTTCCCGAAGATAATCGGCTAGCAGATCCTGTACTTTCAAACCTATTTTTTTTCAAACTTAATGAAAAAGTCCTTTTGTTGAAGTGCTTATCCGTTCTTTCTGTCTTTAAATTTGAGGAATATTATTTATGAACGATCAGGATCTGGAATTTGTCCGATGGTGGGAAGCGAATCGGGACCGGGAGCGTCGTTGGGTGCGTCAGCTGAGTATTGGATTGCCTTTAGGGTTGGTTTTCGGTTTGCCAATTATACTGAGTGTCGTTTTTAGAGGCTGGTATAAACGCATGCCTTATATAAGCGGAACGCAACTGATACTAATACTGATGGCCTGTTTGGTAATTGCGGTCTTTTATTCAATAATTAGGATGCGCGTGCGCTGGGATCAGCGAGAACAGCGCTATCAGGAGTTGAAGCGAAGTGAGAAATGAGAAGAGAAGTCTGGGTGTCGAGAAGAAGTTTTTAGATGTATTTGATATCGATTTTTTGGCACATAGAAATACTCATAACGTTTGGCTGATATCAAGGCAGATGAGGTTTAAAAGGGAATTATATATGACTATTAAAAAATATGAATTAAGTAGTAGCCCGAACGTAATTTGTTTCCTCGCAAGCCATTTTTGTCTCAAACTTTGATTAAGCTGATTTAAATGATTTGTAAGTTTTTTACTCCCGGTCTTTCAGTCTCGTGCCGCGTTCACCTTAACAAATAACCTCATCGCAAGACCCGGGAAATAACAAGAAAAGAATTCTCCTTAGATGCTAACGTTGAAATCACGCAGGGCTTCGTTCAGCGAAGTTTTTAGATCCGTACTGGCTTTTCTTTTACCAATAATTAATGCACATCCGACTCCGTATTCACCGGCGGGGAATTTCTTGCTGTAAGTACCCGGTATCACAACGCTGCGCTCCGGAACATGACCTTTCATTTCAATAGGTTCCGGTCCGCTGACATCTATTATTTTGGTTGATTGGGTAAGTACAACATTGGCTCCCAGGACCGCTTCTTTTCCAACGATCACACCTTCCACCACAATGCACCTGCTTCCGATAAAACATCCGTCTTCGATAATAACCGGACTGGCCTGCAGGGGTTCAAGAACACCGCCGATTCCAACGCCACCACTGAGGTGTACATTTTTCCCGATTTGTGCACAGCTGCCAACTGTAGCCCAGGTGTCCACCATGGAGCCTTCGTCAACATAAGCACCGATATTCACATAGCTGGGCATCAGAACCACATTTCTTCCTATGAATGCACCATACCGAGCTACGGCATGCGGCACCGCTCTTACGCCAAGCTCCTTATAGTTTTTCTTCAGCAGCATCTTATCATAAAATTCAAAGGGAGCGAGTTCCCACGTTTGCATTTGCTGAATTCCGAAATACATCAATATGGCCTGCTTCACCCATTCATTCACCTGCCAGCCTTCTTTTGCAGGCATTGCCGTGCGCAGCCTTCCTTTGTCAACTTCCTCAATCACGGCACGAACAGCATCCGAATAAACTGATTGCTGTAATAAAATTCGATCACTCCATGCTTCTTGTATCTGTTGTTTTAATTCCATCACTACTTATTTTGGCCGCGAATTTAGCAGTAAAATCACTAACAAATGAATTTAAGGGACCATGGTTTTTGTCCTTAAGAACAACTTTTCTTCTTTATCTATCATTAAACGGATTGTATGATGGTTATTTTTTTCTCTGGCGCAGATAAAAAATAGAAGGTAAGCACACAGCAAGGCTCTACTAATTCCTATGCGATCTACTTTTTCTGCGTCAAAATGTTGTTCTTGTTCTCGATCCTATTTGCTGTAACGCAGTCAATCAACCACGAATAACAATTACTTTTGCTTCATGCGCATCGCATTTGACGCAAAAAGAGCTTTTCACAACCAAACAGGATTGGGTCATTACAGCCGAACACTCATCCGTTCTTTGGCAACAGCATATCCAGAGCACGAATACCTGCTCTTTACACCAAAGGAGTACGGTTTATTTAATTTCTCGGATTTAAAAATGGTTCGCACTGTTTTGCCGGATGACTGGTTGTCAAAAAAACTTCCTTCCTACTGGAGGAGAAAGCGGATAAATTTACAGTTAAAAAAAACAGCGCCAGATATTTTTCACGGACTCAGTCATGAATTGCCGTTGGGTATTGAAAAAACAAGCATCAAATCGGTTGTGACCATGCATGATCTGATTTTCGAACGCTATCCCGATCAATACAAGGCAGTAGACCGTTTTATATACCGGAAAAAATTTATGCATGCCTGCCGGATAGCAGATACTGTTATTGCTATCAGCCAGCAAACCAGAAATGATTTGATTGAATTGTATAAGGTGCCTGCAGAAAAGATTGTGGTTTGTTATCAGAGTTGTAACCCAGCCTTTGCAGATCCGGTTTCTGAGTCGGTCAGGTTACAGGTGCGCAACCGGTATCAATTACCGAAATCCTATTTGCTCTACGTGGGATCTGTGGTAGAGCGGAAGAATTTGCTGGGTCTTTGCAAAGCTTTTGATATTATCCGGAATGATACCGATCTGCCGCTGGTTATTATCGGTAGTGGTGGAGCCTATTTGCAAAAGGTGAAAGCCTTTTTAAAAGAAAAGCAACTGGAGGATCGTTGTATTTTTCTCTCGGAAACGGCTGCGGCAAAAGCATCTGCAGATTTTCAAACGGCCAGGGATTTGCCTGCTATTTACCAGCAAGCGGCTGCAATGGTTTATCCTTCTTTTTATGAAGGGTTTGGTATTCCTGTGCTTGAAGCACTCTGGAGCGGGATACCGGTGGTTACATCGGATTGTTCCTGTTTGCCGGAAGCAGGAGGGCCGGGTGCATTTTACGCAGATCCGGGTAATGCTCAGGAAATCGCCGAACAGATCTGTACGATTCTGTTTGATTCAAAAGAAGTAGAAAGAAAACGCGCTTTATACCAAGAGCACCTCCAGCACTTTACCAACGCCTGCACAGCTGACGGGGTCATGAATGTATATAAAAATTTAATGAAATAAACGCACTCTATAAATTGATAATGAGTGTATTATAAAATCTATTTAAGTCTAAGAATTACACTTCCGTTCTTCTTATCATCGGCGCTTAGGAGAATCTTGTGGTAGTTCTCTTCATTTTTAATGCGCATGATGGCTGTATTGGGTGGAATATTTCCCTGGTTTTCGGCATACATTGTTAACACATTATCCTGACCGGGTTCCAGTTTTAGTCTGACCGTAATTGGTTTATCACTTAAAGTTTGTTTTGCTAATACAACTTCTCCGTTGAAAAGAAGGGTGATGATATCGCCGTCAATTTCTGCATTGTCGAAAAGTGAAACCTCCACAGAATCTGACTGCAGCTGCAGGGTTTCAAAAACCTGGTCTTCACGTTTCTCCAAAACGGTTTTGATCACAGGTGCGGGCTTATACTTTTGGTTAGCTTCTTTTTTATCCTGATCTGTGTTGGAGTATGACTGAGCCGTTTCAGTTTTCTTTTCTGAGGAAGTGGGCTGTTCTTTTTGTTGCTTTGAAGATTCTGTTTGGGATGTTTTGTTTTTTGGAGTGTTACCGGTTATTGGTATAAATACTTTTCTGGAAAGCTTGGTAGAGCCGGTGCCGCAATTGTCTTCTTTCCTGGCAGATTTCCAGGTGCCGATCAGGCTTTCTTCATTGCCGTTTTTATAGTAGGTCAGGATATGAGTTTGAAAGCAGTCTACAAACCATGAGGGGGTATTGGCTTTGATTTTGGAAACTTCCTGTGATGTAATGGTTTTGCTTCCGGGATCGATGGTGCCTTTAATCGCACACATGGTATAACAGCGTTTGCCGTTGATGTTGAAATAGGTAACGGAAGTGCCTTCAAACTTATTTCCTTTGGTTTCAATTTCTAAAACATACTCGGTTCGGGAAGGGTCCCTTCTTTCATCGAAGCTGCCTTTCCATTGTCCGCTGAAATTTTGAGCATTACCAATAAGTACAATACTGCAGCAGGATATAAAGATGATTAAACGAAACATACCTCATTGAATTTTAAACACCGCAATAATACTTTTTTTTTCGGGCTTTGCTGGCAAAGACTTGTTAATTCAACTCCTTGTTTAAATGGGTCAGGAGTTATTTCAGGTTTGACTGACTTATAGGTATTTGTTAACTTCGCACACTCTAAAATGATTCACCGGATGATTAAAATTCATTTTCCTGATGGAGCAGTAAGGGAATACCAGGCTGGCATTTCTTCTCTGGAAATTGCGAAATCCATCAGCGAAGGACTGGCTAAAAAAGTATTGGCAGCGAAAGTAAACGGAGAAGTTTGGGATGCATCTCGTCCGCTTCAGCAGGATGCTTCCCTACAACTCTTAACCTGGGATCAGCAGGAAGGTAGAAGTACCTTCTGGCATTCCAGTGCGCACTTAATGGCGGAAGCAGTTGAGTCTGTTTTCCCCGGAGTTAAATTCTGGGTTGGTCCGGCTGTTGAAAAAGGTTTTTATTATGATATGGATCTGGGCCAGCAGAAGATTACGGAGGAGGATCTGGTAGTGCTTGAGAAAAAAATGAATGAGCTTGCCAAACAAAATAATAGTTATATCCGCAAGGAAATGCCCAAGCAGGAAGCAGTTTCCTATTTTCAGCAGAAAGGGGATGAATACAAACTCGATTTGCTGGAAAATCTTGAAGACGGATCAATAACATTTTATACGCAGGGGTCTTTTACTGATCTCTGCCGGGGTCCGCATATTCCCAATACAGGTTTCATTAAGGCGATTAAACTAACTACTATTGCAGGAGCATACTGGAAGGGTGATGAAAAAAACAAACAGCTTACCCGTGTTTATGGTGTAACCTTTCCTTCTCAGAAAGAACTGGATGAGTATCTGGCGATGCTGGAGGAAGCTAAAAAAAGAGATCACCGCAAACTCGGAAAAGAGTTGGGAATTTTTACTATGGACGAGGATGTTGGTCCGGGTTTACCCTTGTGGCTTCCAAACGGAACTATAGTGATCGAAGAACTTGAAAAGTTGGCAAAGGAAACTGAACAGGCGGCAGGCTATAAGCGAGTTGTAACACCGCATCTTGCAAAGGAAAGTATGTACCTCACCAGCGGTCACCTCCCATATTATGCAGAAAGCATGTTTCCTCCGATGGAACTGGAAGGCCAGAAATATTACCTCCGGGCAATGAACTGTCCGCATCACCACAAAGTATTTGCTGCAGAACCGAAGAGCTATAAAGATATGCCGCTTCGACTTGCTGAATATGGTACGTGTTACCGGTATGAGCAAAGCGGAGAATTATTTGGTCTGATGCGGGTTCGTTGTCTGCACATGAACGATGCCCATATTTATTGCACCAAAGAACAGTTTTATGAGGAGTTCAGAGCAGTGAATGAAATGTATCTGAAATATTTCCGCATTTTCGGAATCGAACAATACGTCATGCGTCTGAGTTTGCACGAGCCTTCTAAGCTCGGTCAGAAATATGTAAACGAGCCCGAACTATGGAAAGAAACGGAGGAGCTGGTTCGGAATGTTCTGATAAAGACCGGAACACCTTTTGTTGAAGTTCCGGATGAGGCCGCGTTTTATGGTCCCAAAATAGATGTGCAGATCTGGAGTGCTATCGGCAGAGAATTCACTCTGGCAACTAATCAGGTTGATTTTGCGCAGGGCAGACGTTTCCGGCTGGAGTTTACCGGTCAGGATAATACACCGCAAACCCCGTTGATTATTCACCGGGCGCCACTGGGAACGCATGAACGCTTTATCGGATTTCTGCTCGAACACTATGCCGGAAAATTCCCTTTATGGCTGGCACCTTTACAGGTAAAGATTCTTCCGATTAGTGATAAATTCATGGATTATTCGAAATCCATTCTCGAAACCCTGAAAAATGCAGATATTCGTGCAGAAATTGACGAGCGGAACGAGAAAATCGGTAAGAAGATTCGCGATACAGAGCTGGCTAAAGTTCCTTATATGCTAATCATCGGAGAGAAAGAAATGCTGGAAGGGAAAGCTTCAGTAAGAAGGCAGGGGAAAGGAGATTTGGGGATGATTGAAGTTGATGCCTTTTTGCAGAATATCGTTGCAGAGAAGAAAAACCGTCAATCAGAAATGTAAAATATTCTTTTCTTCCTGAGAAAGGAATTCAGATAATCAAAACAAAAAAACGCTGCTTTCTTGCAGGGAGAAAGCGATTTTACTATGCCTTTTCCAAACAGACCCCCGAGAGGCCGTTTTATTCCGCGCAAGGAACCGGAACACCGCATCAACCATTTAATTCGTGTGCCGGAAGTACGGTTGGTGGGCGACAATGTTACGGTTGGTGTATATCCCACTCAAAAAGCACTTCAGATAGCCCAGCAGTTAGGGCTAGATCTGGTAGAAATTTCTCCTCAGGCTGTACCACCTGTTTGTAAGGCCATTGACTATAACAAATTTCTCTACGAGAAAAAACGGAAGGAAAAGGAGATGAAGGCCAAGAGCAAATCGGCCGAGTTAAAAGAAATTCGTTTCACGCCCAATACAGACGACCACGACTTTGATTTCAAAGCTAAGCATGCTGAAAATTTTCTCAAAGAAGGAAATAAGGTAAAAGCCTATGTGCAGTTCAAAGGCCGTGCGATTCAGTTTAAGGAAAGAGGAGAGCTGGTACTTTTGAAATTTGCCGAGCGCCTCAACGAAATCGGGCAGGTAGAAGGTTTGCCCAAGCTGGAGGGAAAACGGATGCTGATGATCATTTCTCCGAAATCGGTTAAAAAGAAGAAAGACAAGGGAGAAGAGGCTTAATCTGCTGATTCCGGTTTAAATGCCGGGTTTTTCGAAAAAAAATACATAGCTTTGCGGCCCGCTTGGAATCCTGCATTCTAACGGTTATTGCCCAAACGGCTCCCTAAGTGTTCTGCCCGTGCAGAGCCGCCGGTAGGGTATCACTTAAACGAGCATTCGTATATGCCGAAGGTAAAAACCAATTCAAGTGCCAAGAAAAGATTCAAAGTAACAGGCACCGGAAAGATCACGCATCAGAAAAGTTTCAAACGACACATCCTCACTAAAAAATCCAAAAAGCGCAAGCGTAATATGCGGATTGACGGGGTAGTAGCCAAATCCAATCTGGATTTTGTAAAACGCCTGCTTCGTTTGAAATAATCGTCCTGTAAAACTATTCGTTCATTTAAAATTATTCAGATATGCCTCGTTCAGTAAATGCCGTTGCTTCCAAAGCACGCCGCAAAAGAGTTCTCAAAAAAGCCAAAGGGTTCTACGGCAAGCGTAAAAATGTTTATACCGTTGCCAAAAACGTTGTTGAAAAAGGTCAGACCTACAGCTATGTGGGCCGCAAACTGAAAAAACGTGAATACCGCCGCCTCTGGATCGTTCGTATCAACGCTGCTGTTCGCGAAGAAGGTTTGACCTACTCCGAATTCATCAACAAACTCAAAGCTCGCCAGATTGAACTCGACCGTAAAGTTCTTGCCGATATGGCAATGAATGAACCCGAGAGCTTTAAAAAGCTGGTGGCTTCTGTAAAGTAAAAATCGGGTTTTGATCCTGAAAATATTTGGGCGGCATTGACCGCCCTTTTTCATTTTTGAAAACGATCTTTCAGGGGCATTGTTTTTTCCGATAAGTTTGTGAAAAAAATTGACGAAGCAAGCATCTCCTTACGAAATGACCAACACAACGTATACGGATCTGGTAAACCAGACCTTTAATTTTCCTCAAGAAGGATTTGATGTGAAAAATGGTTACCTGCAGTTTAATGGTCTGGATCTGAAAGCCATCATCGATAAGTACGGCACCCCGATGAAACTTACATACCTGCCTAAAATTGGAATGCAGATCCGGAAAGCTAAAAAAATGTTTGAAGCTTCTTTCAGAAAGCACAAATATGAAGGGAAATATTTTTATTGCTATTGCACCAAAAGCAGCCATTTTTCATTTGTGGTGGAAGAAGCCCTGAAGCACGATATTCATCTGGAAACTTCCTATGCCTACGATATAGAGATCATTCACAAGCTCTATGAAAAAAAGAAAATCAACAAGGATATTCAGATCATCTGCAACGGATATAAACAAAAAGGATATATCGCTCGTATTGCTCGTCTCCTGAATACCGGATTTAAGAATGTCATGCCCGTGCTTGACAATAAAGACGAGCTGCAGCAATACAAAAAAACAGTAAAGGTGCCTTTTAAAGTCGGCATACGCGTGGCTGCAGAAGAAGAGCCGAATTTCCCATTTTATACATCCCGATTGGGTATCCGAGCCCGGGATATTCTGGAGTTTTATGTAGATAAGATTGAAGGCAATGAAGATCGCTTTCAGTTGAAGATGCTGCATATATTTCTCAATAAAGGAATCAAGGATGATATCTATTACTGGAGTGAGCTCAATAAAGTGGTGAACCTGTACTGCCAGCTTCGGAAGATTTGCCCGGAACTGGATTCCATCAATATCGGTGGAGGATTTCCTATAAAACACTCTTTGGGCTTTGAATACGATTATCAGTTCATGATCAATGAGATTGTGGGAACCATCAAAAAGACCTGTAAAAAAGCGGGTGTTCCCATGCCGAATATTTATACAGAGTTTGGCAGCTATACGGTTGGGGAAAGCATGGCGCATATTTTTTCTGTTCTTGGACAAAAGATTCAGAACGACCGGGAAAACTGGTATATGATCGATTCTTCATTCATTACAACCTTGCCGGATACCTGGGGAATCGGAGAGAAGTTTCTGATGTTGCCGGTCAATAAATGGGATAACGATTATCAGCGCGTCGTGCTAGGTGGAATTACCTGCGACAGCCACGATTATTACGATTCGGAAGAGCATATTAATGAAGTGTTTCTTCCAAAACTGAACGGCCAAAACGGAACAGAACCGCTCTATGTCGGATTCTTTCATACAGGAGCTTATCAGGATCAGATCAGCGGCTACGGTGGAATCAAGCATTGTATGATTCCTTCTCCGAAACACGTAATAGTCGGGCATGACAAAAACGGAAAGTTGGTCGACTGGCTTTATGCTAAAGAGCAGACCGCACAAAGCATGCTCAAAATTCTTGGTTACTAAGAATCGGAAACAGTCTTTATTTGATTTGTTTTCTTGTGTACAAAAATCTATACGAAACAGGATGCGATTGCGGATAAAAACGAAGATCTTCTTTCAAATTCCTGTTAAAATCCGGTTTCGGTATCGTTTCAAGTAATGTACCCGTTGGTTAATTTGTTAATTTAGCAATTCTGCTATGTCTAAAATCTGGAGCATTATGTTTAGTAAAAAAAGTCTGGGTCTTATCATCATCCTTCTGGTAGGTGGTGGTTTGTTTTATGCTGTTCGTTCCGGAAATCATTCCGAACCTTCCAACCGCTATGAGCAAATTTTAAGAAGAGTGGGT
>Ga0315902_10014121_pt1 | contig 10288 bp, 6 predicted proteins | sample LakEriMetagenome_9_FD_203523 | JGI IMG/M metagenome (GOLD analysis project Ga0315902, IMG submission 203523) | Freshwater fungal communities from buoy surface, Lake Erie, Ohio, United States - Buoy 12 MA117 | ecosystem: Environmental > Aquatic > Freshwater > Lake > Lake biofilm | place: USA...
TCGTCGAGATTCCCAAGGGACTTCTCGACGAGGCGGATGCTCTTCCCGCCGTTCACTGGTTCAGCCAGGAAAACGCGCTGGGCGATGGCAAGCGATGGGTCCGAACAACGCTCAGCGACTGGATGCGGCGCGAACGGCTGACGAGACTGGGGATCGATCCCCAGAAGGTCGCCCAGGCCAGCCAGTCGGTGGAAGTGGAGTCGATGGAGCTTTATGGTGAGAAGGGTTCTGCGGGTACCGCATCATCAGCCGCAGCCGATGGGGCCAAGAAATCGACGGCGGCCGAGCTGAAGTCGTTTTTGCAGCCTGTGGTGCTAACGCTGATGATGTTCATGGTGATCTTCCTGGCAGCTCAGCCCATGCTGGAGAGCGCCATGGAGGAAAAGACGTTGCGGATTTCGGAGGTGCTGCTGGGGTCGGTGACACCGACGCAACTGCTCCTAGGGAAGCTGCTGGGGAATGTCGCTGCATCGTTATTGGTGTTTGCCTTCTACGCTACCGGTATCGCCGTGCTGCTGACGGTGATGGGAAAGACCGACCTACTTCCTATGCGGGTGCTTCCCTGGTTCATTGTTTTCCAGGTTTTGGGAGTTCTATTCTATAGCTCGATTTTTGTGGCGATCGGAGCTTCGGTGAAGGAGCTGAAGGAAGCGCAGGCGATGCTGATGCCGGTCTGGATTGTGTTGCTGATTCCGATGATGGTCTGGATTGTGGTGCTGCGAGACCCGGCAGGGGCTTTGGGAGTCGGATTATCGCTGTTCCCCCCCAGCGCGCCGATGATCAATGTGCTGCGGCTTGGCAGCGACGTGCAGATTCCAATTTGGCAGCCACTGTTGGGGATAGTATTTCTGCTCTTATCGACGCTGGTGGTGATTTGGATGGCCGGCAGGATCTACCGAGCCAGTCTTTTGCGGAGCGATTCGGTCAAAAGCCTCGCGCAGCTATTCCTCCGAATCTGGCAACCCAGTCATTGATCGGACAGCGATTCATTCCATTGCCATATGGATCGATTGCAGCAGCTGGTAGCGGGTCCGGATGAAATCATCCCGAATCCTGCTCCAATCTTCTGTTCCATCCGGCAATCCTATAGGTCAGTAGGGCACGACGAAGCGAAAGAAACCTACTCGTGCCTATTGGTCTCTCACAGAGACACGGAGCCACGGAGAGGGAATGGGCCGATCGAGTGCGCACTTGCGGCTCGATGCCTTGGTGACTCCGTGAGAGCCAATTAGTAACGTCAGAGCTAAGGAAAAAAGTGCCGGATAGGGTGCCGAGAACGGCTAGGAGTAGGCTGAACTTTTGGACCCAAAAGATTCGATGGAGCCTATAATGCAGGCAGAAGAAAAACCAAGGGAGGATGGGGAGCCATGAGTTCGCAGAAAAGCATGTCGCGGCGAGGATGGTTGGCTTCGGCAGCCGCGCAGGCAGTCGCGATCGGCGCCTCGCGCTGCAATTGGGCTCATGCTCTCAACCAGCAACTTCCCACTTCCAGCCGAAAACGGCTGATCCTCCTCTGGATGGCAGGCGGTCCCTCCCAAATCGATTCGTTCGATATGAAACCAGGCCATGCCAATGGCGGTTCGTTCCGCGAAATCGAAACAGCCGTCCCAGGAATTCGCATCTGCGAACATCTTCCCAAACTGGCCAAGTGGACTCAGCAGATGGCGATCGTCCGCAGCCTGCAAACCAAGGAAGGAGATCACGGTCGCGGCACCTACCTAGTCCGAACCGGCCAGAGACCTGGAAGCCCCGTCCGCTACCCTCCCCTACCCGCCTCGCTGGCCAAAGCGATCGCCGAACAACCGGCCACCAACCCACCCTCAGAAAAGATCGCTACGGGCCAATCGAGCGTCCCCGATTATGTCGCCATCCAGCCTCCTTCGGCGATTGAGCCGACAGCCTTTGGATCGGGTTTCTTAGGGCCCAAGCACCAGCCTCTTTTGGTCACAGGATCTGCGTCGAATGGAGTTCCTGGGATGAACTCCCAGGCGTCGCGTCTGCGGGTGGAAAACCTGCTGCCCCCCGAACGGCTCAGCGGCGATCGACTGACGCGCCGCAAGGAGCTGTGGAATCTGCTGCAGCAGTCGTACGATGTCCACCGTCGATCCCCGGCCAGCCTCGCACACGACACCGTCGCGCGCCGGGCCATGAGCCTCAGCGAAAGCCCCTGGCGCACCGCTTTTGATCTCGATCTAGAAGAGGCGTCGGTGCGCGCTGCCTATGGCGAAGGGACGTTCGGACAAGGCTGTCTGATGGCCAGACGACTGCTGGAACAAGGGGTGCCGGTGGTCGAGGTGGCGATGGGATCGGAGGGGCTGGGCTGGGATACCCATGCACAAAATTTTGAGATGCTGCCCAGGCTGCTGGGGGAACTCGATACCGCTTGGTCCCAGCTGATGACCGATCTGGAACAGCGCGGTCTGCTGCAGGATACAACGATCCTTTGGATCGGCGAATTCGGCCGGACACCGATCATCAATCCGGCAGCTGGGCGCGATCATTTCCCGGATGCTTGGAGCTGCGTGCTGGCCGGTGGCAATATCGCCGGTGGGCAGGTTTTCGGAAAAACTAGCGACGATGGTCAGCAAGTGGTCGAAGATCCGGTGACGATCGGACAGGTCCTGGCGACCGTCGCGGCCAGCTGTGGCATCGATCCAAAGCTGGAAAATGTTTCTGAGGAAGGACGCCCCATCGCGATCGCCGAAGGCCAGCCGATCGAGCGACTGTTGGCCTGAAATTGTTTCCTGCCCACTGACCTACAGAACTGCCGGATCGACCAAGAGAGCATTCGTCGGCTTCGCGCTCGTTCCGGTTATCTCACGGAATGGATCTCGCGGAGTGGATCTCACAGAGGCACAAAGGCACAGAGGTGTAAGAGGAGAATATCGGTCAAATCTTTCTCCGTGGCTCTGTGCCTCCGTGAGAGACCAAGGACGGAATCGCGGGAGGCAATCTTTTTTCTGAGGACTGCTTGCTGGGGGAAAAAGATTTAGCGGGTTATGGTGGCAGGCTGGTCGGCGGGTTGAGCCAACAGCCATCGCCGGACCGCTTCGGGGGCTTCGTCAATCGCGATGCGGCGCGGCTGGCCATCTGGCCCTTCGACGTAGGCAAAGCGAGCTGGCTGCCGGGCAGTGGTGGTTGGTTGGGGGCTAGAGCCGCGAACGATGGGAGCGAGGCCGATCTTTTCGATCGCTTGATGGAGCACATCGGGGCCGGTGTAGAGCCCCTCATCCCACTCGGGGTCGGCTGCATAGCAGACGCCGATCAATTCCCCGCGATCGTTGAATAGGCCACCGCCGCTGCGCCCCTGCACCGGGGCTCCCGCCACCTCGATGTTCGATGGTCCCAAGTAGCGGTTCAGTTTGGTGACTCTGCTGTCGCGTCGCGTGGGCGCTTGGCCATGATCGCAGCCGTAGCTGAAGACCGTCGCACCTTCCTGGACCGGAAGTCGTGGATGGCACAGTTTGGCCACCATCAACGGCTCGGGGGATCGAAAGCGGACCACGCCCAGGTCCAACTGGTCGGCTTCGTAGTAGACCACTTCCCCCTGATAGGAGTTGCCGCCGCCAAGTCCAAACGTCTCGATGGTCACAGGGGATTTCCCCTGGCCATCGCGAAACAGATGGCCGCAGGTGAGGACCCAGTAGGTGTCGTCCTGGGAGGCGATCAGTGTGCCCGTGCCAAAGCTCTCCGAGGCACCATCGTCGATTTTCAGTCGCACGACGGAACCTTCCAGCGACGAGGTGGGAGGGGTGACGCGGGAGCGACCGGGTTGCTGGACCGGTTCCTGGCCGAGTGTCGCCGAGGGGATGGTGGCGGAAGCGAGTTGAACCTGCGAGGGATTGGGGCGGGTGGCTGGGGGTGGATCGAGCGGTACTAGGGTGGAAGCGAACGGGAGGGGTTGCGATTGCGGGAAGGAGGTTTCCTGGGGAGCAGTTGGTGTGGAGGGTGGTGAGCCGGATTCGGGGATCGGGGCACCCAGGCGATGCAGCAGATGGGGAAGCTGCTGGACTCCGACGATGCGATCGATCTCCTGGCCGGCATCGATGACGATCAGCGTCGGGGAGTGGGAGACGCGCCAGCGCGCCACCAGGGATGGCTGCGATTCCATGTCGATCGAGCGAACCACCCAGCCTCGTTCGACCAATTGCCCGATGGTGGGCAGCATCGTCTGGCAGTCATGGCAGCCGGTGCGGGTGAAGGCGAGGATGACCAGCGGTCGCTGTGCCAGCAGGGCGGTTGCGGGTGTCAGCGCCAGGATCAGCAGCAGAACCAAGAAGCGGAGGGTTGCGGCTGGTAAACTGGTAGAAACCTCGTTGGGCAGGTTGATTGCTCGCATCGTCGCCGATCCTCCCTGATCGCGCTGCTGCTGAACTTCGCCGAAACGGTGCATCCGCATCGGGGTGACCGTGTGGCTGGGGAGTGTCGGGAGTTGGAGGTTGGGCGGCAAGAGCAGTTCAAAATGCTTGCATTGCGGACGGCTCGCTTGCTAGCAATTTCAACGACGTCGACCGCTTCGTGGCTGACGGCGTTGGGAAGAACGTCTGCTTGCTTGGTTATCGGTTCGAAGGTGCAGAAATCAAAATGGAAGGGGGGCTGTGGGGATGGCTGGACAAAAAGCAAAATGGACGCGGCGCGACTGGCAGGCTGCCTTTGGTGCGATGGCTCTCAGCCTAGCAGCTCGACCGATACCCGCCGCCAGCTCTCCTGCGCTGGCCGACGGCGACTGGATTGATGCGCATGTCCATGTCTGGACGCCCGATCTCGATCGGTATCCGATCCAGCCGCAGTTCACGGTCGAACAGATGGTGCCCAGAAGCTTTACCCCCGAGGAACTATTCGCTCATTGCCGTCCCTCGGGGGTCCAGCGGGTGGTGCTGATCCAGATGAGCTATTACGGGACCGATAATCGGTACATGCTGGATCAGATCGCTGCTTATCCTGGCGTCTTTTCCGGAGTTGGCATCGTCGATCACCGCATCGAACAGCTTCCTGAGGCGATCGATCACTTGGCTGAGCATGGGGTGAAGGGACTGCGGATCCATCCGACCAGCGCCGATGAGGCGAAGGAATGGGTTCAGGATGCAGGGATGAATCGGCTTTGGAGTCATTGCGGGAAGACGGGGGTCGCGGTTTGTCCTTTGATCAACCCGGGGGACTTGGAGGCGATTGACCAGTTGGCTGAAAAGCATCGGGACACCACCGTCGTGATCGATCATTTTGCACGGATTGGTGTCAGTGGATCGATCGAAGAAGATCGGCTGCAGAAACTTTGTAGTCTGGCCCGGCATCCCAAGTGCTACGTAAAAACTTCTGCGTTCTATGCGCTGGGTAAAAAGCAAGCGCCGCACGACGACTTGATCCCGATGATTCGCCGCGTCCTGGATGCCTATGGGCCTCAGCGGTTGATGTGGGCCAGCGACTGTCCCTACCAAGTTCAGGCGCCGCACGCTTACGATCCCTCGATCGCACTAGTGCGCGATCGGATCGACTTTCTTTCACCCAGCGATCGAAAGTGGATGCTAAGGGATACCGCCGCGAAGGTTTTCTTCTAGGGTATCGCGATTCCGGAACAAAAACGGCCTAGCGTCTTCCACTGGATGCAGTAAAGCGTTCGCCGCTCACGATGATCCCCCATGGACCGATACCATCCCCCGGTTCTCACCTATTTGCCTCTCACGGAGGCACGGAGACACGGAGAGGGACTGAACCGGTCGACAGATCCTGCAACTCTGTGCGTTGGTGCCTTTGTGAGATGAACGATCTGGGAACGAGGCTAACGAAGGGCCGTTATGAAGCCGCATCCGCATGGCGCAGGTTCTGAATGCTTTCGCGGAGGATGGTTTCGACGCCGGGGGTTTCGTCGAAGACTTCCAGCGAGACCCAGCCTGAGTATTTGACTGACTTGAGAGCGGCCACGATCGGGACAAAGTCGACCTCTCCCATGCCGGGACCCAGCAGGTTGGGATCGTTGGCATGAAAGTGGATCATCAAGTCGGCATGGTCGCGAATGATTTGATCGATCGGTGCTCCTTCACTGCTCATCGCTTTGACGTCCAGATGGAGTCGAATCCAGGGGGAGTCGATTTGTTCGATGATCTGCCGGGCTTGGCTGGCATGATTCAGAAAATTCCCTTCGCCTGGCCCCAGCGGTTCGATGGCGATTTGGACCTGATACTTTTCGAGCGCGGGCAGAGCCCACTGAAGCGTCTCGATCGCGCACTGGGTCGCCTGATCGTGGTTTTGATCGGGTCCGAAATTGCGTTGGGCGGGTGAGCCCAGCACCATGAGATTTCCCCCCAGGTCCTGGCACAGCTTGGCGAGGGTGCCAAGATAGTCAGCAGTTTTTTGACGAATCGCTCGATCGGGTCGCGTCAGATGGAAGCCTTCGGTTTTCGCCAGCAGCCAGTGGAGTCCCAGGATCGGCAATCCATGCCGCTCGGCCGCCTCGCGATAGTCTCGCCTCATTTCCGTAGAGATCTGATCGGCGTAAGTTGCCAGGGTGAAGGGGGCGACTTCGAGTGCCTGGTAGCCAAAGCTGGCAGCAAGGCGAAGTCCTTCCTCGCGAGGCAGATCGCGAAGCAGTTCGTTGCAGACCGCATATCTCATGGAAGTGTTCCGAGTCGGATGTGGGTTACAATGGTGGGGCAAGTCCGATCGCTACAACGATCATTTTAACCTTCTCTGGAGAGATCACGATGGACCGTCGCCGATTCGTCTCGACCAGCGCCCTTGGGGCTGGACTGGCTGCCATGGAATATCGCGAAGCGCTTGCAGCGCTGGCCGATGGGCCGACCAAGCGAGTGGGGTTGATCGGCTGTGGATGGTATGGCAAGTGCGACCTGATGCGACTGATTCAGGTGGCTCCCGTCGAAGTCGTCTCGGTCTGCGATGTCGACTCCCGGATGGTCGATGAGGCGGTGGAGTGGACCAGTCAGCGTCAGAAGTCGAAGAACAAACCGCGGACCTACAAAGATTACCGCAAGATGCTGGCGGAAAAGGATCTCGACATCGTCCTGATCGCCACGCCCGATCATTGGCATGCGCTTCCGATGATCGAAGCATGCAAGGCGGGAGCCGATATTTATGTACAGAAGCCGATCAGCGTCGATGTCGTCGAAGGTCAGGCGATGCTGGCGGCGGCCAGGAAGTACCAGCGTGTGGTGCAGGTGGGGACGCAGCGACGCAGTACGCCTCACTTGGTGGAAGCGAAGCGCGACATCGTCGACGCCGGAAAACTTGGCAAGGTGGCTCACGCGGAAGTCTATTGCTACTACCACATGAGGGCTCGCGAGAATCCACCTGACATCGCACCGCCCGAATCGCTCGACTACGACTTCTGGACCGGTCCGGCGCCGATGCGACCCTACAACAAACTGGTGCATCCAAGAAGCTGGCGAGCGTTCATGGAGTATGGCAACGGCATCGTCGGGGATATGTGCATCCACATGCTGGATACGGTTCGATGGATGCTGGAGTTGGGCTGGCCGACACAGGTAGCTTCGCAGGGTGGGATTCTGGTCGACCGGGAAAGCCGTGCCAACATCAGCGACACGCAGTCCGCTCTTTTCGACTTTGGAGATCTGAAGGTGACTTGGAATCATCGCACCTGGGGGGACGCACCCGATCCGAAATATCCTTGGGGGGCGACCATCTATGGAGATCAGGGGACGCTGCGATTGAGTGTGCAGAGTTATGATTTCCAACCGCGGCAGGGTCAGGCTGTGCACAAGGATGTGACGATGGAACTGGAGGAGTATCCGGAAGACAAGACGGAGAAAGATCTGGAGAAGCACGTTGCGCCGGCGATCCGCTACCACATGCTCGATTTCCTCAAGGCGATTGCCGATCGATCGAAGCCGGTGGCCGATATCGAGCAGGGGCATATCTCCACCACCAGCTGCATCCTGGCGAATCTGTCGATGGAGTTGGGGCGATCGCTGACCTGGGATCCCAAGACGCATCAGGTGGTTGGGGACGAGGAGGCGACCAGACGGCTGCGCCGTGAGTACCGCGGACCTTGGGAGCATCCCGAGCCGGATGCGGTGTAGGGAGGGTCAGCTTGAAGATGCTGCCTGGGCAAGGTATTTCTGAAATGTCTCTTCGTCGATATTTCGGCCGCTGAGGACGCAGACGATATCCCCATCCGAGGCGTCGATATCGACCGATCGCTGCAGCAGCGCCGCCAGGGTGACGACCCCTGAGGGTTCGGCGCGAAGGCCATGGTGGCGATAGAGCCATGCCAGAGCATCGCAGGTCTGTTGGTCTGAGACGGCGACCGAATGGGGGACATGCTCGCGAAGGATCGGCCAGTTGTGCTGGCCGACGTCGTAGGAGAGCAATCCGTCGCAAATGCTGGAGGGGTGGTCCAGTCGTGTGCGTTGCTGAGCGGCCAGGGAGCGGCGGTAGTCATCGGCCCCTTCCGGTTCGACGCCGATGCACTTCGCGTCAGGAAACCCAGCATGGATCGCCAGGGCATGGCCAGCCATCAGCCCACCCCCGCTGACCGCACAGAGGAAATGGCTCAGGCTTCGCTGCTGGCTTTGGAGTGTTTGGACGATCTCCCAGCCGCCGACGCCGTTGCCTGCGATCACCATTGGGTCGTCGTAGGGAGATGCCTGAAGCGCTTTTTCTTGCTCGGCGATCTGCCGGGTCATTTGATCGCGAATGCCGGTCAGGTGATCGGTGGCGATCTGGTAGGTGAGGACCTGGGCTCCGAAGGACTGAGTGATCTGGAATTTGATTTTTGGAGCGGTGTCGGGCATGACGAGAATCGCCCGTTTGCCGAACTGCCGCGCGGCGAAGGCGAGGCCGGAGGCGAAGTTTCCCGAGCTGTGGGCGGCGACGGGGCGATCCCCCAGCGTTGGTGCATGTTCGGCCATCCATCGGAGGGCGCCATAGACCTTGAAGGAACCGACTGGGGACCAGCCATAATCCTTGATCCAGACCTGTCGGTGCGCTGGCAGGCCGAGGTGACGTTCCAGGGCAAGCGAACGGATCAGTGGGATGGGGGTCAGGTGGCGGTGGACGATGGGGCACGCCTGGAGGACATCGGAGGCATCGGGGATGCGGAGATTCATGGTGCTGTTTTTCAGGGTAGAGATCAGGTGGCAAGTCGATCGCGCCATCCGTCGGCGTAGGGGCGTTCCCAAAGCGACTGTTGCTTTGGATCTTCGAGAATCTGCTGTGACTGGGGATCGAAACGGAGGATGCGGCCGGTGCGCTGGGCGATGTTGCCCAGATGGCACAGGAGCGTGCTGAGATGGCCCTCCAGAATCGGTTGATTCAGTCGCTTCGGGTCGCTGGATCGGACCGCATCGAGGAAGTTGACGAGGTGCTCCTGCATCCCCTGCCCTGTTGCCTTGGCCTCTTCGATCTTCTGATTGCGTCGGTTGTAGATCCGGTAGCTGCCCCCTTCGTCGAGGTCCATCGATCCATCGGTGCCGTGGAAGGAGACGAAGGCAGATTCGCTGTGGGGGCTGCAGGAGAGCCCTTCGTAGAGGATCTGCTTGCCATCGGCAAATTCAAACGACACGATCTGGGTGTCGGGGGTTTGCTGGTCGTCTTCGAACGCATAACGTCCCCCGGAACTGACGACGCGGATGGGGGAGGTGGTCTGGAGTCCCCAGCGGGCTAGATCGAGCATGTGGATGCCGTTGTTTCCCAGCTCGCCGTTTCCAAAGTCCCAGAACCAGTGCCAGTTGTAATGCACCACATTGGTGCGGAAGGGTTGCGCTGGTGCGGGGCCCAGCCACTGGGGGTAATCGAGTTCAGTTGGGGGATCGGAAGGAGATTGCGATCCGATCGATCCTCGGGATGCAAAGTAGCGGGCTTGGCTGTAGTAGACCTTGCCGATGACTCCCGAGTGGAGCTTGCGCATCGCTTCCTGGATCCCCAGACTGCTACGTCGCTGGGTACCGACCTGGACACAGCGGTTGAATTTTTCTGCAGCCCGGATCATCCACTGGCCTTCGGCCGGATTGTGGCTGCATGGTTTCTCGACGTAGACATGCTTGCCGGCTTGGCAGGCGAGGATCGTTGCAGGGCCGTGCCAGTGGTTGGGTGCGGCACAGACGATTGAATCGACGGAGGGGTCGTCGAGCATCTTCTGGAAGTCGCCGATCGCTTCGACCTGAGGGGACGATTCCCGGATCGCCTCAGCCCCTGCCTCGGCCCGCTTGCGATCGGGGTCGCATGCGTAGCGAATCGACACACCGGGCAGCTTGAGAAATTCCTTCGCCAGCGCCAGGCCGCGTTGCATCCCCATGATGCCTAGCGTGACAGTGGC
>Ga0315902_10014122_pt1 | contig 10288 bp, 5 predicted proteins | sample LakEriMetagenome_9_FD_203523 | JGI IMG/M metagenome (GOLD analysis project Ga0315902, IMG submission 203523) | Freshwater fungal communities from buoy surface, Lake Erie, Ohio, United States - Buoy 12 MA117 | ecosystem: Environmental > Aquatic > Freshwater > Lake > Lake biofilm | place: USA...
GCCGCCTCGCTCTGGAAGATGGTGGCCATGCGGAGCCCCCCCGGGACATCACGCCACACCCGCGTCCACTCCACGGCCACGCCGGAGAGGGCCACGCGGTCCGCGATGACGTTGGTGCGGAACTGCCGGCCGCTGACCTGCCGCGCCAGCGAGAAGGTGTTCACCACGTCGGTATCGCCGGCCGACCATTGCCGCTCGATGAAAAGTCGCCACCGGAGGGCCGAGCGACGGCCGGTGCGCTGGTCGACCAGCTCGGCGCCATACGTGCGGTAGTAGAACCCTTCATCGCGCCCGTAGAGCAGCGCCGGCAGCGAGGGCCCGGCCGTCAGGGCGCCGGCCCACTCCGGGTTGCTGGCGGCAAGCCGATGAAAGACGGTGGCCGTCACGGTGCGGGGGCCGCCGGTTCGTTCGAGCGCGAGTTCACCGTTGCCATGACGATCGGCGTGACCGATGCGCCCGGTGGCGCGCACGGTGTACCCCGCACCGAGCGACTGCCGGAGTTGGGCACCGATGGAGAGCCCTTCAATGCGGTTGTAGCGCAGGAACTCCGTTCCCCATGCCAGCTGGGGGCGGGAGATCGCTATCCCCGGCTGAAGCGAGAGCCCCAGCGCCTCCAGCAGGGCATCCCGTCCGGTCGCGCTCGTGCCCGGCACATCGGCCGCATCGAGCCGGGGCAATGCTGCTGCGCTGCGCAGACGATCCGGATTGCATGGCATGTCGAACGCCACGCGGAGCCGTCCATCAAATCGGCTGTCCACGCGGGTATAGACACTGTCGCGCGCGCACAACCGGGCCCGCTGCCGCTCACCCGGCGAGAGGGTCGTGTCGACGGCCAGGGTCCCAGGGTCCGTCCCGGCCTGCGCCGCGCCGCTGCCGATGGAGACCGAGATCTCCGCCGGCGCATCCACCACCGTGCTGCTGTCTCCCGCGTTCACGGTATCCCCTCGGGCTCTCGCCAGCCGCGTCGCTGGGATGGCGCGCAGTGGGAACGTGGCGTTGATGTCCTGGTACCGGAACGATTCGTCCAGCTGATACGGGACCCGGACGAAACCGAACTGGACGCGATAGCTCGCGCTGTGGGCGCGCGGCAGCCAGAAACGGCCGGCGTACAACCCGTACTCCACGGTGATGCCCTCCAGCTCGGCCCGTGCCGGCTGAAATACCGCCTTGACCAGACGGGGCGGCTCCTCGTCCTCCGGGCGCGCGCGCGCCAGGAGCCGAGCCCGCTCGAGGGAGTCCTTCACGTAGAGGGGGCGGCCGAAACGCGCCCGTGCGAGGGAATCCCGCAGCGGTCCGGCGACGGTCGTCTGGCGACGTTCTTCCCCCGTCTCCTCACTGGCCACATCCCAGATCTCGATCGCGGCTGCCAGGCGATAGGCCGCGCGGACCAGCTCACCGCCTCGCCGATCAAACCAGAAGGACCCCACAAAGAGACGCCGATCGGGCCGTCGCGCCGAGATGCGGAGCTCGCGCAGCGGAATCACGCGGCCATCGGGGAGCGTGATGGAGGCCGAGTCGCCACTGGCATAGCGATAGTAGGCCTCGGCGCCACGGGCGAGCGGGTGGATCAGATCCCGTTCATCAATGTCCGAGCGCACCACCCCGAAATCGCTGCTGGGGAACCAGAGGGTTTCCCGGCCTGGGAAGTACGGAATGGTGACGGCGTCCGTGATGGTCCCGCGCGTGTTGCCCCCCAGCGAAGAAGCCAGACGCGACCCGATCGGCGTGACGCGCACGCCCACATCGCGTCGCCAGGCGATCTCCGCGACGTTGTCTCCACGCACGAGCCGCTTTTCGAGTCCGAGCCGGCGGGCGCCGAGCGCCACGTCGAACCGCTGCGTGGTGGTGGCCCGGTATGCGAAGAGGGCACTGTCCTGCCGCATGCGCGCCACTCGAGCCAGCGCCACCAGCGCCCGGGCCTCGGCATCCGCAAACGCCGTGGGGAGCGCCGAATCGGCTCGGAGACGGCGCACGGTGCTGTCCGGCGCGGTACGCTCACGGGCCATCCGCCGCGCGTCGCGCGTGACCTGCCGGAGCTGCTCGCGCTCCTCAGGCGAGACCACGGTATCCGGGCTGCCGGCGTTTCGGCCGGGCGCACCCGGTGGCGGTGCGGGGGTGGGGGCCGGCCGTGCCGCACCAGCGCGTACACAGGCGGCCAGCACCAGCATGACCGGCAGCACCACCGGAAGGCGCGTACGGGGTGCGGAAGGCGGAGTGGAGCGGGATGGGATCATCGGGGAGGCGAGGGGTGCGGACCGCACGGGGCCTACGCGCGAGCCGGACGAGCGGTTTCACCTGACCGGGCGTAATTTCGCCGAGTGTCGCCTCAGCAAGCAGCGAGGCGTACCCTTGGGTCTCCCCCCAGTTCCCCTGCCCCGCCGGAGTCTGCCGTGTCCCTGATCCCGTTGCGCCCGCTCTCCACCACGGTGGCCCGGGCATTCGCCCTCACCGCCCTGGCCAGCAGCCTGCTGGCCGCCTCCAGCCGCCGCCTGCCGGCCCAAACGGCCCAGACGGGGGCCGCCGCCACGGCCCCGGCGGACCCGCGCCTGGCGAAACTGAAGGAGGAAGCCCTCCAGATGGTGCAGGCCCGGTCGAAGCAGGTCCAGGAGATCGTGGACATGCTCTTCTCCTTCCAGGAGCTGGGCTTTCAGGAGTGGGAGTCGCAGAAGTACCTCACGGGGCTGCTGGCCAAGGAAGGCTTCACCATCGAGAAGGGCGTCGCAGGCATCCCCACGGCGTGGACCGCCAAGTGGAGCTACGGCACCGGCAAGCCGGAGATCTCCCTGGGCTCGGATGTGGACGGCATCCCGCAGGCCAGCAACAAGCCCGGCGTTGGCTACAAGGATCCCATGGTGACGGGCGGCCCCGGACACGGCGAGGGGCACAACGCCGGTCAGGCGCTCAATGTCGTCGCCGCGATCGTGGTGAAGCAGCTCATGCAGCGCGACAAGATCGACGGTACGCTGCTGCTCTGGCCCGGCATCGCCGAAGAGCAGATGGCGGGCAAGGCGTTTCTGGTCCGCGCCGGCGTCTTCAAGAACACCGACGTCACCCTCTTCACGCACGTCGGCAATGACCTCGGCGTCTCCTGGGGCGCCAGCGGCTCGAGCGCACTCATCTCGGCCGAGTTCCGATTCCGGGGCTCGAGCGCGCACGCGGCCGGGGCGCCATGGCGTGGCCAGTCGGCGCTCGATGCCGTGATGCTCATGGCGCAGGGGTGGGAGTACCGCCGAGAGCACCTGCGCCTGCAGCAGCGCTCGCATTACGTGATCAAGGATGGTGGCGACCAGCCCAATGTGGTCCCGAGCACGGCCAGCATCTGGTTCTACTTCCGTGAGCAGGACTACCCGCGCACGATGGCGCTCTTCGAAGTCGGGCAGAAGATCGCCCAGGGGGCGGCCATGATGACCGACACCAAGCTCGATACGGTGATGATCCTCGGCTCCGGGTGGTCGGCACACTTCAGCAAGCCGATCGCTGAAGCCATGCACCAGAACATCCAGACGGTCGGCATGCCGCAGTGGGACGACAAGGATCAGACCCTCGCCAAGGGGATCCAGCGGGAGCTCGGCCAGCCAGACTTCGGGCTCGAGTCGCAGGTGAACAAGCAGCTGCGCGGCGCGGAAACGCCACAGAACTGGATGGGGGGCGGCTCCGATGACATCGGCGATATCGCCTGGAACGTCCCCACGGTCACGCTGCGCTTTCCGTCCAACATCCCGTCGCTTCCAGGGCACAACTGGGCGAACGCGATCTCGATGGCCACGCCCATCGCCCATAAGGGCGCCCTGGCCGGGGCCAAGGTGCAGGCGCTCACGCTGCTCGATATCCTCCTCACGCCGAAGGTCGTCACCGACGCGTGGGACTACTTCAAGAACGTCCAGACGAAGGATGTGAAGTACAAGCCGTTCATCCGGCCCGGCGATCAGCCGCCCATCTGGCTCAACGCGGACATCATGGCGAAGTACAAGCCGCAGCTGCAGAAGTTCTACTACGATCCCAGCAAGTACAAGACGTATCTCGAACAGCTCGGGATCGAGTATCCCACGGTCCGGCCGCTTGAGACGAAGCCGCGGGGCGACAACTGATGGGGCGATGGGCAGCGGTTGGGGCCGTGGCTGCGGCCCTGCTGGGGCTGGTGCCGGTCGCGGCATCGGCCCAGCAGGCTGACGCGGCACTCCTCGCCGAGATTGATCGGCGCACGGCGGCCATTGCCGACAAGGTCACGGCGTGGCGACAGGACATTCACCAGCACCCCGAGCTCGGCTATCAGGAGAAGCGTACGGCCGCGCTCGTCGCCGCGCACCTCAAGGCACTCGGGCTCGAAGTCCAGGAGAACGTCGGTGGCATCCCGGGAGTGGTGGGGATCCTGAAGGGAGGCAAGCCGGGTCCCACCGTGGCGCTTCGGGCCGACATGGACGCGCTGCCGGTCACCGAGGCCGTCGATGTGCCGTACAAGAGCATGGTCCGTACGGTCTACAACGGCATCGAGACGGGCGTGATGCACGCCTGCGGGCATGACATGCACACGGCGATCCTCATGGGAACGGCCGAAGTGCTGACCGGTCTGCGCGCCCGGATCCCCGGGACGGTGAAGTTTCTCTTCCAGCCGGCCGAGGAGGTCCCGCCACGCGGGGGTGCACAGCCCATGATCGATGCGGGCGTGATGCAGGGGGTCGACGGCGTCTTCGGCCTGCATGTGGGAACGGGGCCCAGCGGCGCCCTGAGCTATCGGCCGGGGCCGACCAATGCATCGGCCGACGGATTCCGGATCATCGTGCACGGGCGGCAGACGCATGGGGCGTTCCCGTCACGCGGCGTGGACCCCATCGTGGTCAGCGCCGAGATCGTGACGGCGCTGCAGACGATCGTCTCCCGCTCCGTGGACCTCAGCGCCGGGCCGGCCGTGGTGACCGTCGGCGCCATTCACGGAGGGCTGCGCGAGAACATCATCCCCGATTCCGTCTGGATGATCGGCACCATCCGGACCTTCGATGGTCCCACCCGGGCACTCATCGCCGAGCGGATGAAGGCGCTGGCCACGAACATTGCGGCGGCCCATGGCGCCACGGTCGAGGTACAGGTGGATCAGGGCTACGGCATCACCATCAACAACGGCGCCATGGTCTCCCGGTTCGCGCCCGTGCTGAAGCGGGTGGCGGGAGCGGCAGGAGCAGCCGAGTCGAAGACGGCCTCGATGGCCGGCGAAGACTTCTCCCGCCTCGCCGAGAAGGCGCCGGGGTTCTTCTTCAACCTGTCGGTGACGCCGCCGTCAATCGACTGGAAAACGGCAGCCAGCAACCACTCCCCGCTCTTCCAGGGGGATGACAAGGCACTCCCCGTCGGAGTCCGGGCGATGAGCCAGGTGGCCGTGGAGTTCCTCGCCGGCGGCGGGATGCCCCGCATCCCCTGATGAAGGCCCTGAGCGGGTCGATGCGGCCGCGGCCGCATCGACCCGTTACACGGTTCCTAGCCGCGAGCCGCGATCGTGCGGATCGCCTCGGCGAGCCGATCGCAGTCTTCGGGGCGGTTGTAGAGCGTCGGCGTGACGCGGACGCAGTCTCCCTTGGCGATGCCGGTGCGCTGGAACGTGAAGATCCCGAATTCGTCGAGGAGGGTACGGGCAAGCGCCGCATTGGCCGCCGGCGTCCCTCGGCCATGGAGGCGGAACCCGGTAATGGCCCCCACGAGTGAGGGATCGTCCGGCGTGAGCACCTGGACGCCGGGGACGTTGCGCACGGCGTGCACCCACCGGTCGCGCAGATAGCGTAGCCGAGCGGCCTTGCGCTCGATCCCGAGCTGCCGCTGGAAGGCGAGCGCGTCGGGAATGGTCAGCACCGTGGCGAAGTTGGTCGTGCCGGTGTGCAGGCGGCTCTCGATGCGGGTCATGGGCGCGCTCTCGTCGGCATGGGCCCGGTCGATCCGGTCGAGTGCAGCTTCGCGGATGACCATGGCGCCCACGCCCACCGGCGCACCCAGCCACTTGTGGACGTTGAGCCCCACGAAGTCGGCGCCAAGGTCGGCCACGGTGAGCGGCACCTGGCCGAAGGAGTGTGCCGCATCGACCACGGTATCCACCCCCCGCGCCCGGGCCAGATCGGCGATGGCCTTCACCGGATGGATGAGCCCCGTCTTGTTGTTGCAGTGCGTGAGCAGGAGCAGCTTCGTGCGCGGCTCGCGGTCCAGCGCGGCCGTATAGGCCGCCAGGATGGCGTCATGCGACGCCGGCTCGGGGATGTCGAGCGTGACCACACGCGCGCCGGTGCGCGCCGCCAGGGCGTTCATGGCCCACTGCATGGCGTTGTAGTCCAGGTCGGCGTACATGACCACATCACCGGGCCCGACGCGGCGGTACTGCCCGATGATCGCCTGCAGCGCCTCGGTGGCATTGCGCGACAGCAGCAGCTCGGTGGGCTTGACGCCAACGAAGGCCGCGAGCTGCTCCCTGGCCGCCTGCATGAGCGGCGGGAAGGCGCGACGGGCGAAGAACGAGGATTCCCGATTGACTCGATCGAGATGCGCATGGTAGGCCGCCAGCACCGGAGCGGCCATCATGCCGAAATAGCCGGCCTCGAAGTTGACCACAGCCTCGGTGACCGGGTACTGCCGGGCCACGGCGTCCCAGTACGTCTCATCGCGCGCCAGAGTGTCGAGTGGCCCTGCCGGAGGGACGGGCAGGGGCGATACCACCCGGTGCGCCCCTGGCATGGCATCGCGTGGGGTTGCCTCGGCCGACAGGAGCGACGGCGCCAGGCAGGCGGCGGAACCGGCGGCCGCGTGCTGCAGGAAACGACGGCGGGACGAGTGGAAGGACATCAGCGCACGTTGGCTAGTGGGATGACCGAATCGGGGCGAGATTCGAAGGAGGGAGCTCGCCTATCGAACATCCGGGTACCGCGGGCTATTGGCAACTCCCCGACCCTTTGCCTCTCCGCTCATGCACGTAGAAAAGCGTCACTGGACACCGGCTCATGGGTGGCAGATCCTGCGCCCGTTTCCGTCACCAGCCACGCCGCAGCTGGTGCTGGTCTTCGGCGCCCGCGAGGCCATCGGCAACCCGACGCTGCGGGCACAGCTCCGCGAATGGTATCCGGCGGCGCATCTCACGGGGTGCTCCACCTCGGGCGAGATCGCCGGAACCGAGGTGGCCGATGACGGCCTGGTGACCATGGCCTTGCACTTCGAGCATGGCACCGTGCGCGTGGCCAGCCGGAACGCCGAGACCAGCGGTGACATCGGCTCGTCCTGCATCGAGACGGGACGCTCGCTCGCGGAGGAACTGGCAGGACCGGCGCTCCGGCATGTCCTCGTCTTCTCGGATGGGATCCACGTGAACGGGTCAGCACTCGCCGAGGGCTTTGCCCAGCGCCTGCCCCCCGGCGTCGTGGTGACCGGCGGACTCGCCGGCGATGCCGCCCGATTCGAACAGACGCTCGTGCTCGTGGACGACCGGTGCTCCGACAAGGCCATGGTGGCAATCGGCCTGTATGGCGAGCGCCTGCACATCGGCCACGGCTCGCTGGGTGGATGGGATCCGTTCGGCCCGGAACGCGTCATTACCCGGTCGAAGGGGAATGTGCTGTACGAATTGGACGGGGCCCCCGCGCTGGACCTCTACAAGACGTACCTCGGTCCGCATGCCAAGGACCTCCCGGGCAGCGGTCTCCTCTTCCCGCTCAACGTTCGTCCGCCGGATGGCGGGACGGCGCTGGTGCGCACCATCCTCGGCGTGGACGAGGCCAATCACAGTCTGACCTTTGCGGGAGACGTGCCGGAGGGGTACAGAGCCCAGCTCATGAAGGCCAACTTCGACCGGTTGATTGACGGCGCTCAGGGCGCGGCGGTGCAGGCGGCTGCCCCGTTCAGCGATGGGCCACCGGCCGCTGCCCTGCTCATCAGCTGCGTGGGACGGAAGCTCGTGCTGCGGCAGCGGATCGAGGAGGAAGTGGAAGGCGTCCGTGACACGCTGGGTCACGGCACGGCGATGATCGGCTTCTACTCGTACGGAGAGATTGCACCGGGGGTGGCCGGGCGGTGCAGCGAGCTGCACAACCAGACCATGACGATCACCACCTTTGACGAACGCTGACGGCGGATGAACGCGGAGTCCCTGCACAAACTCCTCGCACGGCAGCTGCGGCGGCACTTCGGATCGCTCGAGGCGGTGCCGGCGGCACTGCATCCGTTCCTCGAGGTCGTGGATCGGGCCTACCGCCAATCGGACGAAGACCGGGCGCTCATGGAGCACTCGCTGGAGACCGTGTCGGGCGAACTGGCCGAGCGGCTGCAGCGCATTGCCATGGTCACCGATGAACGGGAGCAGGTGCAGGTGGCGCTGTCGCAGCTGGAGGCCACGATCGAGTCCACCGCCGACGGCGTGCTGGTGCTCGATCTGGGCGGTCGGATCCAGCGTGCCAACCAGGCCGCGCTACGCCTCTGGAACGCCTGGGATCCCGCCGCCCCCGAAGCCGTTCCGGACGACCTGCTGGATCGGGTGCAGGCTGAACTGGTCGATGAGCGCGACTTGCGGGCCACGCTGGTCCGTCCGGCAACGGGCCCCGAGGGCGCGGTGCGGGACGAACTGCGGACGCGGCACGGTCGCGTCATCGAATGGCAGGGGGCCCCACAGCGGGTGGATGATCACGTGGTGGGATGGGTCTGGAATTTCCGCGACATCACCGACCGCCTGCAGCTCCAGGAGCAGCTGCGGCAATCGCAGAAGATGGAAGCGATCGGCCAGCTCGCCGGCGGCGTGGCCCACGACTTCAACAACCTGCTCACCGTCATCGATGGCAACGTCGAGCTGGCCGTGACGTCGCCCGACCTGCCGTTGCACCTGCTTGAACTCCTGCGCGAGGTGCGTCAGGCCACGGCGCGGGCGGCGCAGCTCACGAGCCAGCTGCTGGCCTTCAGCCGGAAGCAGACGCTGCGCAGTACCGTCTTCGATCTCGCGGACACGGTGACCGGCCTCACGCCGATGCTGCGACGGTCCATCGGCCCCACGATCACGCTGCAGACGCACCCGCACCCGGGGTACGTCCACGCCGACCGCGGGCAGCTCGACCAGGTGCTCCTCAACCTCGTCATCAATGCGCGGGACGCCATGGCCGGGCGGGGCACGATCCTCATCCGCAGCGGCACCCGTGACGTGACGGACCCCTTGCAGGGGGTGCAGGGCGATCGCATCCCGGTCGGACGGTACGCCGTCCTGAGTGTGGGTGACGACGGGCCCGGTATTTCGGAGGCACTGCACGACCGGATCTTCGAACCCTTCTTTACGACGAAGGCCCCCGGCGAGGGGACCGGATTGGGATTGGCCATGGTGTACGGCCTGGCGCGGCAGTCGGGAGGCTACGTGCTCCTCGAAAGCCGGGAGGGACAGGGTACCCGCATCGAGATCCTCCTCCCGGTCCACGAACCGTCCGCGCCACCCGTCGTGGCCATGCCGACACCGGAGCGGGTCCGGGAAGTCGAAAGCCGGCGGGTGCTCGTGGTGGATGACGAGGACGCGGTGCGCCGCCTCGTGTGCGCCGTGCTGGAGCGGCAGGGGTATGCCGTCGATCAGGCCCCGAATGGCCGGGAGGCGCTGGCCCTCCTGGATACCGGCGCCGAGTTCGACCTGGTGGTCAGCGACGTCATCATGCCCGAGATGGGCGGGCGGGAGCTGGGACGGCATCTGCGCACGCGTCACCCGCAGCTGCCGGTGCTCTTCATGTCCGGCTACAGCCACGAGGAGATGGACGCGCACGGTGGTGTCCTGGACAGCGGGCTGGTGCTGCTCACGAAGCCGTTCAACGTGGGACAACTCCTCAAGGCCGTGCGCGGCATGCTGCCATGACGGGCGAGCCATGACCACGGGTGCGCTGGGTGACTGTTCGCCCGATGCGTTCCGCGCCGCGGCGCACGCGGCGGTGGACTGGATTGCGGACTACCTCGAACACCCCGAGCGCCACCCCGTGCGCAGCCGTGTCCAGCCGGGTGACGTGCGGGCAGCCCTTCCGGCCGAGCCGCCGCCACACGGCGAATCGCTCGAGGCCATGTTGCACGATGTGCAGACCACGCTGCTCCCTGGCATCACGCACTGGAATCACCCCGGCTTTCTCGCGTACTTCGCCAACAGCGGATCCTATCCGGGCATTCTCGGTGAGCTGATCGCCGCCGGGCTCAACGCCAATGGCATGCTGTGGGCCACCAGCCCGGCCGTGACCGAACTGGAACAGGTCGCGCTCGACTGGCTCCGTCAGCTCATGGGGCTCACCCCGGGCTGGTTCGGCGAGATCACCGATAC
>Ga0315902_10014123_pt1 | contig 10288 bp, 7 predicted proteins | sample LakEriMetagenome_9_FD_203523 | JGI IMG/M metagenome (GOLD analysis project Ga0315902, IMG submission 203523) | Freshwater fungal communities from buoy surface, Lake Erie, Ohio, United States - Buoy 12 MA117 | ecosystem: Environmental > Aquatic > Freshwater > Lake > Lake biofilm | place: USA...
CTGCACCTCGGTGACGTCCACGTGCTTGGAGGTGAACCCCGCACGGATCACGTTGTCGCTGGATGCCATGACCTCCAGCCCCGCCCCGTGGAGGTAGGCGTGCAGGTTGCCCGCGGGGAGGGAGATCGCCTCGCCCGGCGCGAGGTGCACGTGGTTGAGCAGCGGTGCCACGCGCAGGCCGCGGTCGCCAGGGTGCATCGCGCCGATGCGCCGCAGCCATTCCGGGCACGCGCCGAGGTCGGGCGCGGTGCGCTGGTCGAACGCCCACAGCATGTAGCCGTCGATGCCGTAGAGGTCGAGCATCTCGGCCTCCTCGTGCCACCGGTACGCCTTCAGCTGCTCCACCGTGGAGTCGACGTCGTCGAACCCGCAGAGCGCCTCGAATTCGGTGAGGGCAACGAGCATCTCCGGCTTGGGTGACTCGTCGCGGTAGTTGCGGCGCGGGTCGTCGAGGGCGGTGCCCGCGGCGTTCTCGCGCGCGAAACCCCGGCGTGCCTGGTCGGCGGTGGGGTGCGTCTGGAGCGAGAGCGGCGAGGCGCACGAGAGCACCTTGACGAGCATCGCCATCGGGCCCGTCTCGACCTCCAGTGGGTTCCCGTCCTCGGTGGTCGACGGTGCGACATGGTGCGTGCCCAGCCACCACTCCGCCCACGGCGACCCGTCCGCCGGGCGGCCGAGGAGTGCCGGCAGGAACGAGGTGTCGCCCCAGTCGTAGTGCTGGACGGAACCGGTGATGCGCAGGGGCACGCGTCAGCCCCGCGACAGGGCGACGACGGCATCGGCCGCCGCGCCGACAGGGACCGCGGTGTTCGTGCCGGCGTGCCGGTCGCGCACCTCCACGTTGCCCTCCGCGAGGGACTTGCCGACCACGACGATCGTGGGGATGCCGATGAGCTCCGCGTCCTTGAACTTCACGCCGGGGGAGACCCCGTTGCGGTCGTCGATCAGCACCTCGAGCCCGCGGGACTCGAGGTCGCGGGCGAGAGCCTCGGCCGCCTGCGTGATTGCGTCGTCGTTCTTCCCGGTGACGACCACGTGGACGTCAGCCGGGGCGACGGCGCGCGGCCACTTCAGGCCGAGCTCGTCGTTGAATGCCTCGGCAATGGACGCGACGGCACGCGACACGCCGATTCCGTAGGAGCCCATCGTGACGGTGACCTGCCTGCCGTTCTGGTCGAGCACCTGCAGGCCCAGTTTGTCGGCGTACTTGCGGCCCAGCTGGAACACGTGGCCGATCTCGATGCCGCGCGCGATCTCCACCGGGCGCGAGCACACGGGGCAGGGGTCGCCGGCGCGCACCTCCACGGCCTCGATGGCGCCGTCGGCGGCGAAGTCACGGCCGTTCACGAGGTGCAGCACGTGCGTGTCGGCGCGGTTCGCACCCGTCACCCAGGCCGAACCGGGCACCACGTTGGGGTCGAGCAGGTAGCGGATCCCCGTGGCGGACGAGGTGCCCAGCACCTGCGGCCCGATGTAGCCGCGCACGAGACCGGGATGGGCGGCGAAGCCCGCCTCGTCCAGGGGCTCGACCTCGGCGGGTGAGACCTGCGCCTCGACGCGCTTGAGGTCCACCTCGCGGTCGCCGGGGACGCCCACCACGACCGTCTCCCGCGAGCCGTCGGGATAGCGCAGCGAGAGCACCACGTTCTTCAGCGTGTCCGCGGCGGCCCAGGGCCTGTCGGTGCGCGGGTGGTTCGCGTTCAGGAAGTCCACGAGCGAGGCAATGGTGCCGCAGCCGGGCGTGACGACCTCCGTCGTGGCGGGGTGCTCTGCGGTCTCGGGCGCGAGGGCACCGGTCGTGACGGCCTCGGTGTTGGCTGCGTAGTCGCATGAGGTGCAGCGGACGAACGTGTCCTCGCCGGCCTCGATCGGGGCGAGGAACTCCTCGCTCATGGAGCCGCCCATCGCGCCGCTCATCGCCTTCACGATCACGTACGGGAGGTGGAGGCGGCTGAAGATGCGCTCGTAGGCGTCGCGGTGGTCGTCGTAGCTCTTCTGCAGTCCTGCCTCGTCGATGTCGAACGAGTAGCTGTCCTTCATCAGGAACTCGCGGCCGCGCAGCAGGCCCGCGCGGGGCCGTGCCTCGTCGCGGTACTTCGTCTGGATCTGGTACAGCGAGACCGGCAGGTCCTTGTAGGAGGAGTAGAGGTCCTTCACGAGAAGCGTGAACATCTCCTCGTGGGTCGGCCCGAGCAGGTAGTCGGCGCCCTTCCGGTCGACGAGGCGGAAGAGGTTGTCGCCGTACTCGTTCCAGCGGTTCGTCTGCTCGTACACGTCGCGGGGGAGAAGGGCCGGGAAATGGACCTCCTGGGCCCCCATCGCGTCCATCTCCTCTCGCACGATCGCCTCGACCTTGCGCAGGACCCTCCAGCCGAGCGGGAGCCAGGTGTACCCGCCCGGGGCCGCCCTGCGGATGTACCCGGCACGCACGAGAAGGCGGTGGCTCGGCACTTCGGCGTCGGACGGGTCCTCGCGGAGGGTGCGGACGAAGAGCTGGCTGAGACGGAGCATGCGGAACAAAACCCTACTGGCGGCTGGTACGCTGTCTGCCGTCCTTTGAAGTTCGGTGAACATGAAGGCACGGGCCCAGGGTCCGTGCCTTTTGTTCTGTTAGGGGCCGGTGACAGCCGGCCAGAGAGGTGGTGAGCCACATGTCCAACGTGATTGACAGGGTCACCGAGATGGTGACGCCCATCCTCTCTGACCTCGGTCTCGAGCTCTACGACCTCGACTTCGCCGGCGGCGTCCTGAAGGTCACCATCGACACCCCGCCCGGCGGCCCTTCCGGCGTCGACATCGACCAGATCGCCCTCGTCACGCGCCTCCTCGGCCGCGAGCTGGATCACGACGAGAACGCGGTCCCGGGCCGGTTCACCCTCGAGGTGTCCAGCCCCGGCCTGGAGCGCACGCTGCGCACCCCTGCCCACTTCGCCCGCGAGACCGGCAAGGAGGTCAACGTCCGGCTGCGCGAGCAGCTCGACGGCCGCCGCCGCGTCAACGGTCTCCTCGTCTCGGCGTCCCCCAGCGCGGCCGTCGTCCGCGAGGAGGACGGCACCGAGGTGGAGATCCCGCTCGACATCATCGACAAGGCCCGCACCGTGTTCGTCTGGGAGACGAACCCGAAGCCGAACTCGCCCGAGGCACGCGCCAAGGGCAAGAAGAAGACCGCACACGACAACGCACAGTCCCAGACACAGGAGGCAAACGCGCAATGAGCAACATGGACATGTCCGAGGCAGTACGCATGCTCGCCGACCACCACGGCATCTCGGTGGACGCACTTCTCCAGGTGCTCGTGGAGGCACTCGCCACCGCGTACAAGAAGCGCCCGGGCGCGGCCGACGAGGTCATCGTGGAGGTCAACCCGGAGAACCTCGACATGAAGTTCACGGCCTACGACGTGGACGACGAGGGCAACTGGGTGAACGAGCGTGACGACACGCCGAGCAAGGCCGACCTCGGCCGCATCGCCGCCGCCACGTTCAAGCAGGTGATGAGCCAGCGCATCCGCGAGGTGGAGCGCGACCGCAAGTTCGAGGAGTACGCCAACCGCGAGGGTGACCTCGTGACCGGCATCATCCAGCAGTCCGACGGCCGCTACGCCCTGCTCGACCTCGGCAAGGTCGAGGCCCTGCTTCCCCAGGCGGAGCAGGTCCCGTACGAGCGCCCGGAGTCGGGTGCCCGCCTGAAGGCCTACATCGTGGAGGTCCGCAAGACCGCCAAGGGCCCGCAGATCGTGGTCAGCCGCACCCACCCCGGTCTCATCAAGCGCCTCTTCGAGCTCGAGGTGCCCGAGATCGCAGACGGGATCGTGGAGATCAAGTCGTGCGCCCGCGAGCCCGGGCACCGCACCAAGATCGCCGTCGCCTCGAACGACCACAACGTCGACCCCGTCGGCGCGTGCGTCGGGGCCCGCGGCGGCCGCGTGCGCATGGTCGTGAACGAGCTGCGCGGCGAGAAGATCGACATCGTGAGCTGGTCCGAGGACCTGCACGAGTTCGTGGCGAAGGCGCTGTCCCCGGCGAAGGTCACCGAGGTGCGCCTCAGCGAGGACCAGACCCAGGCGGACGTGATCGTGCCGGACTTCCAGCTGTCACTCGCCATCGGCAAGGAGGGCCAGAACGCCCGCCTGGCGGCCCGTCTCACCGGCGTGCGCATCGACATCAAGAGCGAGACGCAGGCCGCCGACGAGGCAGCCGGCATCGTGCGCCCCGCGTCCGGTGACACCGGGTACGCCGCCGGAGAGTGGCGCACCAACGACGAGACCGGCGAGATGCAGTTCCACGCCGCCGACGGTTCCGTGGTCAGCGAACAGGAGTGGGCCGGCGGCTCACCCGCAGAGAACAGCACGGAGGCCTGAACCTTGGCAAGCAAGAAGGTCAAGATCAAGGAGCTCGCGGACGAGTTCGGCGCGTCGCCGGACGCGATGTACTCGCTCGTCGTCACGCTCGGCATCGACGCGAAGTCGAAGGCAGTCAGCATCGAGGAGGCGCAGGCCGACCGTGTGCGCCGCCACGTGAAGAAGAACGGGCTGCCCGAGCCGAAGGAAGAGCCGGCCAAGCCCGCCAAGAAGGCGGCGGCGAAGAAGGCCGCCCCGAAGAAGGACGACGACGGCGCCGAGAAGCCCGCCAAGAAGGCGCCAGCCAAGAAGGCGGCGGCGGCGAAGAAGGCGCCCGCCAAGAAGGCAGCCTCCACCGTGACGGACGAGGACGCGGCCCCCGAGGTCGTCGTTCCCCCCGCTCCGGAGGTCGTCACCCCGGCGCCCGCTCCTGAGGTCGTTGCCCCCGCGCCCGAGGCCCCCGCACCAGCGGCGGAGACCCCGGTCGACGCCCCGCCCGCACCGCCTGCACCTCCCGCAGGCGGGGGCAGGGTCATCTCGAGCGGCCCGAAGGGCGCGAACACCGGTGCCATCCCGCGCCCGGCTGTGCCCACCTCGCCCTCCGCGCCGACTCCGCCTGCCCGGCCCCCGGCAGCACCGCCCGCAGGGCGCCCCCTGCCGCCCGGCATGCCGCCGAGCCGTCCGCTCTCGCCCTCTGGCCGTCCGATCCCGCCGCCCCCTGCGGGCCGTCCGATGTCGCCGACCGGCCGTCCGATCCCGCCGCCCCCCGGTGGTGCACGCCCCGGCGGCGCACCCGGTGGTTTCCGTCCCGGTCCTGGTTCGCGTCCCGGCCCCGGTTCGCGTCCCGGTCCTGGTTCGCGTCCCGGCCCCGGTTTCCGTCCCGGTCCCGGCGGCGGTCCAGGTGGCCCCGGTGGTCCGCGTCCTGGTGGTCCCGGCGGGCGTCCCGGTTTCGGTCCGCGTCCCGGTGGTCCCGGTGGCGGCCCCGGTGGTCCGCGTCCGGGTGGTCCCGGTGGCGGCCCCGGTGGCCCGCGTCCGGGTGGTCCCGGTGGCGGCCCCGGCGGCAGGCCGAACGGCCAGCGCCGAGCCCCGCGCAAGAAGTCGCGCGCACGTCGCAGGCGCGAGTTCGACGAGCTGCAGCCGCAGTTCACGAACTACACGAACAGCAACGCACCGGTGCCCGAGGGCACTGTCATCATCGAGCGCGGTTCGTCCGCGCAGGACTTCGCGCCGAAGCTGAACCGCACCGCGGCAGACGTCGTGCGCTTCCTGCTGGAGCACGGCGAGATGGTGACCGCCACCATGAGCCTCGGTGACGAGCAGATGGAGCTGTTCGCGCTCGAGATCGGCGCGGAGATCCTCCTCGTCGACCCGGGCCAGCAGGAGGAGATGGAGCTCCAGGCGCTGTTCGACGACAGTGACGACGACGACGAGACGCTCCAGCAGGCGCGCCCGCCGGTCATCACCGTCATGGGACACGTCGACCACGGCAAGACCACGCTGCTCGACAGGATCCGTTCCGCGAACGTGGTCGCCGGCGAGGCCGGCGGCATCACGCAGCACATCGGCGCGTACCAGGTGGAGAAGGACGGGAGGAAGATCACGTTCATCGACACCCCGGGCCACGCGGCGTTCTCGAAGATGCGCATGCGCGGCGCCCAGGTGACCGACGTGGTCGTGCTCGTGGTCGCCGCCGACGACGGCGTCATGCCCCAGACGATCGAGGCGATCAACCACGCCAAGGCGGCCGACGTGCCGATCGTGGTTGCCGTCAACAAGATCGACAAGGAGAACGCCGACCCGCAGCGCGTCCTGACCCAGCTCACCGAGTACGAGCTCGTGCCGGAGTCCTGGGGCGGCGACACGATCGTGGTCGAGATGTCCGCCCAGCAGAACCTCGGCATCGACGACCTGCTCGAGCAGCTCAACGTGGTCGCCGAGCTCGAGAACCTCACGGCGAACCCCACGGGCCGCGCCAAGGGCATCGTGCTGGAGGCCAACCTCGACGTCGGCCGCGGCCCCGTGGCGACCGTCCTGGTCGACAAGGGGACGCTCAAGGTCGGCGACCCCATCGTGGCCGGTGCCGCGTGGGGCAAGGTCCGTGCGCTCATCAACGAGCGCGGCGAGCAGCTGAAGGAGGCAGGCCCCTCCACCCCGGTGCAGGTGCTCGGTCTCTCTTCCGTGCCCCAGGCCGGCGACGAGTTCCGCGCCGCCCCGGACGAGAAGACCGCCCGCACCGTGGGCGAGTCGCGCGAGCACCGCATGCGCGTGCTCAACCAGCGCGGCGACGCCCGCGTGCAGCGTGGCGTGAAACTGGAGGACATCTTCTCCCAGATCCAGGCCGGCGAGGTCGCCACCCTGAACCTGGTCATCAAGGCGGACGTCCACGGCTCACTCGAGGCGGTCACCGAGTCGCTCCGCAAGCTGGAGCGCGACGAGGTGAAGGTCGCGTTCGTCCACCGAGGCGTCGGCGGCATCACCGAGAACGACATCACGCTGGCAGCGGCCACCAACGCCACGATCATCGGTTTCAACGTGCGTCCCGACCGCAAGTCGCGCGACCTCGCCGAGACCGAGCACGTGGAGATCCGCACGTACGAGATCATCTACAAGCTCCTCGAGGACATGGAGCGGGCGATGCTCGGCCTCCTCGCGCCGGAGTTCGAGGAAGTGGTCACCGGCGAGGCGGAGGTCCGCGAGATCTTCCGCGTGCCGAAGATCGGCGCCATCGCCGGCTGCTTCGTGCGCACGGGTGTCATCACCCGCGGCACCAAGGTGCGCTTCCTCCGCGAGGGCACGATCATCTGGAAGGGCAGCATCCAGTCTCTGCGCCGCTTCAAGGACGACGTCCGCGAGGTGCGCGAGGGCTTCGAGTGCGGCATCGGGCTCTCCGACTTCCAGGACCTGAAGGCCGGCGACATCATCGAGACCTTCGAAGAGCGCCAGATCGAACGGGTCTGACCGTGGCCGATCTCGACTTCTTCCTCGACCCGGTCTGTCCGTGGGCGTGGATCACCTCGCGGTGGGTCGAGGAGGTCCGCGGTCTGCGCAACTACGACGTGCAGTGGCGCTTCATCTCGCTCAAGTTCCTGAACGAGGACAAGATGGACTACTCGAAAATGCCCGCCGGGTATGCGGCGGTCCATCTCGCGGGCACCCAGGGCCTGAGGGTGTGCGCCCGTGCGCGCGCCGAGCAGGGCAACGACGCCGTCGGCAGGGTGTACGCGGCCCTCGGCACCAGCCTGCACAACAGGGCAGAGCGCGATGCGTTCACCGCGGACACCCAGGGTCACGTGGCCGCGCTGCTCAACGCGGCGGGTCTGCCCGACGGCTGGGCGGAGTCAGTCGACGACGACTCGTTCGACGCGCTCATCCGCACCGAGACCGAGCTCGCGCTCGAGCGCACCGGCAAGGACGTCGGCACGCCGATCCTCACGTTCCGTCCCGGCGCGGCGGACGAGGCCAGTTTCTTCGGCCCCGTCATCGCCCGGATCCCGCGCGGCGACGAGGCACTCAGGCTGTGGGACGCGGTCGAGACCGTCGCCACCACGAGCGGCATGGCGGAACTGAAGCGCTCGCTGCGCTCCCGCCCCTCGTTCGACTGAGCGTCCCCGCCCCGACGGCATAGTGTTGGCGCCGATGAAGGCCGTCTACACACCCGACCACCTGCTCCACGACCCGAAGGTCGAGCTGGAGAGGTCCATCGCGCACTCACCGTGGGAGCACATCGGCCGCGGCGAGATCATCAAGGACGTGCTCTCCGCGGACGCACGGTTCGAGATCGCCGCGCCTGCCCAGTGGGGTACGGAGCCCATCACCGCGGTGCACGACGCCGGCCTGCTGCGCTTCCTGGATGGCGCGTGGCAGGAGTACCAGCGCACGGTCGGGGAGACCCGCGAGGTCGTCCCCGAGGTGTTCCAGATGCAGGGGCTGCGCAACAAGATGGAGCCCGGCGCCGAACCGTCGGCGATACAGGGCCGCCTCGGCTACTGGAGCTTCGAGATCACCACGCCCATCACCGAGGGCACCTATGCAGCGTCCCGCGCCGCCGTGGACACCGCGATGACCGCCATGCAGTTCGTGCTGGACGGCGACCGCAGCGCGTACGGGCTGTGCAGGCCGCCGGGCCACCACGCCACGACGTCGCTGTACGGCGGGTACTGCTTCTTCAACAACGCCGCGGTCGTGGCCCATCATGTGGCCTCCACCCGCGGGGTGAAGGTTGCCGTGCTGGACGTCGACTACCACCACGGCAACGGCACCCAGGAGATCTTCTACGACCGCGACGACGTGCTCTATGTGTCGCTCCACGGTGACCCCGTGCGCGCCTACCCCTACGCCATCGGCCATGCCGACGAGACCGGCACGGGGAGGGGGCTGGGGTCGAACCTGAACATCCCGCTGCCCGCCGGCACGGGGGACAGCGCGTACTCGTCCGCACTGGACGCCGCGCTGCAGAAGGTCGCCGCGTTCGGGGCGCAGTTCCTCGTGGTGTCGCTCGGGCTCGACACGTTCGTGACGGACCCGATCTGCGACCTCGCGCTGACGACGGAGGGTTTCCGCGCGCACGGCGCGATGGTCGCCTCGCTCGGCATCCCCACGGTGGTGCTGCAGGAGGGTGGCTACGACGTGCCGAACTTGGGCATCAACGCGCAGTCGTGGCTGGTGGGGCTGGGCGCCTAGCCCGCCCGCTCAACCCTTCTTGATCGCCTCAATGACGGGCTGCCAGCGTGCCGGGTCGCTCTTGTACGGCGCGTAGAAGCTGATCCGGCTGATGACGTCGCCGTAGCGCCGGTGCAGCTCGGGTGCGATCGACTCGGGCTCGCCGACGACCGCGAAGGTGTTCAGGATCTCGTCGTCGATGAGGTCGCCCATCTCGGTCCACTTGCCCTGCTTGGACAGCGTGTTCAGGTCGTCCTGCAGGCCGCCCCAGCCGTGTGCCTCGAGCACACCCCTGTACGCGGGCGTGGAGCCGTAGAAGGAGATCTGCTGGCGCGTGCCCGCGGCGGCGGCCTTCAGCTCGTTCTCGTTGTTGCCGGTGACCACGAAGCTGGGGCCGACGATGTCGAAACCATCCATGGTCTTGCCGGCCTTCGCCCGGCCGCGCGCGAGTGCGGGGATTGTCACCTCGCGCAGGTACTTCTCGGTGGTGAAACCGTGGCTGATGAAGCCGTCGCACACCTCGCCGCACACCTCGGTCATCAGCTCGCCGACACCCGCAAGGTAGATCTTCGGCGTGCCGAACCCGGCCAGCTCGGCGCGCTCCGGGGTGAAGAACGGTGTCATCAGGGTGTGCTTGTAGAACTCGCCGCGGAAGTCCAGCTTCGTGCCGTTCTCCCAGGTGTCCCAGATGGCGCGGATGGCGAGCACCATCTCGCGCATGCGCCTGGCCGGGTGGCTCCACTCCATGGAGAACCGCTTCTCGATGTGCGGCTTGATCTGGCTGCCGAGGCCCAGGATGAAGCGTCCCTTCGAGTACGCCTGGAGGTCCCAGCCGAGGTTCGCGAGCAGCATCGGGTTGCGCGCGAACGCCACCGCGATGGAGGTGCCGAGCTCGATCCTCTCGGTGTGCTCGGCTGCGAGCACCAGCGGGAGGAACGGGTCATGGGCGGTCTCTGCGGTCCACGCACCGGAGTACCCGGCTGCCTCGACATCCTTGGCGCTCTGGGGCACCTTGGACATGTCGGTGGTGATCCCTCCGTCTACCTTCATTGGGTTTCTCCTGGCTGTTGGTCCCGCAGGAACTGTTCGACTTCTGCCGCCAGCTGGTCGGCGCTCGGCAGGTTACTTGCGATGTCGATCGCGGCCGGCGAATGCATTGCATCATATGCCTGCTCGAGTTTGCCGAGCATCTCGGCATGTTCCGGGTTGGAGGAGACCAGCTGGTCCAGCCGCTCGCGCTGGGTGACGGCCTCCTTCACGAGCGGCATCGCATCGAGGGCGAGGCCCGCC
>Ga0315902_10014126_pt1 | contig 10287 bp, 8 predicted proteins | sample LakEriMetagenome_9_FD_203523 | JGI IMG/M metagenome (GOLD analysis project Ga0315902, IMG submission 203523) | Freshwater fungal communities from buoy surface, Lake Erie, Ohio, United States - Buoy 12 MA117 | ecosystem: Environmental > Aquatic > Freshwater > Lake > Lake biofilm | place: USA...
TACGTCTGCGGCCAAACCGGTTTGGTGTTCGCTGTGACCCGGAAGTGCCGCGAGCGCGTCTGCGGTTTTCTTGCCATAGAGGCGCAACGCGTTCGAGTAGGTGTTGGCCTGGGTTTTGTAACTTCGATAACCGCTGTTCAAACACAGTGTGCCGTTGCCCGACTTTGAAACCGCCGTCTTGAGTTTTCGATATGCATCGGCTGCCGGCACAGCCAGATTGATTGTGCGATCGAGCTTTGGACGGTAGGTGATCGGGTTCAGTGGTCTGAGTTTGTTCACGACTACCCACTGCGAGTTGGCCGCATCGATTGAATGCAGTGTTGGGTTGAAACAACCTGCGCCGCAAAGCGGCGGAAGCGTGGGTGTCGGAGTCGGCAAAGGTGTCAGGGTGATTGTTGGCGTCGGCGTCGGTGCAAGTGTCGGGTTTGTGAAGCCGGGTGGGTCACCAATCGCCGTGGGGGTTGGTGCTGGGGTTTGAGCGCCTGCCGAATCAGTCAAGAACGTGCCGATTACAGCCAAGGCGATAAGCGCATAAATGATCCAGCTAAGGCTGCGTTTGGCAGATTCGTCTGACGGGTCAGGCTCATTGGGTTTATGCTGAGACACGGCTCAAGCCTAATCAAGGCTTTCCGAGCACCTTATGTTTCTAGAATTGAGGCCCTCCGTGGCGCGTGCAGCAAGAAGAGAAGCAGCGATTGCTGCAGCCAAATCAGGTCAGATGAGTCATCGCGACATTCTGCTGGTGCTAATCGGGTTGATGTCTGGCATGTTCTTGTCTGCCCTCGATCAGAGCGTTGTCGGAACCGCAATGCGAACCATCGCCGATGACCTGCAGGGTCTAGAGCTTCAGGCCTGGGTGACCACGTCTTATTTGATCACCTCAACGGTGGCCACACCTATCTATGGCAAGCTCGGCGACATTTTTGGCCGCCGCAAGCTGTTCATTATTGCCATCTCAATCTTCTTGTTCGGTTCGCTGCTCTGCGGCTTTGCGGCAGACATGTTTCAGCTGGCGATGTTTAGGGCAGTTCAGGGAATTGGTGCTGGTGGTCTGTTTGCTCTAGCGCTAACCGTTCTTGCCGACATCGTTCCACCACGTGAGCGCGCGAGATACCAGGGAATGTTTCTTGCGGTCTTTGGAACCTCTTCGGTTCTCGGCCCAGTTGTCGGTGGTTTGTTCGCCAGCGCTGATTCGATTCTCTTCACCGAAGGATGGCGCTGGGTCTTCTTAATCAACCTTCCAATCGGCGCGATTGCCTTGTTCATGGTTGTAACTTTCTTGCACGTTCCACACACCCCGAAACCACAGCGCATCGACTGGTGGGGTGCCGTCACCATCGTGCTCGCCGTTGTTCCGCTGCTATTGGTTGCAGAGAACGGCAACGAGTGGGGTTGGGGCAGCACACTTTCAATCAGCATGTATGTGGTTGGTGGTTTGGGAATCTTGGCATTCATCTTGGCCGAGCGCGCAGCAAAAGAAACCGCGCTATTGCCGCTCGCTCTCTTTCGCTCGAGTTCATTCTCGATGTCAACAATCGTTGGCGTAATCGTTGGTTTCGGCATGTTCGGTGGCATGATCACCCTGCCGTTGATGTTGCAGCTCGTAAACGGTGCGACACCAACCGAGTCAGGTTTAATGATGTTGCCGATGGTTCTTGGAATGATGATGGCAACCATGGTTGCCGGGCAGGTAACTCGCAGAACGGGTCAGTACAAGATCTTCTTGCGCACCGGAACCTTCATGCTGCTCGTCGGTTACCTCTACATGATTACCTACAACGCAGACATGCCTTACTGGCAGATGTCGATTGGCATGCTGGTTATCGGCATGGGCTTGGGTCAGTTGATGCAGACGCTTACCCTTGTCGCTCAGCAGTCGGTGAAGGCTTCTGACATTGGCGTTGCCACATCTTCTGCGACATTCTTCAGGCAGATGGGTGGCACCCTCGGTGTTGCCGTGTTCATTTCGATTCTGTTCAACAGCCTCGCCGACACTATCGGCAACGCCTTCAAGAACAAGCAGATTCTGGCCGACATCACCGCTGCCGCCCAAGATCCGGCAGTGCGTGCCGACCCGGCCAACTTGGAGTTTCTGAGGGCACTCTCCGACAGCGAATCGAGCACCGCACTCAGCGACCAGCTCAAGACCGACTCGTCGTTCTTGAACACCATTGACCCAAGACTGGCCAGGCCGTTCGAGGTCGGATTCGCCGAGTCTGCGGTGCAGGTGTTCGTGTGGGGTTCTGTTGCGGTTGCGATCGCCTTTGTGCTCTCGTTCTTCATCAAAGCGCCACCATTACGCGAGACCTCGGCGGCGCAAGAGGCTGCAGCCGCTGCGGCAGCCAGCTAAAGACCCAGCACTCAATTCGGCTAAAGCCCTGGCCAAGTGGCGACGCTTTTCGCTTAGCATTGAGTAACACGGGAGTTCGGTGCAACCGATCTGAGAGGAAGACTAATTAGTCTTCGACCGTCAAACCTGATTTGGGTAATGCCAACGCAGGAAGACCTCTAACCCGTGCCCGTTCAACAGAAAGGGCACGTCAGTGCAAAAGTTATTCAGAACAGCTTCAATTCTTGTAATTTCAATTTTCGCCACCGCTTCTTTGGCAGCTTGCGCGTCAACAACAACCGAATCGAATGAGATAACAGTTGTTGTTCACGACAGCGCTGTTATCTCGGATGCGCTGTTAAACGAGTTCAAAGAGCAGACCGGAAACACCGTGACCATCATCCGTGGTGGTGATGCGGGTGCAATGACCAACAAGTTGGTGCTAACCAAAGATGAGCCGATTGCCGATGCGGTTTATGGAATCGACAACACCTTTGCGGGTGTGGCAGTTGACAACAACCTAATTGATGGCGAACTCACCGCAATCAACTACGGTGATGTGTGCATGAACTACGACCGGCTTTGGTTCTCGAAGCGCGAGCAAGCGGCTCCAGCAAATATCGCCGAATTGGTTGAGCCGCAGTTCAATGGCTTGACCGTTGTGCAGAACCCAAACACTTCATCTAGTGGTCTCTCGTTTCTTGCCGCCACCGTTGCCGTGTTTGGTGAAGACCGCTACAAGCAATACTGGCAACAGCTCAAAGACAACAACGTGAAAGTCACCGCCGGATGGGAAGACGCTTACTTCACTGACTTCAGCGGATCGAGCGGCAAAGGTGACTACCCGATTGTTCTGAGCTACTCGTCATCGCCTGCCGCCGAGGTGCGCGAAGACGGGCTCAGCCAAACTGAGGCGTTGCTAGACAGCTGCTATCGCCAGACCGAGTTTGCGGGAGTGTTGAACAAGGCCAAGAACAAAGCCGGTGCCGAAGAGTTCGTGCAGTTCTTGCTTTCGAACTCATTTCAGTCGTCGCTAGCCGAGTCGATGTATGTCTACCCAATTGTTGAAGGCATCTCGCTTCCTGAGGCCTGGGAGCAGTTCGCTCCTGTCACCGAAAAGCCGGTGGGTGGCGACCTCGACTTGAACGCGAACAGGGAGCTCTGGCTGAAGGAATGGTCAGACATATTCGCCGACTAGCGCTCTGGGCGGTGCCGGCCGGCTTCTTGGCCGTGCTGTTCTATTGGCCGCTGGCTAGCATCGCAGCCTCGAGCTTTGGGCCGGCCTGGTTCGAGGTGCTGGCTCGCGAAGATCTTCAGCGCGCGATTTGGTTCACGCTCTGGCAAGCGGTGATGTCGACGGTGCTTTGCGTGCTGATTGGCCTGCCGATTGCATTCGTGCTCTATCGGCGCAGGTTCGTTGGTTCGGTGCTGCTGCGCACAATTCTTGTAGTTCCGTTTGTGCTGCCGAGCATTGTGGTTGCTATTGCGCTGATTGACTTTCGTCAATTTTTTGGTGGCTCCACGATTCTTGTAATTCTGATTGCGCACGTTTTTCTAAACGTTTCGCTCGTGGTGCGAGTGGTTGGCACGGCTTGGGCGAATCTCGATAGTGAGACCGATGAAGCAGCTGAGATTGATGGTGCAACCGGTATGAAGAGATTCATCTTTGTCACGCTGGCTCAGATTCGATCGGCTGTCTTTTCTTCTGCGGCCTTAGTGTTTCTTTTTTGCGCAACCAGCTTTGCCGCAATTCTCACTCTAGGTGGCGGGCAGATTCAGTCAATCGAAACAGCGATTTACTTTGCACTCACGCAAAGACTTGATTTGCAGACCGCATCAGCATTGGCACTCTTGCAAACTGCAATCACCGTCGCAGCTTTCGCAATTTCTCGAAAGGTCGGCAACGCGAGCTTTGTTGTTGAACTAACGGCTGATGCAAACGAAACTGAAGTTATTGGCAAACGCGACCTGCCGCTGGTGCTGGTTTCGCTGGCTTTCATTTTCTTGCTATTTGTAGTTCCAATCGGCTCGCTTTTCGCAAAGGCATTCACGCGGGGTTCAGAATTCAGCCTGCAGGCATTCAGCGATCTCAGCGGCAAGGGTGCGCGCGATCTGCTCGACGTGACCGTGTTCGAGGCCGCTGCCAACTCGCTTAGAAACGCAGCGGTCGCCGCCGCCATCGCGATGTTCATCGGGGTGCTCGTGGCCTGGCTATTGGCACGAAACAAGAGCCGCTGGCCCGAGTTGTTTTTCATGCTTCCGCTTGGCGTCTCAAGCGTGGTGCTTGGCTTCGGTTACCTGCTCACCTTTGGCGGTGAGCCGCTGCCGCTAAGAGAAAGCTGGCTGGTTGTTCCGCTGCTTCAAGCCCTAATCACCGCCCCGCTTGTGGTGAGAATTGCCCACTCTGCCCTGCTGTCGCTTGGCGAGAACACCCGCGATGCCGCCTCGAACGCGGGTGCTGACTCTTGGCAGATTTGGCGCTTCATCGAGACACCGAGCATTAGGCCGGCCCTCGCCACAGCTCTCGGCTTCGCGCTGTTGTCTTCGCTCGGCGAATTTGGCTCTTCGGCACTTCTTGCCTATGCAGATCAAACCACCCTGCCGGTTGTCTTGATGAGACTCATCTCTCGCCCGGGAGAACAAAACTACGCGATGGCGATGGCAGCCAGTGTGCTGTTGATTGTGCTTGTTGTGCTGGTTGTTTCGGCTAGCGAACTAATTCGAACTCGACGCCGGCGCTCTTCAAGCGTTTAGAAATCACATCAATTGATTCTTGGTTCTGATCAATCAGAATGAAGCGCCTGCCGAGTGCTGCGGCAACTGCTCCCGTTGTGCCAGAGCCCGCAAAGAAATCTAGAACCAAATCGTTTTCACGCGAGGAAGCTTGGATGACTCTGCGCAAGATTCCCTCTGGCTTTTGAGTTGGGTAACCCGTCTTTTCTTTTCCGGTTGGCGAAACGATTGTGTGCCACCAAACATCGGTTGGCAGTTTTCCGCGAGCAACTTTTTCGGGAGTGACTAATCCGGGTGCCATATAGGGCTCGCGGTCGACAGACTCGTTATCAAAGAAGTAGGTCTTCGGGTTCTTCACGTAAACCAGAATCGTGTCGTGCTTAGACGGCCAACGATTCTTTGCTTTACCCCCGTAGTCGTAGGCCCAAATGATTTCGTTCAGAAAGCAATCGCGACCGAAAAGCGAATCGAGCAAAACCTTTGCGTAGTGCGCCTCGCGGTAGTCGAGGTGCAGGTAAAGCGTGCCGGTTTCGTGCAGCACCCGCCAGGCCTCTTCTAGTCGCGGCTCGAGAAAACTCCAGTAGTCGGCAAACTCGTCGTCATAGCTCAAGACCGTCTCACGGATGATCTCGTAGTGCTGCCCCTTGAAACCAACCCGACCGCCGGTCTCGATTCGCTTGGTTGAGGTGCTGCCGCGAGCCTGAGTGCGCCCGGTGTTGAAAGGCGGGTCGATGTAAACCAGCTGCACCGAACCGTCTGCAATAGAGTTCAAGTGAGAGAGATTGTCTCCGAAAATTAGCTTGTTGGCTGGCACAAGAAAGAGATTAACAGCATGAACGTCAATGTAATTCACAATGCAGAGTTGAAGCGTCACGAGATCTGGCTAGACGACGAAAAGGTCGGGCATTCCGACTACAGCGTGCGCCCTGGTGAACTTCACCTCGTGCACACCGAGGTTGACCCAAATCACCGCGGAAAGAACCTCGCTGGCATCATGGTCGAAAGGCAGCTCGAAGACATCCGTGCAAACTTCGATGCCAAGGTGGTTCCGGTTTGCTCATACGTGGTGAAGTTCTTTGAAACTCACCCTGAGGTGCAAGACCTGCTGCTAAACCCGATTGACCAAGCGGCTGCAGCCTGCCAGATAAAACCTAAAGACGCCTAGGCTCAAAAAAATTTGAGGCCTTCTAAGTTGCGACAGATAAGTCTCGCGCGTTTTCTCATTTTGAGTCTCGCGATCTCGAGTTTCGCAACCACGATTTCGATCTTTGTTTTCAACGGTGGTTTTCAGCAGCTCGGCGATCTAGCCGCGGTTCTTTATGCGACAACCAGGTTGGCCGCGCTTCTCGCAACTAACTTGCTTTTGATTCACATTCTGCTGGTGGCGCGAGTTTCTTGGCTCGAAAGCAGCTTTGGCCACGACCGACTGGTTAGAACTCACAAACTGCTTGGCAAACTAATTCTCTATCTGGTGCTCATGCATGTGATAGCGGCGGTGTCGCAGTTTGCAATCGGTTCAGGTGCCAGCCTGATCGATGAGTTCATCGTGATGGTTACGTTCACACCAGATCTAATTACCGCGGCATTTGCTCTCGGTTTCATGATTGTTGTCGTGCTTACTTCGCTCAACATTTCGCGAAAGCGAGTTGCTTACGAGGTTTGGCACATGCTGCACCTGTTTGCCTATGCTGTGGTGTTATTGGCCATGCCCCACCAGTTCTCGCTCGGCAGCGATATCTCCCGCGAAGACTTCGCAACGTTTTACTGGTTAGCGCTTTACTTCTTTGTTCTATCAAACATAATCTGGTTCAGAATTCTCAAGCCGCTTTTTCGCGCAGTTACTTCTTTGCTGCGAGTAGAAAGAGTTGAGAGAACCTCTAGTGACTCGGTTTCGATTTATCTAACTTCAAAAGACCTAAAACGCTACACAGCGGCAGCCGGCCAATTCTTTGTGTTTCGACCAATCACCGCAAACCAGTGGTACAAGCCGCATCCGTTTTCTATGTCAGCCGCTTCAAACCCAAGGCACGTGCGCTTTACGGTTGCATCGCGCGGTGACGATACAGAGCAGATTCAGAGCATCAAACCCGGAACAGTGGTTTTGCTCGAGGGTCCATACGGAATCTTCACCGAGAGCCGTCGCACGCAAAAAGATGTGGTTTTGGTTGCGTCGGGAATCGGCATTCCCCCGATTCGCGCCCTAGCAGAATCGATTGCCGCCGACCCGGGCGATGTAACCATCATCTATCGCGTTCGCAATGAGAACGATGCCGCCCTGCTTGATGAAACTCGAGAGTTGGCACGCTCGCGCGGTTTCAAACTTGTAATTCAGGCTGGTAATCGTGCTTCGGCAAACAGCTGGATGAACGCTGGGCCCGAAGGTGCAACAGATCTAGAGCGCTTGCTAGAAATCGCGCCAAAGCTGGCCGAGTCTGACGTCTATATATGTGGGCCGGCCGCCTGGACAAAAGCGGTCGAACGCACCCTCAAGAACGCTGGAACCCCAACGAAACAGGTGCACACCGAGCAATACTCCTGGTGAGCGAGCAACTAGTGCCAGAGGCTGGGCGCTGACTCTTTCACTCTCGGCAAGAGCGAGCTCTTGGCCCAGTCGGCTACCCACTTTGGCAACGCTGGCCGCTCTCCGCCAAAGTCGATGGCCTCGAGCACCTCGGCAGGGCTCACGATTCCACGCGGGTTCTTGAGAAAGCGAATGCGCACAATGGCGCGGGCGTAGATCTCACCCTTCACAACGAAGCGCTGCTCAAAATAGAAGGCCTCGTCATCCCAGCCGATGACCTTGGTCTCGAGGTCAAAGAGTTGCCAAGGTGTCAGCGACTTTCTAAATGTGATGTTCGAAGCCACAACCACCGGATACCACTTGCGCGCTTTCCACTGCGGCCAGAGATTGCTTCGCATTGCCTGGTCGTAGCGGCCGATGTCGAGCAGGGTAAGAAAAATGCCGTTGTTCATGTGCATGTAGATGTCGAGATCGGTTGGCCAAACTCTGAAGGTTCGAGTTGCAACCGCACCGAGTTCAAGTTTTGAACGCGAGCGCCAAGACAGCGACTGCCAAAGCAGTCGTAACCACATATTCAATTGGCGATTACCAGATGGTTACGCGCTGCTCAGGGTCAAGCCACAACTTGTCTCCAGGCTTTACATCGAACGCCTCGTAGAACGAATCAAGGTTGCGAACAATCTGGTTGCAACGGAATTCATTCGGTGAGTGCGGGTCGGTTGCCAAACGCTGAATCACGATTTCGTCGCGACCCTTTCCGCGCCATGCCTGACCCCACGACAAGAACAAACGTTGCGCGCCGGTGTAACCGTCGATCACTTCTGGTTCTTTACCGTTCAAAGAATTCATGTATGCCTTGTAAGCGATTGAAAGACCACCGAGGTCACCGATGTTTTCACCGATTGTGAGTTCACCGTTCACCTTGTGCGAGTCATCGAGCTGCGCTGGCGAAAGTGCTGCGTACTGATTGATTAGGTTCTTGGTGCGTTTTTCAAATGCTTCGCGATCTTCGTCTGTCCACCATGACTGCAGTGCACCGTCGCCGTCATACTTCGAGCCTTGGTCGTCGAAACCGTGACCGATTTCGTGACCGATGACTCCACCGATTGCTCCGTAGTTAACGGCGTCATCGGTGTCGAGGCTAAAGAACGGTGGCTGCAGAATCGAAGCCGGAAATACGATTTCATTGAAGCCCGGGTTGTAGTAAGCGTTGACTGTCTGCGGTGTCATGAACCACTCGTCGCGGTCGATTGGCGAACCAATCTTGGCAACCTCGATCTTGGTGACAAAGGCTGCAACGCGGCGAATGTTGCCAACTAGGTCGTCGCGGTCAATCTCTAGGTCTGAGTAGTCACGCCACTTCACCGGATAACCGATCTTCGGGGTGAACTTGTCTAGCTTGACCAGAGCCTTCTTCTTGGTCTCGTCGGTCATCCACTCGAGGGCAAGAATGCTCTCGCGGTAAGCCTCGATCAGGTTCTGCACTAGACCATCCATGCGCGCCTTCGCGGCAGGAGGGAAGTGCTTCTGAACATAGATTTCACCAACGGCCTCGCCGAGTGAACCTTCGACTGCCTGAACCGCGCGCTTCCAACGAGCTCGCATTTGTGGCTGGCCGGTTAGCTTGCGTCCGTAGAAATCGAAACGTGCGTTTACAAAACCTTCGCTCAGGTATGGAGCCATTTGGCTGATGACGTTGAACATCAACCAAGATTTCAAAGTTTCTAGATTTGCGTCAGAGAACATCTCGCCGAAACCGGTGAAGAAGCTCGGAGTCATGACCACACTCTCGGCCAATACCTTGTTGTCGAAACCAGCGCCGTCGAGCCACAACTGCCAATCGAAGTTTCCACTGAGTTTTTGTAATTCGTCGAAAGACTTTAGGTTGTAGGTCTTTTCTGCATCGCGAGTCTCAACGACGCTCCAGTGGTGCTTCGCGAGCGCGGTCTCAAATTCGAAAATGTTCTTTGCCTGAGCAGCTGCGTCATCGGCAGACCAACCTGCAAGTTCAAACATCTGTGCGATGAAAGGAACGTACGCGTCCCTGATCTCTGCGTACTTCTCGTCGCGGTAGTAAGACTCGTCTGGAAGACCGAGACCACCCTGATAGAAGTTCACCAGGTAGCGAGTTGGGTCACCCGGATCGTTGTTGACATACATGCCAAAGAATCCGTCGATGCCCTGCACCGAGATCTCGCCGAGAAGTTTGTTTAGCTCAGCAACCGAAGAAAGTTTTTCGATGCGAGCAAGATCGTCGGCAATTGGTGCTTTGCCATATTCGTTTGCGCGCGCTTCGTTTAGAAACGAACCATACATGTCGCCGATCTTTTGGCTGACTCCTGGTTTTGGATTCTTTGCGGCATCCTCGAGAATTTCGCGAACGCGCTCTTCGCTAAGGTCGCGCAGAATCATGAACGATCCGTAGATCGCCTGGTCTGCAGGAATCTCTACCTCATCTATCCACTTGCCATTGGTGTGGCGAAAGAGGTCGTCCTGAGGGCGAACGCTGGTGTCGAAAGAAGCAATGTCTAGGCCGGGCTTGATTGTCATGTTTTTATCCTATTTGCGATTCGGTGATGTTTTGCTTGGCTTCTCGAGGCTCTCCCTTGAATCCCCAACCAAGGTACTTCTGCAGACTGAAAAGCGCAATGAGGCCGGCGGCCAGTACCACTAGTTGTGTAATAGAGAGTTCGAAACTCAAATT
>Ga0315902_10014129_pt1 | contig 10286 bp, 9 predicted proteins | sample LakEriMetagenome_9_FD_203523 | JGI IMG/M metagenome (GOLD analysis project Ga0315902, IMG submission 203523) | Freshwater fungal communities from buoy surface, Lake Erie, Ohio, United States - Buoy 12 MA117 | ecosystem: Environmental > Aquatic > Freshwater > Lake > Lake biofilm | place: USA...
TTGAGCCGGGGCCCGACGCGACGCGGTTTATCCCCCGGCTTGCGCCTGGGGGCTTGGATGGGCTTACGTGGATAGAGAAGCCCCGAGCCGCTGCCGCCAGGCCGCGAGCTGCGCGGCCACCGATGCCGGTGACGTGGAGCCCTGGCTCACCATCCGCTCGACGGCACGCCCCGCCCCGAGCGCTCCTCGCAACGCCGCATTCCAGCCGGCGTACTCCGCGGCGAACTCCTCGTCGGTCAGCTCGGCGAGGGCCACTCCCCGCGTCATCGCCTTCCGCACGAGGTGCCCCACGATCTCGTGGGCGGTCCGCTGCGGGACGCCCGCGGCGATGAGCGCCTCCATCAGGCTCGTGGCGTCGAGGTGGCCGCGGTCGAGCGAGGCGGCGATCCGTTCGCGGTCGAAGCGGGTGCCGGCGACGAGCGGTGCCGCCACACCGAGCACCGCCTCCAGCGTGTCGATCGAATCGAAGATCCGCTCCTTGTCTTCCTGCAGATCGCGGTTGTAGGCCGTGGGCAGACCCTTGAGCAGCACGAGCAACGCCTGCACGTTGCCGATCGCCCGCGCGCTCTTGCCGCGCACCAGCTCCAGCACGTCGGGGTTGATCTTCTGCGGCATGATCGAGCTGCCCGTGCAGAAGCCTTCCGGCAGCGCCAGAAACCCGAATTCCGGCGTGCTGTAGAGGATCCATTCCTCGGCCCACTGCGAGAGGTGCACGGCGGCGAGCGACAGCACGAAGGCCAGCTCGCAGGCGAAGTCGCGGTCGCTCGCCGCGTCGAGGCTGTTGGAGGCGACGGCGTCGAAGCCGAGCGCCTCCTTCACGTGCTCGCGGTCGATCGGCAGGCTCGTGCCGGCGATCGCGCCGGAGCCGAGCGGCAGCACGTTCGTCCGCTTGCGGCAATCGGCCAGCCGCCCGCGGTCGCGGTCGAGCTTCTCGCACCAGGCCAACAGCTGGTGGGCGGCGAGCACGGGCTGGGCCCGGCGGAGGTGCGTGTAGCCCGGGATCACCACGCCCTGTTCCCGTTCGGCGAGGCCGAGGAACGCAGTCTGGAGTGCGGCCAGGCCCCGGTCGAGCCGGTCGATCGCGCGGCGGCAGTAGAGCCTGAGGTCGGTGGCCACCTGGTCGTTGCGGCTGCGGGCCGTGTGCAGCTTGCGGCCCGTGTCGCCGAGCCGGGCGGTGAGCGCGGCCTCGATGTGGAGGTGGATGTCTTCCTTCGAGGCGGTGAACTCGAACCGTCCGGCGTGGATCTCGCCGCGGATCTCCTCCATCACGTGGGCGATCGCGTCGGCCTCTTGCACGCTCATCAGACCGCAGGCGGCGAGCATCCGGGCATGCGCGATCGAGCCGTCGATGTCGTCGTCGGCGAGCCGGCGGTCGAACGACACGCTCTCGGAAAACGCCTCGACCCGCTTGTCGGTCGGCTCGCGAAACACGCCCCCCCAGGCTTTCGCGGCGGTAGCCGGCGTGCCCGGCGGAGCAGGATCGTGAGACGGCGATGACGGCACGGGAGTTCCTTCCAAAAGAGTTCAGCGGGGCCCAAATCATAACGTGGCTCGTCGGCCGCAACCAAAGACGAGGCAGGAGGGGCTGACCGTTCCCTGACGACGGCGTTGCTGGCCAGTGAAGCCAGGATGGCGAGAGCGCAGCCAGCATCGAGAGAGCGGAGGGCAGGATGCCCATAGCGAACGTCCGGCGTCAGGGAATGGTCAGCCCCGTCCCATCAGGAAGGCCGTCCGCTACACTCATCCCGATGACGACGCCGCTGACGCCCGACGATTTCCTGGCGCCCGGCGGGCGGCTCGCGGCCCGGCTTGCGGGCTGGGAGTCGCGTCCGCAGCAGTTGGAGATGGCGGCGGTCGTCGCGCAGGCGATCGCCGAGCGGCGACATGCGGTGCTGGAGGCGGGTACCGGGGTGGGCAAGAGCCTCGCCTATCTCGTGCCCGCCGTGCTCGCGGCGACGGCCGACCAGGCAGAGCCGACCGAGTCGCCGCCGCCGGCGCCTGTGGAGCCCGACGACTTCGACGCCGAGGACGAGCCGCGCGGCGACCAACCGCCCCGTCCGCGGCCGCGCCGCGTCGTGATCTCGACCCACACGATCGCGCTGCAGGAGCAGCTGCTCACCAAGGACATTCCCCTCGTGGCGGCCGTCATGCCGCGGGAGTTCTCGGCGGTGCTCGTGAAGGGGCGCAGCAACTATGTCAGCCTGCGGCGGCTCGACCTCGCCCTGCAGCGGTCGGGCAGCCTGTTTCCCGACGACGAAGAGCGGGCCGAATTGCTCGAGCTGGCCGCCTGGGCGAAGCGGACAGGGGACGGCTCGCTCGCCGACCTCGACGTGGTGCCGCGGCCGGGCGTGTGGGAGGAGATCGCCAGCGATTCGGGCAACTGCATGGGCCGCCGCTGCCCCACGTATCGGCAGTGCCACTACTATGCGGCGCGGCGGCGGATGGCCCATGCGCAGGTGCTCGTCGTGAACCATGCCCTCTACTTCGCCGACCTCGCCGTGCGGCGGGCCGGGGCGAAGCTGCTGCCCGACCACGACATCGTGGTCTTCGACGAGGCCCACACGATCGAGTCGGTGGCCAGCGAGCACCTCGGCATCGGCGTGTCGAGCGGCGGCATCGACCGCGTGCTCGCGAAGCTCTGGAACGAGCGGTCGCAGAAGGGGCTGCTGGCGCACTACCGGATGCACGACCTCGAGCCCGACGTCCGCCGCTGCCGCCGGGCCGCGGAGGATTTCTTCGACGACGTGCGGGAGGCCCTTGCGCTGCGAGGCGAGCCGCCGTGGCGGGTGCCCAAGCCGGGGCTCGTGGACGACACGCTCGGCGAGCCGCTCATGTCGCTCGCGCGAAAGCTCCGCAATGCCGCCGACGGCCTGGCCAGCGAGGCCGAGCGGCACGATCTCGAGTCGCTCGCCGACCGGCTCACGAGCCACGCGGCGGCGGTGAACGTGTGGCTCAAGCAGGGCGAGCCGGGGAGCGTGTGGTGGGTGGAGTCGCACCGCTCGCGGCGCGGTCGCGAGCGGCTCACGCTCTCGAGCGCCCCGGTGGACGTCGGCGCGACGCTCCGCCGCGAGCTCTTCGAGCGCGTGGGCACCGTGATCCTCGCGAGCGCCACGCTGGCCGTGAACGCCCCGCGACGCGGCGACGATGCGTTCGCGGACGAGGCTGCCGTTGGGGACGACTCGGGCTTCGGATTTTTGCGCGGCCGGTTGGGCATCCCGACGGGCGGCCTCTCGCGCAAGCTCGGCAGTCCCTACGACTATCCGCGGCAGGCGAAGCTCGTGCTCGTCGACCGGCTGCCCGATCCCACGAGCGGCGCGGCCTACGATGCCGCCGTCGTGCGGATGATCAAGCGCTACGTCGCGCGGAGCGAGGGGCGGGCGATGATCCTGTTCACGAGCCACGCGGCCCTCGCGAAGGCATCCGCGGAGCTGGCGGGCTGGTGCGTGCGACGGAACTACCGGCTCGTGAGCCAGGCCGACGGGCTGCCGCGGTCGCGGATGCTGGAGGAGTTTCGCGAGGGGCCGGCGAGCGTGCTGCTCGGCACCGATGGCTTCTGGCAGGGCATCGACCTGCCGGGCGACTGTCTCGTGAACGTGATCATCACGAAGCTGCCGTTCGCCGTGCCCGACCGGCCGCTTACGGCGGCGCGGATCGAGGCGATCAAACAGGCCGGCGGCAACGCCTTCGCCGAGTATCAGCTGCCCGAGGCGGTGCTCAAGCTCAAGCAGGGCTTCGGGCGGCTCATCCGCACGCATACCGATCGGGGATCCGTGGTGATTCTCGACCCGCGGATGCTCACGAAGCCCTACGGCCGCGTGTTCCTCGAAAGCCTGCCCCCTGCCGCGGTCGAGATCGAGTCATTCGCCGACGAGCTCCCATAAAAGCCCCCAGGCGCAAGCCGGGGGATCGCCTTCTCATCCAAGCCCCCAGGCGCAAGCCGGGGGATGGTGCGGGCCGTTTCCGGATGGACGCCGCATCATCCCCCTGCTTGCGCATGGGGGCTTTTATGATCGCAGCTACACGAGCTCCAGCTCCGCCCATGTCGTCGGATCGCTGTCCCACGGAAACTCAGGCGGCGCAAAGCAGGGGAGCCGGCCGAGGCGGCGATCGACCATCGCGGCGAAGAAACCGAGACGCGGAATCTCGGCGGGATCCCAGCCGGGCAACGCGGCGGCAGAGATGAAGGCATCCACCTGCCAGCCGTCGGCGAGCAGCTTCGCCTCCAGCGGCACGGAGCCCTCGGGGAGTGGCGCGGGCACCTCGCTCGTCCGCGGGATGACGGCGGCGACCGCCACCGGCTTGTCGGCGAGCCGGCCGCCGCCGGTGGGCAGAAGCGCGAGCCGCCGGCAGTAACGGCCGGCACGATGGCTCTCTCCCGTCGGCCGGGTGGCGATCCAGAGATGCAGGCCGTCGCTGTCTTCGGGCCTTGTGGGATGGCACCAGCGGGCGTTGCCCACGCTCCGGGCCACGCCGCGGACGGCCAGCCCGTCGGGATTCCAGGCGAGCGAGAGTTCGAGCAGATCGGGCACGCCCGCCAGCGGCGCGAACGACGGCAGCCTGCAGGCCTCGTCGAGCTGCCAGGCCGCGGGTGGCCAGAGCTTTGCCCGCCTGGGGCAGGGAAGCCGGAGCTTGAACAGGGCGGCGGGATTGACGAGCGGGCTCATGGGCTTCTGGCGAACTGTGTCGAATTTGCGATCTATAGTAGAGCATCCGGCGGCGCGTGGCCGCGGTGCCGGGCTGACGAGGATGGTCGCATGCGGGTGCTCGAGGTCGCCAGCGAAGCCACGCCGTTCGCCAAAACGGGCGGTCTGGCCGACGTGGCCGGTGCGCTGCCCGAGGCCCTCGGCCGGCTCGGGTGCGAAACCACGCTCGTCATTCCGGCCTACCGCGAGGCCCTCGCCAAGGGCCTGCCCATCGAGCCGACCGACCTCTCCTTCGAGGTGCCGATCGGCACCCGGCGACCGGTGGCCCGGATCTTGAAGTGCCGGCTGCCCGACGCCCGCGGCGAGGTGTTCCTCGTCGCCAACGACGACTACTACGACCGGCCCGGCCTCTACGGCTCGCCCGAGGATTATCCCGACAACGCCGAGCGGTACATCTTCTTCTGCCGCGCGGCCCTCGAACTCGCGGGCCGGCAGGCGACGTCGTTCGACATCATCCACTGCCACGACTGGCAGACGGGCCTCGTGCCCGCCTACCAGAAGCTGCTCTACAAGTCGTGGCCCGCCGTCGCCAATGCGAAGACGGTGATGACGATCCACAACATGGCCTACCAGGGCATGTTCTGGCAGTGGGACATGCTGCTCACCGGCCTCGACTGGCAGTACTTCAACTGGGAGCAGATGGAGTTTTACGGCCAGCTCAACCTGCTCAAGACGGGGATCGTGTTCGCCGACGCGATCACGACCGTGAGCCCGACCTACGCCAAGGAGATTCAGCAGTCGCCTGGCGGCTGCGGCCTGGAGGGCGTGCTCGCGGCCCGCAGCGAACGGCTCACCGGCATCGTCAACGGCATCGACACGCAGGCCTGGGACCCCGCGAGCGACCAGCACATTCCGCGGCACTACTCCGAGCACGACGTCGACCTCGGCAAGTATGCCGCCCGCGTGGCCCTCGCCGCACGGCTGGGCCGCGCCGCCCCCGACGCCCGGCCGCTGGTGGCCTTCGTCGGCCGGCTTGCCGAGCAGAAGGGCGTCGAGCTCGTCGTCGAGGTGATCGGCCGCATGGCCGGCACCGGCCGGGCCCACTTCATGGTGCTCGGCACCGGCAACCGCTGGTACGAGGAGGCGCTGCAGCGGGTGGCCGCGTCGTTCCCGGGCACGGTGGACGTCGTAATCGGATTCGACGAGGGACTCGCCCACCTCGTGCAGGCGGCCGCCGACATCACGCTCGTGCCGAGCCGGTTCGAGCCCTGCGGCCTCACGCAGCTCTACGCCTTCCGCTACGGATCGATCCCGGTCGTCCGCGCGACCGGCGGCCTCGTCGATACCGTGGTCGATACGAATCCCGACACGCTCGCCCGCGGCACGGCGAGCGGCTTCACGTTCGATGCGATCGATCCGCTCGCGCTCGAGCACGCCCTCGGCCGTGCGCTCGAGGCCCATGCCGACCGCGAGTCGTGGATGCGGCTCGTGCGGCACGTAATGCGGCAGGACTGGTCGTGGGAGCACAGCGGCCGCGACTACGTGCGGCTTTTCGAGCGCACGCTCGCCTCTCGCTCCTGAAGTGCGCCGAAACTCATGGAAGCCCCCAGGCGCGAGCCGGGGGATAATCCGGGCTGCTTCGGGATGGATGCCGCACTATCCCCCTGCTTGCGCATGGGGGCTTTTATGGAGGGGGGCTTGGATGCATGGCGGCGCAAGCCGGGGATGGCTGCAAACGGGTTTTCTCAATGGGGTCGACCCTTACGACCGATATCATCCGTATGATGCGCACATTCCTCATGCTCGCGTGTGCCGTGGCTGGTTTCGGGAGCGCGGCGGCCCATGCCGGCGATCACGGCCATGCCTGCGGGCCCACGGCTGGCGGCTCGGCCTGGTGTGGCACCGGCTGCGGGCCGCGGTATTGCGGTGAGAAGCACGAGCCGAGCTGTCCCGATCCGTGCGACGCCTGCAATCGCTGGCGGGGCTGCAACGGTGCCCGTGAGATGCCCGACATGCTCGCCCCGTGGCAGCTGCCGCCGGGGCGTGGCTTTCGCAGCGGCACCGACGTGGGCTACTGGCCGGGGCCGTGCGGCGAGTGCGGCGGCGGCTGCGGGCCGTGCGGGAAGAAGTCCTGGTGGCCGTGGCCTTAGAGGCGTTCCGCGGCCGCGAGTGTTGCGGCGAACGTGATCTCGTCACCCTGCTCGCGGCAGGCGCGGCGGAGGGGCTCGAAGTCGCCGGCCGCGGCGGCGAGTTCCACGAGTGAGGGGAGCATGCCCGCGGCCTGCATCGTGCTCGGCATGCCGTCGCCGACGGGCCGCTCGAGCGCCGCGTGCAGCGCCTCCGCCGGGCGGCCGAGCCGCCAGAGCAGCACGACGAGCGTGTCGGCGGGCAGCGTGCCGGCCTCCTCGATCCGCGCGGTGATCGCCGCCTTGCGGAAGAACGCCAGGGCCGCATCGACGTCGCGGCCCAGCTGCGCCGCGAAGAAGAGCCGCGAGGCCTCGGCGACATTCTCGAACGGCGGCTCACCCGGATAGGTCACCTCCTCCGGCAGCCGGCAGCCGTAGCAGGCGAGCTCCCAGGCCCGGCGGATCGTCGGCTCCGCCGTGCAGACGCGGGCGTTGCGGAGCACCGACTGCAGATGCGACACGTCGATGTGGACGGATGGATCGTTCTTCAGGCCGCCGGCCGCGTCGAGTAGGGCGACGATCGGCGGCGCGGTGTCGTGGCCGGCCGGCAGTGGAATGCCGCGCCGTTCGAGATCGGCTGCGAGGTTCGTGGTCACCTCGCGATAGAGATGATCGACAAGCACAGCCGCAGCCGGCTGCTGGCGGATGGCCGGGAGCCGCGACACCGCCTGCTCGTAGGCGGTGATCGAATTGCAAGTGCCCTGTGTGCGGATGACGAGCTCGATGCCGAGCGCCGGATCAACGCCCTCCCAGAGCGCGATGCCCACGAGCTCCTGCAGGCGGCGCTGGGCCTCTTCGTCGTCCCCCTCGGGAAAGTCTTCGATGCCCGCGGCGAGCTCGGCGAGCTTCGCGGCCACCTGCTTCGGCTCGGCCGCCGCGCGGAGATACATCCAGGCCGCCGCCACGTGGCCTTCTTCGAGGAGCGGCCAGCCCGCCTCGCGGCAGGCGGCGAGCGAGCGAGTGTCGAGCTGATCACGAATGTCGTCGGGCAGCGTGCCGAGATCACCGGTTGGCGGCAGGCCGAGCGCCGCGCGGGCCTGCATGAGCCGCGCGTCGAAGAGGGCGTGCCAGCGGCGGCGGGCCGTCAGCGAGGCCGCGAGTTCGTCGAACATCGCATCGAGGCCGGCCGACGCACAGGTCGCCTGGAGGCGGTCGAACTCGGCGGTGGTGTTGGCTGCGGTCATGCGGGGGCTTCTTCCTGGCGGAGGGCTTCGTAGGCGAGCGCAGCCGCCGTTGCGGAGAGGTTGAGGCTGTCGGCGGCGCCCCGCATCGGCAGGCGGATGGTTTCAAAAGTGAGCGTGCCGTCGGCCGCCGCCTGCTGCCACCGCGGCGAGATGCCGTGGGCCTCGCTGCCGAGCAGGATCGCCGTCGGGCCGGCGAGTCGGGCCACGTGCCAGAGTTTTTGCCCTTCGGGCGTCGCGGCCACGACCCGGCGGCCGGCGGCGCGAAGCCAGGGGAGAAGTTCGGCGAGCGAGGTCGTAGCCAGCGGCACGGTGAACACGGTGCCGAGGCTCGCGCGGATCACGGCCGGGTTGGCGGGATCGGTGCGGCCGTCGCACACGATCACGCCGAGGCCGGCCGCGTCGGCCGTGCGGAGGATCGCGCCGAGGTTCCCCGGCTTCTCGACCCCCTCGATCACGAGCAGCGGCCGGTCAGGCTGGAAGGCCGCGGTGGATAGAGGCAGGGCCGCAAACCGCACGACCCCCACCACGCCTTCGTTGCGGCTGCCGAAGGCCACCTTCTCGAAAGGCCGCTCCGCGAGCCGTGTGATCCGCGTGCCGCGGCCGGCGAGGTCGGTGAGCCACGGGCGACAGTCGTCGAGCGGCTGATCGGCGGCGACGAACACCTCGTCGACGGTCACGCCCGCCGCGACGGCGCGGGAGAGTTCGCGGCGGCCGTCCACGAGCGTGAGTCCGCTGGCCCGACGGGCGTCGGCCTCGCGCAGGCCGGCCGCCTGCCGCACCCGTGGGTTGGCGGTGCTCGTGATCGTTTCGGAGGAAAACGGGATGCTCATCGTGTCGGGGACCAGCGTGCGAAGCTGCCGAGTTCGAGCATGCGGCCGGAGTCGTCGGTGCAGGTGAGCGGGCCGCTCTCGAACTCGCCGTCGGGGAGGCCCGCGTCGCGGCAGGCTGACTCGAGTGTGTCGTGCAGCCGGCGGGGATGCCAGCCGGGCGAGTGGCACGTGAGCAGGAGCGGGCCGCGGGGGCCGCCGCGATGCCGCCCGATGAGTTCCGCCACGTCGGCCAGGAGCGGCACGAGATCGCGGTCGATCGCGAAGGGCTGCCCCTTGGGCCCGTGGCCCCACGACGGTGGGTCGAGGACGGCGCCGGCGAACGAGGCGCCCCGCTTGAGCTGCCGTCTCACGAACGTGGCGGCGTCCTCGCAGATCCAGCGAACGGGTGCGGCGGCGAGTCCGGAGGCGGTGGCATTTCGCCGCGCCAGCTCGACCGACGGCTTCGAGGCGTCGACGTGCACGACTTCGGCGCCCGCGGCGGCGAGTGCGAGCGTCGCGGCACCCGAATGGGCGAAGAGCGAGAGCATCGAACTGCCCGGCGGCGTGTGTTCGGTGAGCCACCGCCACTGTTCGACCTGCTCGAGGAACACGCCGATCTGTCCGGATGCGGCTGGCTTCACCTCCAGGCTGAGCGTCGCGGAGCCCACCGGCACAGACACGCGCCATGACTCGGGCAGTGGGCCGGCGAGTTCCCAGCGGCCGTCGCCGACGCCCGCGGTGCCGGTGCCCGTGAAGACGGCCATGGCGTCCCGCCACAAGCTGGACAGGGCACGGCGGGCCGTCGTCTGGGGCAGCGGACGGTCGACGAGCAGGCCGCCGAGCCGTTCCAGCCGTCGGCCTGCTCCCGCGGCATCGACGCCGAAATCGGCCAGGGCTGGGTCGCGAAACTTTCCGGGGGCAGGGACGTCCATTCAGCTCAACGGTAGTGATACCGCAACTGTGCGATCATCAGCGAGTCGCCGTCGACCTTGTAGACCAGGCGGTGCTCGTCGTTGATGCGGCGCGACCAATATCCAGACAGCGCGTGCTTCAAGGCCTCGGGCTTGCCGGTTCCCGCAAATGGAGTGCGCGTCGTTTCCTTGATCAATGCGTTGATGCGTTTGAGCAGTTTGCGGTCGGTTTCCTGCCAGTGGAGGTAGTCCTCCCACGCCTGTTCCGCGAAGACCAGCTTCATTCAGCCAGTCTCCGCTCCTTGCCACGACCGCCCTCCAGGCTGGAAATCGCTTCCAGGAGTCGCTTAGCGTTTTTGGGAGCGCGGAGCAGATACGCGGTTTCCTCGAGGGCCTTGAAGTCCTCGAGCGACATCATCACGACCGACTGCTGCCCGTTGCGTGTAATGATCAACGGTTCGTGATCCTCGCACACGCGGTCCATCGTGTGGGCCAGATCGGCGCGGGCGGCGGTGTAGGAGATGGTATCCATTCGGCAGCCTCCAATATGTAC
>Ga0315902_10014131_pt1 | contig 10285 bp, 9 predicted proteins | sample LakEriMetagenome_9_FD_203523 | JGI IMG/M metagenome (GOLD analysis project Ga0315902, IMG submission 203523) | Freshwater fungal communities from buoy surface, Lake Erie, Ohio, United States - Buoy 12 MA117 | ecosystem: Environmental > Aquatic > Freshwater > Lake > Lake biofilm | place: USA...
ATGACCTCTCGGGTTTCTTCAGACTCCACACCATTGATGTTTTTCTTAATGCGGATTTGAGCTTTCTGCTGCGCCAGAATGCTGCCGGCAAACAAAGAGCCCATGAATAAAAGGAATACAATCGACTTTTTCATCTGAATTAACTATGCAAGGCCGCGAAGGTAAAAATGAGAATAAATGTGCGGCGTTAATACAATCCAAAAGTGTGTTAATGTTCAGTCTTTGAAAAACCAGAGCATTCTTCGTTGAATGAGGTGGACATCGGTGTAGTAGTAATGAATGATATCCTTATAGCTATAGCCCAATTTGGCCATGCGCATCGCACCTTCCTGACACAAGCCAACTCCATGACCGAAGCCTTTGCCTTTAAAGATTACCTCTCCCGATTTTTCTTCGATTTCGAATTGCGTGGACCGCAGTTTCAGTTCGGTTCGCATGACTCTGCGGGGTATTTGCAGCGTAGCGTCGTGGCAATACATGGGATTGCATTCACCGAGAATTCCACCATCGGACAGCGATGCTGTGTCATTGCTACCTCGTTTTTGTTTTATGTAGGAATTCCATTTCTCGGTGCTCATCGTTTTTTCCCAATGGCTGTGAGGCATTGATAGGCAGAACGTATCGCATCGTCCTATCAAGTAGGGGACAGGTTTCGACCATGCAACTTCAGCATTGACCGTTTTTCCTCCGCAGTTGCTGTGAAAGGCTGCGGTAATGAGGTTGATTTCGTGATCAACGATAACAATGTCTTCTGTCGATTTTGCAGCTTTCTCGGCCAAGGGTTCTTTTCTAGGTTTACCATGGTAAACCTGACAGTGCGTTCCATCACAGATTTCAAATCCGGAATCGATGTGTCGGATGCGATTGTTGAGCGCATAGGTGCGGCTAATAACTGCTTGAACCTTGTAGTATTCCAGCTCACTGCCCGTGCCACTTTCGGCCTCTATTACTCCGGCAACATACTCTTCGATATCGATACGGTTTACCAGTTGCAAATGTCCGTTGATGCTAAAGGCTACAATATCGCCTTTATAAATACGATTGTTGGCTTTGCTGCCTGCGGGTGTCGCCTTGAATTCTGCTTGCGATTCCGATCTCCAAGTGATTTTCTTGAAGCCGGTGTGGTTTTTTCCCGAAAAGAAGATGTTCACTTTTCCGCTAATCGCGGTAATGTCGGCTGTTTGACCCGATGCAATTGTGAAAAGAAGTTTGTCATCGCCAATCACCTGGTAGCTTCCCGTGATGGGGCTTATTCCGCAACGCAAATAGTTTTGCTGGCAATGCAGGCCAATGAGAATAGGGTCGGCCCAAGCAAGCGCATGAAACAAAACTACAAATACACCAACTAGAGGCCACTTCATGGAGGCGAAATTACTCGGTGTCCGACTGCTGCTTAGGAAGTGATTCGATAATTTTCAACATTGCAGTGGCAGTTCGATTCGATGCCCCTGGTCCGCCCAGAACTATTCGTAATTCGGAATAACTGCGCTTCATGGACTCCCTACGCTGATCATCATGCAGTAATTGATTCAATTCAGTGGATAATCGTTCCGCGTTCAGTTCGTGCTGTATGAGCTCTGTGACAGCCTGTCGATCGAGAATGAGGTTCACCAGCGAGATGTATTTTATTTTAACGAGTCGCTTAGCGATAGCATATGAAATTGACGACCCCTTGTAACAAACTACTTGCGGAAGCTGATAGATACCTGCTTCAAGTGTTGCTGTGCCGCTTGTAATCAAACCGGCTGAGGCGTGTCGGAGTATTTCGGAGGTCTGCCCAAAGAGCACAGGAACCTGCGAAGTTTGTTTTACGCTTTCATAAAACTCAGAGGTTTGCGCAGGCGCTCCCGCTATTACAAACTGAACATCCGGAAAACGCTTTTCCATTTGCAGCATGATAGGAAGCATGGTCGTAATTTCTTGTTTGCGACTTCCGGGTAAAAGCGCTACCATGGGCTTATCGGTGAGTTTGTTGCGTTGCCGAAATGCACTGCTCGATTCTTCAGTCGTGCTGATTTCGTCAAGAAGTGGGTGTCCAACGAAGGTCACCGGCATATCGCGTTCCTCGAAGTATTGCTTTTCAAACGGGAGCACAACAAACAGATGATTGATGTGCTTCTTCATGGCGTGGATGCGATTTTCTTTCCACGCCCACACCTGTGGAGCGATGTAATACAGGACGGGTATATTGTTTTCGTGCGCCCACTTGGCTATACGCAGATTGAAGCCGGGATAGTCGATGAGAATGAGCGCATCCGGTTTGAATTCCAGAATGTCTTCCTTGCAAAATCGAATATTGCGAAGAATGGTTCGGATGTTCAGCAACACCTCGTAGAAGCCCATGAAGGCGAGCTCTCGGTAGTGTTTTACAATAGTTGCTCCCTGCTGTTGCATGCGGTCACCACCCCATGCTCGAATGGTGAGCGAAGAATGGTTAGCACGAAGCGCGTGAATGAGATTACTTCCGTGTAAGTCGCCGGATGCCTCGCCTGCAATGATGTATAGTTTCAACCGATTTGCTTTTTAGTATAACCAAGCGATAACCGCTACTGAGATTACAAGCACTATAATGAGCCCTTTGCAAAACTCCTCGTATCCTCTTCGGATGAGTGCAAAGAACAACACAATGTCGGCAAGCATCGAAAAGGAAATTATTCTGCTTTGGAAATCTTGAAGCGCTGAACCAAGGAAAACATCCATGACGAATTCGCTGAAGAAAATTTCGTTGTACCACGAAAAGACTAGGCCGAATAAGCAGAAACCAATGAAGGCGCCCACTAAACCACCTAATATTCCATATCCGACATGATTGAGTTTGCTCTTATTCATAGGTTCCAATCTCTGAGTGTTTGCATGGCGCTGTAAGCAGTTAGGTCGAAGTGAACGGGAACGACCGAAACAAAATTATTGGCCAATGCGATTTCATCCGTGTCAAGGCCTTCGTCCATCAACTTGAACTCGCCTGTTAGCCAGTAATAGGGCTTTCCGAATGGGTCGGTACGCACGTCGAAATTGTCTTCCCAATATCCTTTGGCTTGGTGACAAATCCGAATGCCGGCAATCGCTGATGGCGCACACTTGGGAATATTGACATTCAGACAGGTTCCATTTGGAATTCCATTTTTCAATGCACCCTCAACCAATTTGGTCACTACTTGTTGTGATGCTTCAAAGTCGGCTTCTGCACTGTGATCAAGAAGTGAGAATCCGATGGAGGGAATTCCTTCTACGGCACCTTCAACAGCTGCCGACATAGTGCCGCTGTAGATTACGTTGATACTTGAATTGGAGCCGTGGTTAATTCCTGAAACCACTAAATCGGGTTTGCGATGGAGTACTTTGTAAATGGCAAGTTTAACGCAGTCGACCGGAGTACCGCTGCATGCATAGGCGGCGCTAACCGGCAAATCGTACTTCAACGGGTGCAAGCGAAGCAGATTGCTAATGGTAACAGCGTGTCCCATTCCCGATTGTGGCTTGTCGGGGGCAACCACCACCACATCGCCAAATGGTAAAACCGCTTCGGTAAGTGCTAGGATGCCCTTCGAATAAACACCATCATCATTGGTAACAAGGATGAGTGGTCTGCTGCCTGATTTCATGCTGCAAACATACTAAGGTGCCTCGTTGTATGTAGGTTCATCTATTTTGCATGAGTAAGACAATTTTTGTCATAAACGGATTGAGTTCGGTTCATTCTCAGTTAAATTCGCTTTATTCTCTATTTAAATGATTCGCAAGAAGAAGATTGTCATTGTTGAAGACCACCTGATTATCCAAGAACTCCACAAACAGTATGTGGAGGATTTGGGACACGAAGTGGTAGCATGCTTTACCACCGGTGATGATGCAATCCACTATTTTCAGGATAGTTCAGCAGATCTCGTTTTGATGGATATTCGACTCGAAGATGCGATGGACGGAATCGAAGTAACCAAGAGAATACAGGAACTGAAACCTGTGCCGGTCGTTTACATTACAGGTAATACGGAAGATTCGAATTTCCGCCGTGCCATGGAAACCAGTATGGCCGGATTTATTTCCAAGCCGGTATCCCAAAGTGAACTGGAAAACGTTATTGATTCCCTCAACGACCTCACCAGTTCAATTATATACGCAGAGAAAATTCAAAAGGCGATTTTCCCGCAACGTAAAGATTTTGATGCGCTGTTCCAGCATACGGTTCATATCAATCGCCCCATGCACATCATTGGAGGTGACTTTCCATTTTTGAGAAGTTTCAGTGATTGCGGAATGGTAGTAGGAGGTTTGGGCGATTGCACAGGCCATGGAATACCCGCTGCTTTGCTCTCGGTTTTGTGTCATGAGATTATTTCAAATATCATCCAACGAACCCAAGTTTTAGTCGATATCGTTCAGGAGCTGAACACATCGTTGATTAACAACTTGGCGAAAATGAATAGTTCCGATGGAGTGAATGATAGCTTGGATATGATTGTTTTCAAGATGGATATCCCCGCTCAAACAATACAAATCGCCGGATTTAAAATGGGGTTCTTGCATTGGAAGGCCGCGGAAGGCGAGTTGCACTATCATAAATTTAAGGGCAAGTCGTTAGGCACTTCAATGGAAGATCGCGATATTCAAGTACTGGAAATTCCTTTCAACCGGGAAGACCAGTTTTTCTTTTACAGTGATGGGGTTACCGACCAATTCGGCGGCCCTCAGTCAAAAAAGCTCTCTACAAAAGGCCTGCTGAATGTTATTCAAACAATAATGGCAGAGGCACCCGCTAATCGCGAAAGAGAGATTAATTTATTGCTTCGCAGATGGCAAGGAATGAATGTTCAAACCGATGATATGCTGATGCTCGGCCTACTTCCTTCGAATGTTAAATTCCAGTAAAAATCAATCGCGTACCGATAACTGAATAGGATAATATTTCAACCACATGTCATTATTTTTTTCATCATCGATAATTGACCAGTTGTTTGAATCCAAGTCATTTGATTGGCAAAAACTCAGGCAACGGGTTGTGGAGTTTTCGGCTGTTGCTAATCCTGCAATTTGCTGCGTTGACTTTTTTCAAAAGGAACGCATCATTCGAGTTAAATCAAAGGAGGTAATAGATCTTCCGGTCGTTCTGAGTGATGAGGATTGGGAGTTTTGTTTTTCTTTATCCGAAGGCTTGAGACCTATTGGATCCGATGTTCCCCATTGGTTGACAGAATTGTCGGAGGGCGTTTTTTCACGCGCTACCTGTTTGGTTGCTGAACCGATTCGAGACGAGAATGGACTGACAATAGGACTCTTTTATGCATTCTATGCGTCGGGCGCTCCCGATTCGGTAGTAGCAACGTATCAACAATCTGTTGCGCACCAATTCTCGACGATTATTCAACAATGGCAGGCCGCAAATAGGCACAATGAATTGCTTTCGCGATTATGGACTTCCATGGAATTGAGCTGCCCCGGGTTTTTGATCTTGGATGAAAGGATGCGAATTGTGGAGAAGGGTTCACTTTACAACAAATCCCTTCCGCAGCTTTGTGCAGGAGATAAGTTTGAACAGCATTTTATTTGGGATGGTGTAATGGGTAGCGATGATTGGATTGCGTCTAATTCATCGCGCCAGAAATTGAGGTTCTTTCACTCGCTGGAATTCAATCAACGTTATAAGTGCACTGTTCAACCCATTCAATCCAACTTGTTTTTGCTTTTGGCAAATCCTGTCATTAATAGCAACCATGCCATGGTCGACTATCACTTGTCGGCCAATGATTTTCCATCGCATGATTACATAACAGATTTCGTTTTTTTGCAAACAACTACGCTGCAGACATTGGAGGAATTGCAACGTGCTAACGAGGTGATGCAGTCGCGAAATAAGGAATTGGAACTTTCCAATACCGAATTGGTCCGAACAAAATTAATTCTTGAAAATAAAATTGCCGAGAGGAACGAGCGCGTGCTCAGGCTATCCAATTTCCCTGAGCAAAATCCAAATCCGGTTTTTGAGGTCGATTTTAATCGTCAGTTTATTTGTTTCTCTAATCGAGCAGCAAGAGAGGCCTTCAATGATTTGTTGACGCTGACTTATGAAGATTTTCTTGCGGTAATGGGGCTTTCACACGAGCTTGTGTCAGGAAGCATTAAGCTGCGTGTTGAATTTGAATGCTTGAATCGATTTTTTATTGCCGATGCTTCTAGAGTGCCAAATGAGGATATTATGCGCTTTTATGCAAATGACGCAACTGAGCTCAGACAAATGAGAAGTTTACTCTCCAAACAACAGGTGGGCTTGAACAATCTTCTCGGTGTATTGGAAGCATTTAACATCAATCGGGAGGATGCATCCAGACAGGCAAAACTGGATGATGTTTTACAAGAGGTTTCCAGAGTGCTTGCTGCAAAAAGGAACTATGGGGATGTATGATATTTCGCAGTCTGTACATTCGAATTGTTTAATAGGTTAGTCCCTATTTTTAATCACTGATTGCCACTTGAAATGCAAAAAAACGTAGTTATAATTGTCGATGATGATCTTACAATTCTTGAGTTGCTTCGATACCAAATCACAGACGCCATAGGTGAAGTTTGTGACGTTGAATTGGCAACCTCGGGAAGTGAAGTAGAGGAATTACTCGCTACATTGAAAAGTCAGAACAGGATTGTCAAAGTCTTGGTAACCGATTATTTTCTGGATGATACAACCGGGTCGGAAATAATAAGCCGTGTAAAGGAAATATATCCCAATTGTTCTACCGTTCTTCTTACGGGACAGCACCAGCGCGATATTGAAAGAGTTGCTGATTCACCAATATCACCCGATCGATATTTCTCAAAACCCTGGAATTCGTTCGAATTGAAGTCACATTTGAATAATTTATTGGACGTGAAGTAAAAAGGAAATGGCAAGGGGAGAAGATGAAAAGCATTGGTTGTTGCAACGTCAGTTGCAAGAACAACCGGAGGGATCCTTGCCGGAGGCATTCTTGCGCTCTGTCAATAAGGCTTACAGAATCTTCGACGATAATTACCTTCGAATCAAGTTAATTCTTAGAAGGAAAATCTATCAACTCGTTGAATCAAATGCCCGCTTGCAAGCGTTGCTTCAGGAGCGGGAGAACCAACTTGATCAGGACCGTATTCACCTCAAAAAACTTGTCGATAATTTTAATCGAGCAGAGATAATTGCTCATTTGGGAAGTTTTACTTGGTATTCAGGCACAGCCAGTGCGGAATATTCAGAGAACCTTTTTCAATTAATAGGACTTCAAAAGACGGAGCGGAGCGTGCCTGCAATGCTCCGGAAATTCGATAATCCGTTGGCTATTATTGCTGCCATTCGAAGGGCCAATCTATTAAACAATGTAGTTATTATTGAGAATTTAAAACTTCGGAACGAAGCACGTTACTTTGATATCGAAGCTCATGTGATTTTTAATGCCCATGCAGGTATTGATCGTATTTCGGGAATTATAAAAGAGAATACACGATGGGTCCATGTAAACAATAGAGCAGAGGACCAGAAGAAGTTTTACGAATCCATATTGAATAATATTCCTGTCGACATCGCCATTTTCAACTACGAGCATAAGTATATGTACTTGAATCCAGTGGCTGTTAGGGATCAAGATGTCCGTGATTTTTTACTTGGCCGCGACGATTTCGACTATTGCAGGGTGAGGAACTTAGAAACTTCGAAAGCTGAGGCCCGAAGAGCAACATTCCTGAAGGCCCGAGAAAGCAAACAAGCAATCGATTTTGAGGATGTAGGAAGTCAGGCCGATGGATCTCCCAAGTATACGTTGCGCAGATTTGTGCCGGTATTGGACCCGTCAGGCGAGTTTGCCTTTATGCTTGGTTACGGCGTTGATGTTACGCTTATCAAAATTCAAGAATTATCACTAGAAGCATCGCTCCACGAAAAGGAGCTTTTACTCGGCGAAATCCATCACAGCGTTAAGAATAATCTTACATTGATTGTTGCGTTGCTTGAAATTAACAGCGCACATGAGAAGTCTGAATTGGTAAAGAAATACTTCGGTGAAATTCGAAATCGCATCAGCGCGTTGGCATTGATTTATGATAAACTGTACCGTTCTGAAGTATTTAACCTGATTAATTTGAACGAATACATTGCTTCTCTTGTGCTCTATCTGCAACAATCAATTTTGCCGGGTAGAAGAGATGTTGCCGAACTTGAAATTGATCAAATTTATGTAGACAATAAAACTGCTGTTCCTCTCGCATTGCTGGTGAATGAGCTCGTGAGTAACGCGTTTCTCCATGCTTTTCCTGCGAGTGATTGTGTGCGTTTAAGGGTTTCGTTGAAGCATGAGGGAGACCATGTTGTGCGACTTGTTGTCTCTGATACAGGAGCAGGTTTGCCCCAAGATTTGGATATTGCAAAGGGGCGCTCTTTCGGCTTCAAGTTAATAGGTCTCTTCGCACGCCAACTGAAGGGTAAATTGCATGTAGAAAACAGCAATGGTTTGACGGTTGACGTCGAATTCCAAAATATGCAATTCGAGGTGCGGAATTAACATTTGACCGCCATCTTTGCCCAAATTTTTTTGCAATGGATGCATTTATTATAGATGGTGTGCGCACCCCAATCGCCTCTTTTGGTGGAAGTTTATCACCGGTGCGTGCCGATGATTTGGCAGCACACGTGATAAAGCAGTTGATGGCTCGACACACAATGTTTGATGCCGGTGGCATTGATGATGTAATCATGGGTTGTGCTAATCAGGCCGGCGAAGACAATCGCAACGTTGCCCGCATGGCATTGCTTTTAGCGGGTATTCCAAAGGAAGTTCCGGGTGAAACAGTGAATCGTTTGTGCGCGTCGGGTATGGCCGCTGCAGTGAATGCTGCAAGAGCTGCTCACGCCGGAGAGGGAGAGGTGTTCATAGCCGGCGGTGTAGAACAGATGACTCGAGCTCCATGGGTGATATCGAAAACGTCGACTGCATTTGGACGCGATGCTCAAATGTTTGACAGTAGTTTCGGGTGGCGATTCGTACATCCGAAAATGAAGGAAATGTATGGCGTCGAGGCGATGGGTGAAACCGCTGAGAATCTGGCTGAACTTTATTCAATTTCCCGAGAAGATCAAGACCTATTTGCTACTTGGTCGCAGCAAAAGGCAGCCAATGCAAAAGATAGACTTGCGATGGAAATTGCTCCCGTGCATATTGCACAGAAGAAGGGAGATCCAATAGTCTTTGATACAGATGAGTTTATAAAACCTTCCACAACGACAGATGGGCTTGCAAAATTGAAACCTGCTTTTCGCAGTGGTGGATCAGTAACCGCAGGAAATGCTTCCGGTTTGAATGACGGGGCAGCAGCTATGCTAATTGCTTCCGAATCGGGATTGAAGAGGGGTAATTTTGTTCCAAAGGCGCGAATCGTTGCATCAGCTGTTACAGGCGCTGAACCCCGTATCATGGGTATTGGGCCGGTTGAAGCTTCGAAACTGGCCCTGAAGAGAGCAGGTCTTACAATCGATCAAATTGATATCATTGAATTGAATGAAGCATTCGCTGCACAGGTGTTGGCCTGTACTCGTTTACTGGGTATTGCCGATAACGATGAACGTTTGAATATAAATGGTGGCGCAATTGCCTTGGGCCATCCACTCGGAATGAGCGGCGCACGATTATTAATCTCTGCATCCCTTCAACTGCAGCTTACGGGAAAGCGATATGCGTTGTGCACCATGTGCATTGGTGTTGGTCAAGGGTATGCGGTCATACTGGAGCGTTCATAACAATACCGCAATGGCAAATATTTTTGAATTCAACGGTTACATACCGGTAGTGCATGAATCCGCATTTGTTCACCCCAATGCGACAGTTACCGGCAATGTGATCATCGGCCGAAATGTTTACATAGGCCCCGGTGCTGCCATACGCGGCGATTGGGGACAAATTGTGATTGAAGATGGATGCAATGTGCAAGAAAACTGCACCATCCACATGTTTCCGGGTGTTACGGTTATCCTGCAAGAGGGCGCACATATTGGACATGGCGCAATTATTCATGGTGCCACTATAGGTCGTAATTGCTTGGTGGGAATGAATGCGGTCGTCATGGATCGTGTGCACGTTGGCGACGAGTCAATCGTAGGCGCGTTGGCATTCGTAGCTGCCGATACCCTTGTGCCGCCGCGCAGCGTCATTGTGGGTAACCCTGCCAAGGTTGTCAAACAAGTTTCCGATGAAATGATTGCATGGAAAACAGAAGGAACCAAAATCTATCAGCAACTACCCAATGATTGTCGATCCGGATTGAAGCCGGTTGAACCCTTACG
>Ga0315902_10014132_pt1 | contig 10284 bp, 8 predicted proteins | sample LakEriMetagenome_9_FD_203523 | JGI IMG/M metagenome (GOLD analysis project Ga0315902, IMG submission 203523) | Freshwater fungal communities from buoy surface, Lake Erie, Ohio, United States - Buoy 12 MA117 | ecosystem: Environmental > Aquatic > Freshwater > Lake > Lake biofilm | place: USA...
ACCGAAGCGAGCTTCGCGGGGCTATGGCTCTTGGTCTTTTTCGGCTTTACTCATTGCCGTGTGGTTTGCCCGCGGGCGCTAAAGCGAATTGATGACGCCCTGGCTTTTCTCGGGCCTGGAGCTGATGCAATTCAACCGTTGTACATAACTGTTGATCCTGCGCGCGATACCCCGGATGTCATGCGCAATTATCTTCACGATGCGCATCCGCGCGTCCTTGGCCTAACGGGCGACGATGCCGCCGTGCAGGCCGCCAAGAAGGCGTTTCTAGTTTTCTCGCGTCGGATGGAGGATACGGACGATCCGGACGGATATGCCATGCCCCATACTGCGTTTACGTATCTGATCGACAAGGCTGGGGCGTACCGTGCCCATTTTCCCGATACAATTAGCGTGAATGAACTTGCCGAGCGGCTAAGGCGTCATCTTGGCTAGCGATGAGCTACATGATCTGTGAGATCGAAGGTGTTGGCGCTCACATTTTTCAGTGGCCGCACAGAGGGCGCAAAAAATTTGGATTCAGAGTCTGACACTGGCGACAAGATTCGGTTTGCAGGGGGAATGTGGCCTTACAACAGCGTGCCTCTGACGTTGACCAATAGTCAGCTGGGCGCCGTCAGATGATTTGAGACATCTCATCGTTTTTGGAATCGGAGGCTCCGGCCCATCTTGGTTTGATTTCTATGCAGCCTGCAGCTGATGCTGCGATCATCGATGGGCGATGGTTTGCGGTTTGATGCGGTTCTCTCCTCCAGGATGTCAGCCCTACGTACAAAAGTGGCGCGCACCGAGGTGCTGGCTGTGCACGGCGCAACATCGGTGACCGCGTTCTTCAGTCGCGGATCGCTTCGCGCGAGGACGGGCAAGGACAAGGCTTCTTGTGGGTAAATCAAGACGCAACCGAGAGAGGGTGCAGATGTCCGATGATGGCCGCTTGCGCGAGACGCAAGCGTCATTTGATGTGCGCTGGTACGACATCGATTTGCAGATCGATCCCGCGTGTCACCGAATAGAGGGGCGCGTGATCGTGCGCGCTTTGGCTCAGCGTCCTTTAGCCCAGCTCGATCTCGATCTAGATTCACGGCTGACCGTCAAAGCCGTGACAGGCGAGCGAGCGGGTGCTGACGCGATCCCACTGCAGTTTCTACACGAGGGTGGGCGGCTGCTTATTCAACTGCAAGAGACAGTTGACACGGGTGCGATGGTGTCGGTCGCGGTATACTATGAGGGTCAGCCCAAGGTGTCTTCGAACCCGCCCTTTGATGGAGGGTTCGTATGGGCTCATACCAAAGCTGGAGCAGATTGGGTCGGCGTCTGCGTACAATCGGGCGGCGCGCAATTGTGGTGGCCGTGCAAGGCCCATCCATCAGACAAGCCTGAAGATGGTATGTCTCTCAGTTTCACCGCGCCTGGGGCCTTGGTTGTGGTGTCGAACGGCAGACTCGACAGCGTAGACCTGCTTGCGGATGGTCAAAGGCGTTGGCGCTGGACCGTCAGCTACCCGATCAATTCCTACAATGTAACCCTATACGCGGCGCCATATGTCGAACTCAGCGCCGAGTATTTCGGATTAGACGGGCAGCAAATCCCGTTCAGCTTCTTTGTTCTACCTGAGGACTCGCATGATGCTGGACGTGTGCTCCCTGAGCTAGTGAAGCATCTGTCGTTTCTAGAGGAAACCTTTGGACCCTATCCATTTCGAGGGGACAAATTTGCGGTCGTAATGTCTCCTTACATTGGCATGGAGCATCAGTCGGCCATAGCTTATGGGCGCGCATTCGATGCGCGGATCATGGGGTTTCTCTGGATCGCATTGCACGAAGCTGCCCACGAGTGGTGGGGGAACATGGTGGCGGCGGAGAACTGGCGGGATTTTTGGCTTCATGAGGGGTTCGCAAAGTACACGGAAGCGCTCTATGCGGGCCACTTGCATGGGCAGAACGCGTATCACGAATACCTTGCGAGATTTGTTCGACCGCAGATCAAAAATGATATGTCGCTTGCGCCGCGGGAATCGCATTCGATTGAGAGCATAGCCTTCGACAAGATCGACCCGACGCGAGCGCGGCGCGACCCGTATGCTAAAGGCGCGATGGTTCTGCATACGCTGCGCTACTTGCTGGGTGAGGACGCATTCTTTGAGCTGCTTCGAAGGCACGCATATCCTGACGCAGGCGAGAGAGATGGCAGGCGCGTTCGGCTTGAATCAAGTGACGGCTTTGCGCGCCGCGCGAAAGATGTTTGTGGCGTGGACCTTACCTGGTTCTTCGAGGTGTACCTTCGACAAAAAGAGCTTCCGCGGCTTTGTATAGATCGCAGTCTCACTGAGTTGCGATTGTGGTGGGAGGCGCCAAGTGGACTGCCGTTCCCTATGCCCGTCGAGTTGGAGATCAACGGTAGCAGGCAGCGAGTGAGTATGCCGGAGTTTGGAGAGACGGTTATTGCCACGAATGGGCGCAATGCCGTCGTTGACCCTGACTGGTGGATTTTGCGCGATGACGCGCCAGATCCAGATTGTTTTGGGACTCTTGGGCTGCAAGCCGTTTCGCTCGATGACGCAATTAAGAGCGGCAGATAGGCGCGCCATGCAATACGCGGACTTCATTATAGTTGGTGGTGGCATTGCCGGAGCGTGTGTGGCCTATCACTTGGCGCCTAAGGCCAAAGTGATCCTTCTTGAGGCCGAAGCGCAGCCGGGGTTTCATGCGTCGGGACGTTCCGCGGCGACCTTGTTTGAGGGTTACGGCTCGCCCCTAGTGCGAGCGATGACTAAAGTGAGCAGGAATTTTTTTGCTCGTCCCCCCGGCGGCTTTGCCTCTTATCCTGTCCATTCACCGCGCGGCGCCTTGGTGCTTGCAGCTACGAATGAGGAGTTGAGGTCGCGACAAGCTAGCCTTGATGCAGCTGGGATCCAAAACGAAGTTCTACACTGGGCAGAATGCGAATCGAGAGTGCCGGTTCTGCGTGAGGGAAGGTTTGTCGGCGCTGTTTTCGAACCAAACGCCGCCGATCTGGATGTGATGGCCATGCTGCAGGGCTATTTCGCCGCCGCCCGCCGAGCTGGAGCGACAATTTGCTGTGACGAAAAAGTGCTTCTCGGCGAACGCGACGGATCAGGTTGGATAGTGCACACGCGGGCGCGCTCCATCCGCTGCGAGGCTATCATCAATTGTGCCGGCGCGTGGGCGGACGAACTCGCTGCATCGATGGGTGTCAGTGGTTTGGGCCTAACGCCAAAACGTCGTGCAGCGTTTACCTTCCATCCTCCAGAGGGCGTTGACAGTCGCAACTGGCCGTTCGTGACGGATTGCAGCGATACTTGGTACTTCAAGCCCGATGCTGGCGCTCTTATGGCTTCGCCGGGAAATGCAGATCCGGTGTTGCCGCACGACGTCCGACCCGAGGAAATAGATATCGCAATCGGCATTGATGCGATCCAAACCAGCACCACGATGTCAATACCGCGTCCATATAGGACCTGGGCAGGGCTGCGCACGTTTGCTCCGGACGAAGACCCAGTTGTCGGGTACGACGCCAACGTACAAAACTTCTTCTGGTGCGCAGGGCAAGGGGGCTACGGTGTTCAAACGTCGCCTGCGATGGGGCGCGCCTGTTCGGCGCTCGTGTTAGGCGCCGCCCTGCCGGGCGAGTTACAGGACGCGGGTTTGACGGCTGCAGAGATGTCGCCAAGTCGTTTTAACTAGTCAGTGCGCGCCGATGCGACCGAGTATTCCAGACGAGAGCGCAATGCGAGGTGATCGATCACGGCGCCAATGCTCGCTACCTTTAAGCGGTGGAGGGCTCCCGACGCCCAAGCGAATACAACAGGACTGCGATGCACTTCATTGACGCGTCATCTTTGCGATCAGTGCTGGACTTTCCGAGCTTGATGGCGGCGCTTCGCGTCGCGTTTTCGAGGGAATGGCACTCGCCGCAGCGGTCATCGTATGAGATTGGATCGATTGGACGCTGCTTATTGATGCCAGCGTGGCGGGCAGGGGAATTTCTGGGCGTGAAAATCGCCAATGTATTTCCTGGAAATAAGACAGTCGGTCTGCCAACGGTGAATGCCGTCTACCTGCTCATGTGCGGCCAGACGGGGCGTGTGCTCGCGACAATGGACGGAGATGAACTAACCGCACTGCGGACCGCTGCTGTCTCTGCCCTGGCCGCCGATTTATTGGCGCGCCCTGGTGCACGGCACGTTCTGATTGTCGGGGCTGGTCGCGTCGCAAAATACTTGGCGCTGGCACACGCACAACGCATCGCGGAGCCGTGTATTTCGATTTGGGCACGCGACCATGTGAAAGCGCGAGCTCTGGCAAATGAGCTTGGACGGAGCGGCCTCAGCGTTGATTTGTCTTTCGACTTGGCATTTGCTGTCGAACGGGCGGATATCGTTTCTTGTGCCACGCTGGCCACAGAGCCGCTTATTCGAGGCCAGTGGCTGCGCCCCGGCGTGCATCTGGATCTCGTTGGGAGTTTCACGCGCAATATGCGCGAGTCAGATGACCTGGCTGTAGCCAGAAGTGTGGTATTTGTTGACGAAATGGGTGCGGCGAACATTGAGGCTGGCGATATTGTTCAGCCTTTAATGGCCGGCGTGATTACTCCATCGCACGTCAAGGGAGACCTAGCTGCGTTGTGCTCAGGCGCTTGTTCAGGGCGACGTGCTGACGAGGACATCACGATGTTCAAATCTGTGGGGCTCGCCGTCGAAGACATTGCTGCGGCGGTTCTGGCCTATGACAGGCTAGTTGCGGGCCCGCATGCCGGATGACTGCAACGGTGAAGAGGTTTCGAAGGCGCGAGCAGCTCACGGGACGGAATATCTCGCGGAGCGGATCGCTATACTGCATGGCCGCGAGCAGCAATGCGAAGGCAGACTTGTCGTCGACACCATATAGCGATTTAGCCAAAATGAGAGTTATGATTGCTGGCCGTGAGTGCTTCGCGTTCGTTCGTGGTGAGAGTTTTTCCGATCCGACGGAGCGAAGTTCCGGAACCTTGAATGCAGGATAATGATGAGCGTACCCTTTGCACACTTAGTCAAAGGAGCTGCCTGTTGACCCGCCTTTCAGGCAAGACAGCCATTGTTACTGGCGCTGCGAACGGGATGGGACGCTCTATAGCGTTGGCTCTCGGCAGGGCCGGAGCTAAAGTTATCGTCGCAGACGTCGACGAGCTCGGCGCTGCAGATGTCGCTCGAACCATAGAGGGCTCGGGCGGTGCAGCGGTCGCGATACGAGTAGACGTCTCGAGCCGCAGCTCTGTTGAAGACATGGTTCAAGTAAATCAGACGGCGCCCGATATCCTTGTGTGCGCCGCTGGCGTTACGTCGGCCCAAGGCAATGTGCCGCCGAAATTCCTGCAATTGCCGGATGATGAATTCGCTGCGGTGATGGCCATTAATTTGGGCGGTATCTTTCTATGCGCTCAGACCTTGGCGAGGAGGCTAGTTTCTGAGCAGCGCCCAGGGTCTTTTGTACTGGTTACAAGTCTTGGGGTGGAGAGGCCAAACCCAGGGGGCGCTGCGTATCACGCATCTAAGGGTGGGGTCGATGCACTGGTGCGTGCACTCGCGGTCGAGTTGGCCGCATATCGCATCCGTGTGAACGGCGTTGCTCCTGGCTACATGAGCACTCGCATGACTGACTTTTTCCGAGATGAGGCGCGATCTGAGCTCGTTCGTGCGCGAGTGCCGCTTAGAAGAGTAGGGGAGCCATCGGATCTCGATGGATTATGTCTCTTCCTCGCGGGCGAAGAGTCTTCCTACATCACTGGGCAAACAATTGCTGTCGATGGCGGCGCGTCCATCATTGGAGCTATGAATGCTCCGCCGTTGGTCGGTTCGGACTAGCCTCGCTTTGAAGCGAACTCTATGGGAAAAATGCGCGATGCTGCAATTTGGAGAAATTGATCACGTCGGTCTTACGGTTTCCGACGTCGACACAGCTCTGGCGTTTTGGGAGCCTTTCTTGGGCGTATGCGCGAGTGCTCGGAATCGATCGGGCGCTCCTTGGCTATCGGATTTTACAGGCGTGGAGGGTGCCGAGGTCGAAGCCGCGAAGCTCGATTTGCCCGCCGGAGGCTATATCGAACTATACAATTACATTGTTCCAAATCGCGCGAGAAACCATCAGTCAACGGCCGCCGTTGGAAACGTACACTTCTGCTTGAGGGTGAGCGACGCCCCTTCGGCTTGGCGGCGTGCAATAGAGCTAGGCGCGGTGGAGGTTACACGTAATGGGCCCGTGACCATTGGGTCTGGGCCGAGTGCAGGAACTCGTGCCGGGTATTTGCGTATTCATGACGGCATCACTTTAGAGCTAATCCAGCTGGCGCCTTCGAGAGATGATTGAGTGAAGCGGAACGTCGACGGTCTTGTGCTCTGCGCCAATGTGAGCACCGGGTTCGACCGGTTCGTAAGGGTGCTGGCTAGTTGGCTTACGTGGACCCGCTCCGCGTTTAGATTGCAGCTTACAATATGAATGATTGTTGGCCGTGAGTAACCATAACGCATTTCGACTGGACGTTTCAGACGATGAGATCGCCGATCTTCATCGGCGGCTCGATTTTGTCCGATGGCCTGAACGCGAAATCGTTGCAGATTGGTCCCAGGGCGTTCCCTTGGAATTCATGCGTGACTTAACGCAATACTGGCGGACCGCGTATGATTGGCGCCGATGCGAGGCGGCGCTGAATGCCGCAGGCCAGTCGAAGATCAATATCGATGGCTTGAGCATTCACTTTCTGCATGTGCGCTCACGTTGTGCCAACGCTATGCCGCTCATCTTGACTCATGGTTGGCCAGGCGGAGTCACGGAGTTTCTCAAGGTCATTGGTCCACTTACCGATCCAGAGCGCCATGGGGGCTCGGCTCGCGACGCTTTTGACGTGATTATTCCGTCTTTGCCCGGCTTCGGCTTCTCGGGGATTCCGTCTCAAATTGGTTGGGGGGTCGAGCGCGTCGCTAAGGCGTGGGACGCGTTGATGCGTGCGTTGGGTTACGAGGAGTACGTTGCGCAGGGTGGGGATTGGGGCGCCTATGTGACCACCGCAATAACTCGGCTGCCCAATTCCTTATGCCAAGGCATTCACCTGAACATGCCTGTAGCGCTGCCCACGAAACATGAATTGGAGACGGCGTCTGATTCTGAACGGGACGCCATCGCGGACTTGGAACGGTATAGGCGAACAGAGTTCGGCTACGCTTTGCTGCAGTCGACGCGACCGCAGACCCTAGGTTTTGCAATCGCAGATTCTCCGGTCGGGCAAGCTGCGTGGATAGCGGAGAAGTTTCATGCTTGGAGCGACTGCTCTGGCGATCTTTGGTCTGTCGTCAGCCGTGATGAGCTGCTCGATGTGGTTATGATATATTGGCTAGGCAATCGTGGCGCTTCCTCCGCTCGACTTTACTGGGAGAGTTTTGAGCGTCTATCGCAGCCACGGGGCACATTAGCCTGGACTGGCTGCTCGCTGTTTGCAAAGGAGCTGTTTCGGCCGGCGCGGCGGTGGGTTGAGCGAGAGTTTCCAAGTAGCGTGCGGCGGTCACTTCGCCGCGCTTGAACAACCCGAACTGTTTGTGACCGAACTGCGGAGGTGCTTTTCACTGTTGCGCTAGATCGCGTTTGCCAAAGCCCTGAGCCTCGCAGGTTTCGACAGGCAAACTTATGGCAACTGCGTCAGCGAGCAAATCTATCCGAAGAGTCGGATCTCGATGTTTCGGCGCGTTGGGTCGGGTGCAGTCTTGTCTTCGGCCTTTGCGTGCAGTCGACGTGACCGCTGTCCCTGGTGGGGTTCACAAATGAAGTCCCGCTCTGTCATTCAGGCTCGGTCGCCTTGGACATTCGCGGGGTTGTCTTCATTCCCGGTCTGACCGGTTTCGCCATCACATCACATCGTCTTCACAACTTGGTTCGCGTTTCACGAGGCGAGGCGCCGACCACGTGGCCAACACCGGAATGTGTTGGCTTCGATAGACATCGCCGCGCGTCATGATCGCCCAGACGATGCGCGCCGTCTTGCTGGCGAGCGCCACTGTCGCAACTCTGCGGGAAACTTCACGCAAGTGCTCCAGAAATTTTTTGGGTATTCTCCCCGCGAATATCGGCGGGTGACAATTGGAGAGGCGCCAACGGCAAACGAGCGCGAACCGCTCGCGGTAGTTCGAACGGGCCATACATTAGCGAGAACCGACGAAAAGGCCTGTTTTGCCTTGAGGAGCGACCTGTGTCGTGGTTTCTACTCCAACGTATGAGCGAATCTCGCAATCTCGGCGGAACACCTTTGGGGCGGAGACCCAGCGGCGGGCTGTGGACATACGATCGGGCGCCGCTCGAACTTATCAATGAACAGACCGGCGCCAAAATCGACGCCAGCTGGTTGAGCGCGGCGCAGAGCGCTTCAGTAAAGCTCTTTTCCGTGAACTCGACTTCAAACGGCTCCGGCGCCCTCGTGTCGGATCGTGGACTGGTGCTGACCTGCTACCATTGCATTCAATCGTCTCTCGCCGACGCTAGTCGAGATGGGATGAATCTTTTGGAAAGCGGGTGGCTCGCGCGGCGCCCCCAGGAGGAGGTCAGGTGCGCATCTCGGGTTGCTGATGTTCTCATTGGTATTGAGGATGTGACGGAGCGGGTGCGTGTGTCGCTGGAAGCGGCGCGTGGTGCTGGGCTCGCATCTATTTTATCCGATATTGAGGAGGCGGTGCGGCGCGAGGAGCATAGCGCCGGGTGCGAGTGGTTCCATTGCTCGTTGATTTCACTCTATCAGGGCGCACAATACCATTTGTATCGGTACCATCGATACACCGATGTGCGACTGGTGTTCGCGCCCGAAAGTGGCGTCGGTTGGTTTGGGGGAATGCTGGATAATTTCGCGTTTCCCCGTTGGGCCTTCGAGTGCGCATTCGTGAGGCTGTATGAGGATGGCGCTCCCGCGGTCACTCCCAATTTTGTTTCAGTCAATGACGAGCCGTTGCAGGCGAACAAGCCTGTGTTCGTCTCCGGGAATCCGATGCTCACTGAGCGGTCCAAAACCATCGCGCAGCTTGAGCACAAGCGGGGAATCGAGCTGCCGTTCTGGTTGTTGCTCGCCTCCGAGCTGCGCGGTCGCTTAAAGGAGTTTATGCGCGCGCGCGCCTCACCTGGCCTTGAGTCAGCGGTTTTCCTGCTGGAAAACTGGATCATGATTAAGCGGCAACATCTTGACGCCTTGCTGAACACGGCTCAGTGGCAAACGAAATGCGAAGCCGAAGGGCGCTTAAGGGGGCGCTATCGAGAGCAACATTCGAACGACGACCCTTGGCGGCAGATAGAACGCGCGACCTCGAAATACAAAGAGTTTTTCGCGGCCCACGCTTTGTCGGAACTCGGCGGCGAGTGGTCAGGTCAGTTGTCGCGTTTTGCCAAGACGATAGTGAGGGCGCACACCGAAAATGCAAAGCTGAGCGAGCGGCGCCAGCCGGGTTTTGGACCCGCCGCAAGCGCTCAGATAGAGAAGTCGCTCGCAGTCGCTTTGCCCATCGATCTGGACGCGGAGATATTGCAGTTCGGATTCTGGCTTGAAAAATTGTTGGAGTGGTTAGGTCCCGAGGATCCGATGTTGTCCAGCATTGACCTAAGCGACGGCGTGTACGGACTCAGCGGGCGCTTGGTTGGTTCGACCAAGCTGGCTGACCCAACGGAGCGGATAAAACTCTGGCGACGCGGCGGTCCTTACACGACATCAGACGATCCTCTGCTGGGTTTTTACTCATCTTTGGAGCATCACACCACCGCACTTAGAGACCGGTACGAGGGCGAGGTGGTCGCCGCGATTGAGCCGTCGAGCGCAAGCATTGGCCGATTCCTTCTAGAGGTGGGGACTCAACAGACTTATCCGGACGCTACAGCGACGCTTCGGTTGAGCCACGGACGGATTGAAGGAACGGCGGTCGACGAATCTCCCTTCACAACATTCGAGAGCTTTTTTGAGCGCGGGCGAGATAGCGCTCCTTATCTCATTCCGCCGCGCTGGAAGGCGGCGCGTGGACGGCTTGATTCCGAGACATCGCTCAATTTTCTCAGCTCGACGGACATAGGGCCGGGAAACTCTGGCAGCCCCGTCCTGGATGAAAGGGCAAACCTTGTGGGTGTCGTCTTTGACGGCAATCACGCCAGTATGGACGGAGCGTTTTATTTCGATTGCGAGCGAAATCGTACGATCTCGGTGAGTGCGCAGGCGATTCTGGAGGCGTTGCGGCACGTTTATGGCGCCTCGGAGCTTTTGTCGGAATTGGCT
>Ga0315902_10014133_pt1 | contig 10284 bp, 15 predicted proteins | sample LakEriMetagenome_9_FD_203523 | JGI IMG/M metagenome (GOLD analysis project Ga0315902, IMG submission 203523) | Freshwater fungal communities from buoy surface, Lake Erie, Ohio, United States - Buoy 12 MA117 | ecosystem: Environmental > Aquatic > Freshwater > Lake > Lake biofilm | place: USA...
TGCAGGGAATTGACCCAGGGTCTGGTAAGCAGGTGTGGTGGGATAACCACGGGTTTCCAGTTGGGACTCATCCTCATACACAGGGTATGGACCTTCAGGACCAAAGAACTTCAGCGTGTAATCACTGAGGACATCGGGATTGGTCAGGATCTCGTTGTAAGCCAGGTTCTCTTGGTGTTCAGCAACAGAGAACTCAGCGTAACGATGCAGAACATCTTGAGCCTTGCTGCCCCAGGCAACAGCGCTATCCAGCATCCCTTCCAGTTGAAGGGCGTAGTTGTTCAGTACGGCAGGAGCGTTCCAGCCATATGCATCAACGACGTGACGGCTTTCGTTGTTTAGATGCAGGTAATCCGCGATCGCGTTGTTTACTTCCGACCGCATCTCGTTGGCCACCTCCGGGGAGGATGCTGCCAAGGAAATTAGGGAAGAGCTGGGCGAGTAATCCTGGTTGGGTGACCAGGTCTGCTGACCCAATTGTGGCGTAGCTAGGTTGCTGTACTGCTGGCCGTAATTGGCTGGAGCGTATTGAGTCGTCTGAGACGGTTGACCCTGGAACGGGGATTGAACTGGTGCGCTCAGCAGATTCACCACCTTGTTGAACGCCGACTCCCAGGGGTTGCTGTTCGGTGCTTCCGACTGGTATTGGGGGGCGTACTGCGTAGGGGCTGATTGGTAATTGGGGGCCGCCTGAGGCACCGCTTGGGGGTAACTGGTACCCACTTGATACGCCACTGGAGCCGGGCTCTGTGCCACCTGGTAATTGACCGGGGCTGGAGCCACGTAGCTGCTTGGAGCCACCGCTGCCGGGACTTGGCTCGTCTGTGGGATCGATTGGACGGTAGCGTCCTGCATAACTCATCTCCTTTTGTAGAGCTTCTAAGGTTCGATACAGATATGGAGTTAAATCCAATCTTGGATCCGCAGCCATCGGAAGATCCGGTGCTTGCGGGTGAGGAGTCTGCATCATGCCCCCCACTAAGCGAGCGAATTGAGAGTATGCACCCTGTAATTCGTTCACCATCCTGAATGGGAACCCAGATAACATCTCGGCCCGTTCCTCATCCGTCTTAGACGGGAAGAGGTATTTCAGTGCTTCAATGCTATCAACACCTAACTCCTGAAGGTTGCGTACCACGATGGAGTTGTTAAGGATGTCCTGTGTGGAGTCCTCATATACAGGTCCTAGCCAACGCCATAAGATAGTGACGTCACCATCTGGAATCAAACCAATGACATTGGGTGGAATCTGTTGTGCTTCCACGCAGGCCATCATAAGGCTCTTGAGTTGTTCGTTGTATTGCTTTTCTGCTGCTTCATAACCAGCTTCATCTTCCGGTGAAGCATCTGGAGCTAGATCCACAGGCTTTTCAAGTCCTGCAGCCGATGCAAGTGTTGCCTTGAATAATTGCTCTTCTTGGTAAATAATCAATTCAAAACAACGACACAAGCCGTGTGTATAAATAGCATTTGCTTTTTTCTTGGATGTTGCAGCAACACGTCCAAACAATGATTTGTACTCAGTTGCTGTCACGCCAGCAGAAATTGATAGTTCGTCTACACCACCAAGGGCAGTACGAATCTCTTCTCGATACTGACGAGCAAATGCGTTTTGATCACCAGTGATTGCATCTGGGACGATATAACCAACACGATCGTTTGGTTCCAGGTTTGCAATGACGCGTGGAACACGGATCTGACCATCAACGCCACGGCTAACGGGATCAGCCTTAAACATCGACCGACTCATCGGTGATGGGCTAGTAAAGCCAGAGTTTGCAGCAATGGAGGGACGCTGGACAATAGCATCTCCCCCTGCTTCCATAAGGTCAGTCTTGGGACGAGACGACAACAGCGTTGGGTTACCGAAGAAAGTGATATTCTTCCGCATCGTACGCATCATTTCGTCATGCGTACAAATGTGATTAGCTAGTGCATCAAATTCACCAATACCCTCTGAAGAGAAACCCTGGGGATTATTGATGATTTCAACGCATGGGATGAAGCCAAGGCTATTTTTAAATGTTTTGGTATGACCGGTCAGTGCATAGGTCGGCATCTCAAACGACATCTCGGAATCCGAGTGCGTCTCTTCAATCTCTCTAGGTTTGATCGAAAGTCTGATATAACGCTTTGCACCGGGGCTACCAGTGCTTAAGCCACCTGTCAGTGATGTGGTCGCAAGTTGATCACCAAAGCCATTGGCCTTACGAACCTTATAGCTGTAGATGATTACAACTTCATCAAGCTCACCGTCAACGTTGTAGTACGCACGATATTCGTGCTCGCGGAAATAGTAGAGACGATAGTTTTGTTTTGTAGGGCGGATGTAAAAAAGACCCTTGCCATCACACAGGAAATACTCCCAGATTGAATCCAGGCGTGTATCCAGTTTGTTGTACTTGGCTACACGATCGATAAAGTCTTTGCGCTGGTTACCAAAGTTATCTTGGGATGGAAAGAATTCAACCCCTTGGCGGATGCCAAAGAGTTTCATCTGTGCGATGTGAGACGCGACAACACCAGTGTCTACAACAACGTCACTATCTTTGTCGAGATAGGCATTGATGATTTCCTGAAGCCTGGCTTTAGCGTCTGCCATTATCTATTCTTGTGTTAGTTAAAGCTTAGCAGTTTAAGAAACAGTTTTGCCACCAATGCCAATCAATGGGGTGTTTTGCGTAAAATATTGTCCAGGGTTTGAGTACTCTTGATATGGACGAGGGAATGCCCTATTGCGAAACTCATCCATCATCATTTCCCGTTGATACTGCTCCTCTTGGACATCAGGGATTACGGGCATATTCGAATAATCGTATTCTCCTGGACCCATGTTAATTGTGTCACCAACCATTGGATAAGCCTGGGACACTAAACCACCGACATTGCCAACGCTGCCAAATCCCGCCAAGGGTAATTGAGGACCCGTACGACGCAAGAAAATCTCGCGTTCATTGGGATTATCTGTCCCCATTCCTTTGTTGTAAATCTTTTGTTGTTTTGAGTCTTTCTTAAAAGACTCTGGGTTAATGGCGCTGCCTGCGCCACCAATAAAATTTCCGCCAGCCACAAATTTCCTGGTGCTCCAGGGACATTAGCCATTCCGCTGTAAAACATCTAACTACCTATCGATCTTTTTATTTTACTCTTCTATAACCTCGTAGCCAGCAGCGTCATTCACTTTGCTGAGAACAATGCCGTTACTGCGTACGTCCCAATTGAGGAGATCGCCTTCTTGCCAACCCAACTCTTCGATTACCTCGTCAGGCAAGGTGATGTACTGATCACCGTTTTCGTCCTCCTGGACCTCGAGGATGTAGCTCATTTAGCGGAAAGCATCGTCTCGATTAGTTTATCAAGCTTATTATTAATTTCGCGAAAGTTGTCGCGCATGTCTTGGATTTCTCTTAGAAAATCAACCTTTAGTACATATTCCATCGGAAGGCGTTTCAAGTCTTCTTCCAAAACATCAATCCTTCGTTTTTGTGAGCTGATGTAACTATAGGCTTGCTGGACCTGATCGTTGTATCGATTCAAGATTTTAGATGCGGCCCAGCCACCGCCTGTAATAGCCGATATGACGGCTGTTAGGCCGATGGCTAAGTATTCGGGTCCCACCGCAAGCAATGCTTTTTTCTAATTCTAGAGTTTAGTAATCAAGCTGAAGCTGCCCCTTACGCATTAATCCTGTCAACAGATATACCAAGGCATCGACGCAGTCGTCATGACTACTGACACCAAAGTTAGTCAACTCTTCAAACATAGCTGTGAAGTTGCGGAAACGATTGAAGATAATTTTGCGATCCTCAAACATGCCCATGCAGCCACGGAAACGAGCCAATTTATCGGCGCGGAATCCCTTGACGGCATGCCAATTCAAGTTATACAAGCTCTCGTTGGTGAGGCACACACGTTTGAAGTCGGCCTCCAGGGATGCCTGATACGCAACCGCTTCACTCCAGATGTCACACGTGGAGTAGGTCGGGAAGTAATGACCGCCTTCATCCTTGCCAAGGATCGACCAATCGTTGAGCAACTCCTTGAGGGCATCCAGTTTTTCTAGGTTACCCATGACGCGTAGACGCCTGTAATCAATGATGTGGATCTGATCGCCAATGCGGCCACCAAGGACCATAACGGTGTAATCATTCTTTTCTTTCGTGCCAACCGACAGGTCAACTCCAATACCAAGAGAATCAAACTCTGTTGCAATCTCAGCCTTAACAATCAGTTCTGGCGCCAGGGACAACTCGTTTTGCCTGATGACTTGATTCATGTACTGGAACGAGAAAGCAATTGGTGCTTGTCGTTTCTTTTCCTTTAGGTAATCCAGGGACCACATCGCTGGCCAGTACGAGATTTCATCCCCAGTCTTGGGATCGTTGAGGATAGCGGACAGAACAATCTGCAGCCAATTGTTTTGCGGGTTGAATGTTGTGGCATGAATGTCGTCATGTCTAAAGCGCGTACCAAGGCAGATTGCCCGGCCACCTTCAAACATAGTGGGTGCAATCACAGCATTCCAGTTGTCCTGCATCTGTTTTCGAATGTCAGGGTTAGAGATGTCTGCAGCAGATTTGATGGCGTCATCAATGATGACCAGATGTGAACGCTTGGAGGTCACCGAACCTTTGAGGCCTGCAGCGCAGAGTGTGAATTGTTCCTCACCAGTGGTATCGATGCCTGCAAACTTGTGGTCAATGGACCAGTACTCATTACTGGTGACGTTCTTTAGAAGGCGTACGGTTGGGAAGACTTCTTGATATCGCTTGCTTTCGATGATGCGTTTAATGGTTGCTGATTTGGAACGCGCAATATCAACCGTGTACGACAAGTACAGGATCTGCAGCGGTAACTTGGCTGCTGTATGCACACCAATGGCCCAGGCGGTAAACAGTCCTAAGACTGTTGATTTGGCAGAACCTCGTGGCGCCAAGAGATCAACGTTTGGTCCAGCAATCTTTCGTAGGCAACTACTGTCTTCGTTGGTAACAAAGTGACGATGCCATTCTTTGTGGTGATCAGCCGGAGGTTTATCCGCTACGTACTCACAAAAGAATCCAAAATCTTCGCGTGCCCGTTCCAGGGATTCAAGATTTCGTGGGATTCGGATTTGTTGCCTGCGAGCAGCCGCTTGTGCGTTACGACGGTATGCAAGATGTTGGTAAGCAGGCACAATAAGTATCGTTCAGTGTATTACTGAATACTACCTTATTCTTCGTCCTTGCTGTCTTTCTTCTGTTCCTTGTACTTGCGAGCTTTATCTAATGCTGCTTTCCTTTTTTCCTTGTCCGACATTTCGCTGCCGTCCTCCCTCTTGGCTTCCTTCTTTTTGAAGAGCTCCAGAAGTTCTGGCGGCATCTTGTTTTTGCTCATCTTGTTTATTGGCTTGTAAAGCGGCGATGACTTTTTCCCCGTCAGCTACCTTATCAATAACAGGTGTGGGACGACGAAAACCAGTTACACGCTCGCGATTCTTTTGAAGTTGACGTGCAACATCAAATAATCGTCCAGCGATATTTTCCCCGTATTGAGGTTTTGAAACTGGTTGCTTCATCCTTCAAGTTTACTTGGTCTACTCTTCTAGTTGCATATGAGCCCATACGCTCATCGATGCTTCTTCCAGGGGGACTTCAATCGGGTCATCTTTGAAGATGGTCAGAAGCTCACGAATGGCACGATCAGCACCAGCCATGAGCAAGCCCTTGCGATCCTTATTGGCCGTGCTCAATTCAACCTGTGCAATAGTGCCACGTAATTCTTTTTGCATACCAGCGATGCGTGCAACTCCAGCATCACGTTTAACAATGCCGTCATCAACGTCCGCACGAAGCTTACGAATATCTTCCTGCATCTCTTCAATTTCATTCAAAAGAACTGCCCTGTGGTCAGGTTTGGGATAGTTCTTTTGTACCCATAGATCACAACCTGCGATGCTTCCTGTGTAACCAAGGAATCGCGCATAGAGGTAGCACTCAATCACCGAGTAGTTTTCAGAGCAGAAACCCGTGAAAGCTTCTTCGGTTGGTGCATCAAGATTATCGACCCATTGGCCGAAGATCTCAATATCGATATGCCCTTTGGGACTGATTATAGTCTCGTGCTTCGTCTTCCTGAGCGAAGCGTTGGGCTTGAGCTGCTGTCTCACGTTGTTGTTCACCAGAGGTTCCAATGGTTGCACGTTGCTGAGCGCCTTCTTCCTTCATTTTTTCTTTGGTAGAACCAACGGAAACATCTTGGAAGATCTTAACGGCAGACGCAGCTTTACGAGCTTTATCCTCGTCAAACAGTAGATCGTATGGATCAAGATTTTCGGGTGTCTCCCAATCAGATGGAGTACCCGTATACGGGGATGCCATTTTTAAACCTCTTCTTTAGCAGGGCCGAACGCTGACTCACCCAGATCTTTTTCTGGTTTTACTTTGGATTCAAGCTTATTCTTTGCGTATCGATACGCCACATCTGCAGCCTGACGATAACGATTGAATTCAGCTTGTTCGCTAGAGCCAGCGTTATCAGCCTTCATGTCATCAGAAGTTGGTCATCATGCTGGCAAGACCACCGGCCATCACATCGCGCTGACGAGCACGATTGGCTTGACCTGCTTGACGCATCTTGGAGCCTTCAAGGCGACCGATGAGAGTTTCAAAGTCTTGCAACTCAGCAGCAGACATGCCGCCACCGTATTGACGTCCAGCTTGTTGATCAAGGATTTCTTGGACTTCATTAGGCTGAAGACCAGCAGCTACGAGCTGTGCGCGGGTTGCGTTTGCACGCGCGGGCAGATTAACGGAGTAAGTCATTTTAAAACTTCTAGAAGTTTGTACATTTATTTTAGCGCATTCATTTTAAAAATTAAATGCGCCCATAATGCTAGAGAACATGTTTGTACCCCTTTCAATATTAGCAATGTTCTTGTAACCAGCATTAACAATAGCTTGGAGGTCTAACTTTCCTTTTACTTCTGCTCCTGTAACAGCAAGATTATTTTCGTTAACGAGTTTCTGTCGTTCCGTTTGACCTGCATCTTGCAACTGTGCAATTACTTTTTGTGCATCCCAACCGTAATTAGAAATTGCTGAACGATTTTGAAGCTCGGCGCCCAGGGCTGCCATTTGAGCTTCAAGTGGATTAACGCCAGGAAGAACGACTCCTCCTCCCGTCGTTACTCCTGTTGATGTATTTGTTGTTCCTGTTCCTGTTCCTGTTGATGTTGATGTTCCTGTTCCTGCACCCGAGGCTGCTGCAGCAAACGCTTCTTGACGTTGAACAACATTTCTGGCTTGCTGAGTACTTAAACCGGTTTTAGATGCAATAGAAGCAGCGCTTTGGCCTTGCTCATATAATTCCCTTGCTCTTTCAAAGTCAGCAGATAATGAACCACCGCCAGAAGAACTGCTTCCGCTAGAGGAGCTACCACCACCAGAAGAACTGCTTCCGCTAGAGGAGCTACGGGGTGGTGCTGACGGTGCCGCAGGTGCAGTTGGTGCAAACGCTGTTTGACGTTGAACAACGTTTGCTGCTTGAGAAGAACTTAAACCAGTTTTGCCTGCAATATAAGAGGCGCTAAAGCCCTGGGCGTGTAATTGTCTTGCTTTTTCAAAGTTAGCAGCTAATGACATGACTAATACCTTAATCCTTTAACAAAACAAAATAATCGAAAAAATTTAATCAGCCAGTACCAAGGATACTGCCAATAAGCGTAGGAACTTTTGTAAGATCATACGGAATTAAACCCCTCTGCAAATTACCGCTTGCATCTGTAAGCATCGGTCCCCACTGGCGTTCCCACGCAAGATCGTCCTCTGTTTTGTATTTAGAGCGGCCTTCCGGTGATGCCAAGGCAAGATCAGTCAGTAATGCGCCAAAGGCCCCTGGATCATTAGGATTAACACGATAGGCGCCTGCAAGATCGATGCTGCGTTGCTTTTCTTCTTCTGTAGGTAAACGTCCGTAAATATTGGCATAAGTACTTTGAATAACAGGGTCAAGATATCCGTAACGTTCAGGGGCAACAGCAGCTGGGGTTTTAGAGGAAAGTTTACGTGCAATTCTTTCTGTACGGCTAGGATTCCAGTCGCGTGCACTACCAAAAGCTCGGATTGATTCAGCTGCAGATTCAGGTGATTCTTGACCTAACTCAATGGCACGTGCCAGGCTTTTCCTAAAAGGTTTTGGCCTACCTTTTGAGTATTGATCTAAAAACCCACCAAACCATTTTTCGTCTGCGTAAGACATGTTAATTAACCGTAAAAGGAACCAGCGCCGAGTCGAGCCAAGGCAGGACCGTACTTGCCTGCAAACTTATCAAACGTATCTTGACGAGCTGAGAAAGAATCAGCAGACTTAAAGGCAGGGGAGTTGGCTAAAGCAATCTCACGCTTTGTATCTTGATAATCAAGGAAACGCGGAAAGATTTGGCCGGCCAGGCCAGCACCAACCTGGTATTCCCTATTTTCCTTCATTTGTTTTTCAGCTTCTTCTGCGGCTTTTTGTCCGCCGAAAAGAGAGCCGAGTGTACCAACAGCTTGTAGACCTAAACCTGCCCAGCCAATTGGACCAAGAGCAGCGCCGAGTCCTGCGGCAAGACCACTTCCACCTGCGGCAAGACCACCTGCGCCTGAAAGATTTGCAAGAGTGCTTGCGCCAAAACTAGCTGGAGCTACGGAAAACATGATTAACCAACTCCCAGGCGATTACGGATGCCGCTAAAACCAGGACGCGAACCACCTTCAAAAATATTAGGTATTGTTTGCGTCTGTGCATACAATCCTTGAAGAGGGATTGCACGCATTGCATTAATTGTATCAGGGATCTTGTTAAGGGCGTTTAAACCAGCGCCGACAAGATTTGACTGAAGGCCAAAACGTTGATTCTTTTCAGCAAGTTGCTCGTACCAAGGTCCAAGGACATCAAGCTTTTCTTTCAAGCGTTGAGGATCATTTGCTTCTTGTTTTTGTTTATCTAAGTAATAAAGCATTGCCCCCGTTTCTTTGTCGCCAAATATATCTTGAAAACGCTTAACTTCTTCTGGGTCAAACGAATAACGCCCAGCAAGATTGCCTTGACCAATTTGATTGGCAAGGCCTTGCATATTTACAGTGCCGCCATAGGCTCCACCAAAGCCAGAACCATATGAAGGAATACCAGAAGTAGAGCCGCCTAATACAAAAGAGCTAGTCATGTCAATCAACCAAAGCGGATTTGAGGGGCCTGCAGAGTGGCATTTGCATATGGATTAGTGGTTAACGCGGTTTGCGTTAAGCCGTAATTACCAGCTTGTGCGCCTTGTGCCAGGGAGCCAGCGGTCGCTAACACACCAAGTTGACCTTGGATATTGCCTTGGAGTGCCATTGCCGATTGGTAACGGATGAAGTCATTGCGCTTAGCTTTTTCAATCTCAGGCGCCATTGCTTTGAATTGATCAACCTGAGCTTGGTTGTAGAACTGAGTAAGATCTTTGATGTTGCTTGTGCGAACACCAAGTTCACGATTCAGCATACTCAAGTCTTGCTCGGTAATCTTACCGCGCATTGCAAGTTGAGTACTGAAGGAATCACTACCAGTAGTTGGTTCCCCTGTTATTTTTTGTTTTGCCGACTCAACACCTTTAGCTGCTGCGCCAGGGAGAAGGGCACCGAGGCCCATCAGACCGTAGCCCGCTACCTGCGCAAGAGGATGCTTGATCAATGTAAGGCCTGTGCCAACAGCGCTCAATGCCCCTGGGGCAAGGGCACCTAGGGCGCCTGCGGGGCGATTGGCGCTAAGTTCGGAAATTGCTGTTGTTACACCTGGTACGAGAGAGGCCGCTCCAATTGCGACTGGTGCATATTTGCCATATTTACCCAAGAATTGCTGAGCAGCTTCTTTGCCTCGGCCTACGACTTGCCCTGTGGCATCAAGCCCTTGTTGCACACCCTGTTTAACTTGTTGACGAAAACCAGGCGTAGCGGGAGGAGTGGCGCCTTCTAAATTAAGGTTCCCACCAAAAGTTTGCTGCTGGCCACCAAGGCCTCGGATACGCTGTAATTCAGCAAGTTCCTCAGGAGTGAGCCGGGACCCAGGTGCTTGTAGTCCTAGAACGCTGCCTGGATTATAACCGTAAGCAGAATAAGGATTCACGTCAACAACTCTACCTTTTTATAAATTCTATCACTGCATTATTTCATACTGACCAATGGTCGGTAGTTTTTGCTCGGTTGCTTTTGCGGCCAGTGCAGTGTTAGCTAAGTTGCCTGCAATGATGCCAGCACCAGAACCTAATGCAGCACCTGCTAAACCACA
>Ga0315902_10014135_pt1 | contig 10281 bp, 11 predicted proteins | sample LakEriMetagenome_9_FD_203523 | JGI IMG/M metagenome (GOLD analysis project Ga0315902, IMG submission 203523) | Freshwater fungal communities from buoy surface, Lake Erie, Ohio, United States - Buoy 12 MA117 | ecosystem: Environmental > Aquatic > Freshwater > Lake > Lake biofilm | place: USA...
CAAACCTATTGCCTGGTAATTTAATTGACGTTGATAAAAAGTCAGTAAATCAATGGATTATTAAAGAAAGTAAGTGGTTCAAGGTATCTTATTCATTAGCAGAAGATAAAATGAAACAAGTTTATTTTGCTCGTAAAAGTGATAAGTTTACTAAAAATGCTGAGTTTTTACGCAAAGAAAATGCTGAAAAGTTTAGTATTCCAGCAATGGATAAACGTCTATGGGAATTGTTGGATAAGTATGTGCCACAATTTGCTGTCGAAAATCAGTTCGTGTTACCAAAGTTAAAGTCCGTAGGCAACGCGGGTGTTACTGAAAACAAAATAGTTCTTCCTAAACTTAAGACTGTCTAATATGTTTTTATCTTATCTAGTAACATGTCATAATGAAACGGATAGTTTGGAAAAGCTACTATCTAAATTAATTCAGTATAAAAAGGATAACCATGAGATTGTTCTTCTTGACGATTATTCAGATAATCCAAAGACTGTGGAAATTATACAAAAGTTTAAAGACAAAGTAAATTTCCAACAACATAAACTAGAAAAAAACTACGGTGCTCATAAAAATTATGGCATCGGACTATGCAAGGGTGAGTGGGTATTTCAATTGGATGGTGATGAAGTACCTACTGACACTTTAATCGAAAATATTGATGCAATATTAGAATCAAACGACAACAATGAGGTAATTTGGCTACCACGTTTAAATTACTTCATAGGTGTAACTAATGAAGATGTACAAATGTGGGGGTGGAGATTGTATGATGGTATGATCAACTTCCCCGACTATCAATCACGTTTATACCGTAACAAGCCACATATTAGATATGAACGTAGACTACACGAAAAAGTAGAGGGATTCAAGACATATGTATTTATTCCTCCACAAAAAGACATTGCTATTATTCACGAAAAGACTATAGAAAAACAACGTCAAACCAATATAAACTATAACAAGATGTTTACCCAAGAGGAAAACAAAGGGTATGCTGTAAAGGCGGAATGATAAAGATCAAAATATATGAACTTGATAAACATCGTAACGAAACGACATTTAGACCGTTATTGTTACAACAACACTTGTTTAAAGAAGTTGGTATAGAATTTGTTACAGATGGGCCGGCAGATTTTGCATTTGTCGGTCACGCTAGTATTGTTAATAAAAAAATATCATTAAACGAATCTACAACTCAAGGAGTGGAGTTTCTAAATAAAGTTAAAGAACCGTATTTTATCTTTGACGGACAAGATGCGGCTACTTTAATGGGAGTGTATGAAGTTGCGTCACGTACTAATCCGATTTATATATTAAAACCAACTCTCTACAAAGATAGAACCGATTATTTAAAAAAGACTGTTAATGGAAGAATTTATTGGGGAGAAGGAAATTATAGTCTGCCAAATTTAAATGTGTTTGATAAAGTGAGGTTATCTCATTTTAACTGGTTATCTACAATGAGTCCTATATGGTATGAGTATAATCCAAATAAATCATATGATATTAGTTTGTTGTTGGGTAGAAGATCTGCAGACAGCATCGAACACGATCTAAATCAAACACCTCATTATAATAGTCACAGAGAAAATTTGTTTAGTACTGTTGATACGAAATACAAATCTGCTTATTTGGATAAAGGTCAAAGATTATCTAGAGAAGATTATTTAAACACGATGTATAACTGTAAGATTGTCTTATCTCCATTTGGATTTGGTGAAGTTACGCCTAGAGATCTAGAGGCAGCTATGTTTGGTTGTGTACTTATAAAACCAGATATGTCATATTTAGAAATGATCCCCGACATATATGTCCCTAATGAAACATATGTTGCTTGCAAACATGATTTTTCAGATATAAATGAAAAAATCGATTATGTTCTTTCCGATTATTCAAATCTACAAAAGTTATACACGGAAAATCTTAGAAGTCGATATATTAAAGAAAGTAGTTCAGAAAAATTGGTCATATATTATTACAACCTGTTTAAAACTTTGGATAGAATTACAACAGAATAAAATTTATTTAATTTAACTATGAAAACTATTATTAAACCTTGGGGCAGAGAAGAATGGTTAGAACTAAACGAGAAATATTGTTATAAAAGAATCTACATCAATGCTGGTTATAAAACAAGTTATCAATACCACGTTAAAAAACGTGAAACTAACTATATTATTGATGGTACAGCTGAAGTTTGGTTGGAGAACGATAATGGTGTAGTTGAGAAGAAAATAATGACAGCAGGTGAATATTTTAATGTTACTCCTCCTAAAAAACACCGTGTAATTGCTTTAACAGACATCATCTTACAAGAAGTATCCACCCCCGAAGTTGATGACGTAATTAGATTAGAAGATGATGCAAACCGTAAAGATGGTAAAATTGAAGGAGAACATGCTACACCGGCCGTATTAATTTTAGCGGCAGGTCTTGGTACCAGATTAAAACATCACACAAAATCTAAAAATAAAGCATTGGTTTCAATAAACAACAAAGCGATTATTTCTCATATTATAGAAAAATTTCCAGAAAATTATGATATCGTAATTGCAGTTGGATACCAAAAAGAATCTCTAATTGAATATTGTAAACTTGCATATCCACAGAGAAAATTTACCTTTGTAGAAGTAAATAAATGGGAAAATTCAAATATCGGTCCTGGATATTCTGCATTTAAATGTAAAGAATATCTGCAACGTCCATTTTATATTACCACCGCAGACTGTTTGATTGATTCCGAAATACCTAAGTTAGATGGCAATTGGCTAGGTGTACATCAAACTAGTTATCCAGAAAAATATTCTACTGCTAAGATAGATGAAAACAACAACATAACAAGTTTTGTGAATAAGTCTGAAAATGGATTTGATTATGCTTTTATTGGGTTGGCATCTATCTGGGATTATGAAATTTTCTGGCAACAACTTGGATCCTCGGATTTAGATACAGAATTGGTTTCTGCATGGTACAATCCAAGTGTGTATCCAACTCTCAAAGCAAAAGAGTTAAAGTGGTTTGATACAGGAAATCTAGATGACATAGAGAAGGCAAAAGAACATTTTAATGACAACCCACTATCTTTGCATAAAGAAATTGACGAAGTAACATACAAGATCAACAATAAATTTTTAAAGTTTAACTCGGATCAAACTGTTACTAAAAACAGAACACTTCGTGGCAATGCAATGAAGAATCTAATTCCTACCGGATTTTATGGTACAAATAATTTTATATCATATAATTGGGAAGAAGGTATTACATTATATGAATACAACTCAGTAAACATATATAATAAGTTCTTATCATTTTTAGATAATGTTATCAAGAATTCAAAAACTTGGACCAACCCCGAGTTAATTAAACCATTTTATATAGATAAAACAAAATCCCGTATAGATTTGTTTATCAAGAAATATGGCAATAGTTACTATGAAAATTCGTTTGAAATCAATGGTAAGCTATATCCTAGTTTGAAGTCTATATTAGAAAAAATAGATTTTAATTTTAACGATCACAATTTCTATAGTTCCTTCCACGGAGATTTACAATTTGATAATATTATTTACAATTCTAATTTAGAAAAGTTTACATATATTGATTGGAGAGAATCCTTTGCTGGTAATACCGACGGCGGAGATCTATATTACGATTTATCAAAAATGTACGGTGGTTGTATTCTGCCATATAATATTCTTAAAAAGGAAGAATCTATTTCTTTAACAGAAGGAGTTTCCACTGTTAAATATGAACATGACGTATCACATCAATTAAGTGAGTTCATTAAGTGTTATGAATCGTGGTTAATTGAAAATAGATATGATTTAAACAAAGTTAAATTAATCACTGGATTGATATATTTGAATATGTCTCCATTACATAGTAATAAATTTAATAAAATGTTATGGTTTAAATCAATTGAAATGTTATATGGTTCGGTCAATAAATAAAGACACAAAAATATACTGTTCATTTAGTAAAAATGCCGGAAATAAGGGATGTGAATTCTTTAATTCGGCATTTTTAAAGTACAATATAGACGCAATTTACAAATCATTTTCAGTAATTGATATTGATGATGCGTTAAAGTCTGCTAAATGTTTAAAATTCAGCGGATGTGCTGTTGCTATGCCTTTTAAAAAAAGAGCATTTGAATTGGTAGATAAAAATGATGTTAGTTCATTTAATTGTCAGTCAGTAAACACTATAGTATTTGATTACGAATCCAACATGTCTATTGGATACAATACAGATTATTATGCTACAGAAAAAATATTAGAAAAATTAGTTGACAAATATAGTAAAATATATATTTTGGGAAATGGTGGATTAGCATCTTCTGTAAAAGTTAAATCTAACGAAATGGGATTTGATGTAATTAATATTACGAGAAACAATTGGTCAAAAATATATGAATTAAATAACAGTTTAATCTTCAATTGTACTCCTGTAACTAATATATCCCCACACGAAACCAATACTTTTATTGATTGTATTATAGGCACTGTTACCGGAAACTTGTTTCATCAATACCAATCAAGAAAGCAATTCGAAATATATACTGGGATAAAATATGAAGTATAAATATGGAATAGGAGTTATGTCTCTTAATGTAGTTGATGCTTGTATTGAATTCACAAACGAATACGATCATCGACTCATGTTTATACCATCAAGAAGACAAGTAGATTACTTGGGCGGATATGTAAATAATTGGACAACAGAAACTTTTAGTAGATATGTAAGAAACAAAACTACAAATATCTTATTAAAGAGAGACCATGGAGGGCCAGGTCAAGGATTATATCAAGATGACGGATTGATTTCTCTTACTCACGATTCTAATTATTTAGATGCCATTCATATCGATCCGTGGAAAGTAGTTTCTTCGTTCAAAGAAGGATGTGAATATACAAAAAAACTAATTGATCACTGTTTTGAAATAAATGATCATATAATATACGAAGTTGGTACCGAACAATCTATATTCAAGTATGAATCTGACCAATTGAATACATTATTAAATTACTTAAAAACAAATCTAAGTGCTCCCAAATACGAAAGAATAAAATTTGCTGTAATTCAAAGTGGCACTTCGTTAAAAGAAACAAAAAATACGGGATCTTACGACAAAGAACGATTAATAGATATGTTATCCGTATGTAAGAAATATGATATAATTTCAAAAGAACATAACGGAGATTATTTGCCAATATTCCTTATACACGAAAAATTTAACTGTGGATTAGATACAATTAATATAGCTCCTGAATTTGGCCAAATTGAAACCAAAACTTATTTAAATGAATTGAACAGTGAGAAGATGTTTAATATTTTTTTCAATATATGTTACGATTCAAAAAAATGGACCAAATGGGTAGATAAGTCATTCGATCCTTTTAAAAATAAAGAACAACTTATCAATATTTGTGGACATTATGTTTTGAGCAACAGAGATTTCGTAGAAAAAATTAAAAATAATTTACGTATAGATATTGATGTAGTTATAAAAGATAACATCAAAAATAAACTAAAAGAGTTATATGGAAAAAATTGAAACAAAGACTTTGTTTTTAGATATAGATGGTACATTAGTCAAACACGAAAATCCCAGCAAAACATCTCTATTATCACATAAAATGGAAGTTTTAGACGGAACGATTGAAAAACTATTGGAATGGAATAAAAAAGGATACACAATTATTCTAACCACTGGTAGAAGAGAAAGTAATAGAGAAGTCACGGTTAAACAATTACAAGAAGCAGGAATTTTTTATGATCAACTAATAATGGGTGTGGGAAGAGGTCCAAGGGTTGTGATAAATGATATAAAACCAGATGGAATGATAACAGCATATTCTATAAATGTTGTCAGAAATAGTGGACTCTTAAACGTCGATATATGAAAATAGGCATTACAGCACCAATGCATTGGTCAGATCAGTATAGAGCTAGAGGCAACGAATTTATTAAAAAAATGGTTGATTCTATCAATGGATCTGTAAAATACGATCATGTCATCTACGTGATAGATAACGCCAGTCAATATAAATCGGATATACACACATATCCAAATGTAGATTACACTTATATTGAAGATCAAAGTATAGGTGGTATAACTCATGCTTATAACGTTGGAATATACAAAGCATTCAAAGATGAATGTGACATTATAATAGTAACAAGTGATGACGTAGAATTTAACCATACAATAAATAAGTTTATAGGTTATATCTCAAGAGACTCTGAGAGTTTAGATAGCATGTATGGTCCAGTCACAAATGGCGTATTAACTAACGATCAAAAATCAAACGGGCCTGGGATGGGAATAAAATACTTACCAGTTTTGAATGGTTTTACATTTGCTTTTACACGACAACATTATGAAAAGTATCGACCAACCAAAGACACATATTTAAATGAACAGGTTATTAATAAATGGCATGGACAGGAAAATCAATTCATTACAAATGTCAATAAAGGAGCCAAGTGTAAAGTATTGAATTTTTGTTGGTTAATGCATGATAAACAACGTGGTTGGAAAAAATGTTTAAACGAAATTAAGTGATATGAAGATTAAAAACAAATATGTTACGGGTACCCAAGTGATGTTTTATGAAATTGAAATGTTTAATGATACAATTTCAGGCATTATCAATACCCTAAAGTTGGTAGATAATAGAGAAAATCTATCATATCACTTTACTTTCAATATGTCTGAAGCATTTGAATTGATCGACACTTCAAAAATTTCAAGAGAAGAATTGAAATCCAAGTTCGTATTTCAGATAGAACGTCTCAAATCAAACGGAGTTAATGTCAAATATGATATCTTAGAAGGAAAAGAGCCATATAGTATGGCAAATTATCGACGAGACTTCAACTATCTGAACTGTACAAACAATGACATTTTAATATGGGGTGAAACTGACTGTTATATGCCAGCCGAAACGTTTCCCATATTGGATCAAATTCACGAATATTCGGCTTCCCAAAACGTTTGGAAGTATGTAGTAACATTCGCTATCAGAAAGATGTGGGATTCTAGTTGGTCTGTCTTAGAACATCCACTGTTTGAAAATTGCAAATATTATGAAAAAACAGAACCAAAATGTTTCACTGAACAATCATCTATCCGTTATGTAATGTCTATTGAAGAAATGAATGAAATAAATTCAAAAACAAAAGATTTGGATATTAGAATCTTAACAAGTCCTAGGTTTGATGGATCAGGCGCCACATTCTCTACAGATCTAATTAAAGCTGGGGCCAATATACCTCTGGCTGCGTTTGGCATAGCATCAGATGATACGTTTATGATGGAAGCGTGTAGAAAGACCATGGGTAATCAATATGTACAATATGTGGTTAAAAACGTTTTAAAAGTACATAATAGAGAACATCCTCGTAAACGTAATTATGCTTTAAATATACAAGGTCAAGAAAGTACCCAAAGCAAAAAAGGCGATTGGTATAAAGTTATAAGAAATACAAACGAACAAAATCTACATATGTATTCTCAGACCAATCAAAATAGGTTCTTCACTTATCAAGATTGTTTAAATACGTTACAATAAATATATGGGTTATATTCTACCAGAAATATATGAGGCAATGGCAAGATCCACAAAGAGTGATTTGCCAAGAATTTTAATCGAAACAGGTACATTTAAGGGTGGATTGGCATATCGTTACCTAGAAAAGTATGGATCGGTAGATCCATTCAGAAAACTATACACATTTGAATTGGGTGAAGAAATTTGTCAAATTGCTAGCAAACGATTAAAGTTGTTTGAACAATACATCGGCGATACTTCCCAGTTTGATCTACATACAGATGACAAAGATACCGATTTTAAATCAAGAGAAACATATATGCACGATACAATTGAGTTGATCAATTCAGATAGTGTACGTGGTTTACAAGAATTGTTACCCTCTATAAATGAAAGATGTTGTTTTTGGTTGGATGCACATGCGGGTGCAGCAAAATATGCCCGTGGTCCTAAAGATGTACCTCTGTTGGATGAAATTGCTGCAATCGGCAACCATCATATAAAGAATCATCTTATAGCAATCGACGACGCACATTTGTTTGGTAAAATACAGTATGACAAGAATACAAATGAAAAAACGTGTGATTATACAGAAATAACAGTTGATAACGTAAAAGACGCATTGATTAAAATAAATCCAAACTATAAAATCGAAATTATAAGTCCATATCAACACGAAATGTTGGTTGCATATGTATGAATATCATAGTATTTCATCAACCCTATCCACAGGGAAATTATAAGTTAAATGAGTTTGTAGCCAAACAACTCAAGGACCAAGGTCACACGGTATATTTGTTACAACAATTAAATGGATTGACTTGTACCGAAGAATTTGTCGAAGAGATCAAGTCTGTACAACCAGATGTATTATACTTTGAAATGTTGGATAGAGAAACGTTCAAAGCAGTAGAACAGCTTGATTGTAAGAAAGTATTGGTCTATGCAAGTAGAGGCATACTTCCAAACTTTGAGGAAATTGTGAATTATTATGGCAAATGGTTCACTCATATTTATACAAATTCAATTAACCTTCATAAGTTGTTTTTGTCTAAAAATATACCATCGGAACACTTTGAGTATTATTTCAGCTGTTTAACTGACAATGAATGTGTGTTGACCCCAGAATATTTTAATGATTGTGTATTTTTAGGCATGGGATTTGCTAGAGTAAGTGATAAACATTACGAGAGTGAACGTAACTTATTCTTCGATGGAATTCCAAATATTAAGTTCGCAATCTATGGAAATGGATGGCCAAACCTACCTCACTATAAAGGATTGTTACCACCTGATGGTATCGGTAAATTATATTCAAGTGCTAGATCGGCTATAGGTATCATTGGATCTGGTCAACGTAGTATGGGCATGATCAATAATAGATACACAGAAATGATGTATTGTGGAGTACCTATATTCAGTTTAAACTATAATACAATTGATTGGTTTGGTGGTAACGAGTATATCAATTTTATTGAAAATAAGAATGACATTGTTCAGCTACTAAAATCTGATACATTGAAAACAAAAGCTAAAGAATCTAAGAAGTTTATTCGTCAAAAGCATCAAGATTTCTTTGATAAATTAAACAACATAATTAAATGAACATTTGTTTTATAAGTCAAAATGGACATATTGGTAAGATTCCTCGTAACTTTCCAAATTGTAGAACAGAATTTGCATGGCAGATTGCACTCAATGCGGATCATCTATCTTTCGATTATATCTGTAAAAATAAAGTACCAACATATGATTTAGCAATCGTAATTTTACCAAAGAAATTAGAGATAATCGATACAAATCAGGTATTAAACATTTGTAAGTCTATCGGCAAAAAAGTAGCAGTAATGCAAGAAGGTCCGGCTTGGTACTATCAAGATTATAAATACGCAGATCAAGTTAATTATATTAACTTCTTAAGTGAGATGGATTTCTTGTTGGTTCACAATAAAAGTGATATTCCATACTTCAAAGGTATATTTAAAAAACCCACGTTTAATCTACAATCTTTAATGATCGAAGATACTGTTAAAAATGTACCCCGTCAAAACAATCAAATGCCTATTATAGGTGGTAACTTCTGTAGTTGGTATGGTGGCATTGATAGTTACTTTGTAGCACAGAACTTTAATAAACCCATCTTTATTCCAAGTATGGGACGTAAGATAGAAAACGAAGATCAATTTCCTAGCTTACACCATTTGCCATATATGATGTGGAATGAGTGGATACAAGCCCTCGCCAATTTTAATGTGGGTATACATATGATGCGTACACATGCGGCTGGTACATTCGCTCTTAATTGTGCTTATCTGGGTATACCTTGTATTGGATATAAAGGACTAGATACACAACAAACATTACACCCACAATTATCAGTTGAAATTGGCGATATAGAACAAGCAAATAGTCTAGCAATTAGACTACGAGATGATAAAGAGTTTTATAATTATTGTTCACAAAACGCTAAGGATAATTATAAGATGTTCTATACAGAAAAGGTATGGTTGGATAACTGGAAAAATATTATAAATAATATATGAGTCGTAAAATTAAATTTGTTGTACCCACGGTTTTTGCTCGTAAAGAAACCGAAATACTGTGTGTCGAAAATCTTTGTGAACAAGCATTAAAACATAACGTCGAAAATGAAGTTCACATGGTTTGTAACTTTGAAAGTATTGAATTTGATCAATGGATACCAGAACATCCACAGATTCAAAAACAC
>Ga0315902_10014137_pt1 | contig 10281 bp, 9 predicted proteins | sample LakEriMetagenome_9_FD_203523 | JGI IMG/M metagenome (GOLD analysis project Ga0315902, IMG submission 203523) | Freshwater fungal communities from buoy surface, Lake Erie, Ohio, United States - Buoy 12 MA117 | ecosystem: Environmental > Aquatic > Freshwater > Lake > Lake biofilm | place: USA...
AACGAGTGAGAGCACTTGGATGGATGTTGGTGGTCTGAATTACAGCTTCACCGGACCTGCTGGCGGCTGCACGATTACGAGTGCAACCACTAGCGCTGGTGCGGCGCTCACAGTGCAATCAGGGTCAAAGGGTTCGTACTTCACTGACACTGCGACTGATGCAACTCCGAACCCAGCGAATTTCATCTCGGTCACAGCCGATGTGAGCACGTGCAAGGGCACGATGGGTCAGTGGTCGGTGTCAGCAGCAGACCGCGCAATGAACAGCACACACTTCAAGTGGCAGCCAAACCAGGGTGGTGCCGGCGCTACCGGACAGCCAGGAACTCCAGGGACTCCAGGTACGCCAGGGCAGCCCGCACCACAGGGCCCACCAAACCCACAAGGAACTCCGGGTCAGCCGGCCCCGACAACTCCGTAGAGCGTCAGCTTCGCTGAACAGCCGGACAATCAGCGGGGTGCAATGGCGCACCTTCGACGAAGTTGACATGGTGTGGCTTCAGTGGTGTGCCAGGGCGCTCGTGGTACACCACATTGTCACCGCAGTAACGCAAACTGATCGCTCGACGCCACCGGTCTGACGTGTTGGCGCCGGCACCATGGATGGTGCGCGCATGGTGAATGGTGACATCACCCGGATCGGTGTCAAAGGTGAGAATTTCGCACGAACCTTCGGCAGCCATTGCATCAATGTTGGGGACATCTTCACCTGGAGAACCCGGAATCGACATGGTTGACACGAAGAAGTTTGGTCGGTACACGTCGGGCCACAGATGTGACGACTTCACGAACTTCACCGCACCAGATTCTTGAGTGACTTTGTCGAGCGGGCACCACATAGTGCAGATGTTCTTGCCTTCCACGTGAAAGTAGGGAAGGTCTTGGTGCCAAGCCGTCCGCTCGGCAGTTCCGGGTTCTTTGGCAAGCACACTGTCTTCCCACAAGCTCACTTGTCGTGATCCAAGAATGACAGCAGCCACTGTCGGAAGACAGGTACGCAGAGCGAAGTCTGCGAATTCACTGTGGGTCAGCCAATGATCCACCCCGGCGACGAATCGTCCCTTCGTTTCCTTGCCCTCGCTGTCGCGTAGCACGTTCTTTCCGCTTGCAGCGAGCGCATCACCCATCGCCGACAAGTCAGCCAATTCAGGAGTTCCGAGCATGGCAGCAAGCGGCACTGCCATTGAACGCACGTACTCAGGGTCGATGATGCCTCGCAAGCACACCACGCCATCACGCCAGAACGTGTCGACTTCGTCTTGAGTGACCGATCGAAGTGGTGTCATGTGGGCTCCTTATCCGAGTACCGAGAAGCCACCATCGATGAGCAGCGTCTGGCCGGTGATATATGAGGCGTGCGACGACGCAAGGAAAAGTACTGCAGGGGCGACATCTGACGGAGTACCGAATCGGCCTTGTGGAATTCGTGACAACTGGGCGTCGGCCATTGACTCAATCGAGAGCATCGGGGCGGTCATGTTTGATTCGATGACACCGGGGGCGACGGCGTTGACGCGTACTCCGTTTCGCGCATAGTGCACTGCAAGGGTCTTTGTCATCTGGACCACTGCAGCCTTGGCTGCTCCGTATCCGGGTACGAATTCGACCGCAAAAAACGAGGACAATGACGCAAGATTCACAATGCTGGCACCGCCGATGGCATCGGAGGACTTGAGCGCACGATGAAGCAGTCGACTCAATCGAAAGGCTGATGACACATTGATCCGAAGTGCCTCTTCGAAAACGTCGGGGTCGTATTCATTGCCACCCTTTGGCATGACTTGGCCGGCGTTGTTGACGAGCACATCGAGTCGATCGAAGGCTTCAGCAAGCACTTCGAGTTGATGAACATCAGACATTGAACACTGGACAAATGTAAAGCGCGAAAGATCGTGGTCGTAGTCACCCGCAGACGGGCGGGTTCCAGTGATTGTCACGTGAGCACCAGCATCAGCAAAGGAAGTGGCAATTCCGAGACCGATTCCGTTCGAGCCTCCTGTGACCAGCACATTCGAGCCGGTGAAGTCGAACGACACACGGTTCGATGACATTCTCAGCTCCAGACCTTTTCCCACTGGCGTGTCGTGCCACTGCGCACGATTGCCTGCGCAGTGCGAATCTCGCCGAGTGAGTATTGGGCGTCTGCTTCAAGTGGTTTGCCGTCAAGCACAGCCGCTTCGAAGTCTTGCCACACTCCCGCGTAGCTCTCCATGTAGTTACCGCGGTGAACGCATGTTCCTTGCCAATCCTTGCCGTCGAACAGCAACACTTCTCCCATGACGGTGATGACGATCTCACCTTTCGTACCGCTGAATTGGAAATGTGGTTGAAGAGCGACGGCACCCTTGGCCAGAATCACATCGAAGCTCGCTGTCGTTCCGTTCGAGAATCGCAACAGTGAACGAACGAGTGATTCACCTTCCATCTCGTCCCAGAGCCGTCCGGTAATCGCAACGACTTCGTCGATCTCGCCGAGCAACATTCGTAAAGGACGAATCCAATGTGACCCCGTGTCGAGAGCCACTCCACCTCCAGAGGCTTCTGCGCTGAAGCGCCATGAATCTGAGTCTGGATAGAACTCTTTCGGGGGACCATGGTGATGCCACGCACGGGCGGTGAAGACTTCGCCGATGGCACCCTGGTCGATGAGCTCGCGAGCGGCAATGACCTCTGGCCAGTACTGGGCATTTTCGGCGAGCATGAAGACCTTCGTCGTGTCGCGCGCAGCCGCAGACAGGATGCGCTCACATGAAGCAAGATCGGTCGACATCGGCTTTTCGAGCGCCACGTGCAGCCCAGCATCGAATGACTCGAGCGCGAGTTTTTCATGCAAGTGATGTGGCACCAGCAGTGCGACCGCATCGAGCCCGAGTACCTGTGCATCTTCGAGTGATGCGCACGCCGTGGCGCCAGTGAGCGCAGCCAGGTGTTGCGCCCGTTCGGCGACGGGGTCAATGCATGCGACAACGTTCGTGCGGGACGCCTTCTTCAGCGCTTTTGCGTGCCACTCTGAAATGGCTCCACATCCCACGATTCCCAAGCGAAGGGCGTTCACGACGTGAGGTTACTATGAGCGCTTCGGGGCTATGACAAGCAAGATTCGCATCACTGATCTCGGCTCGCCCGAGTTGTCCCCGTTACAAACCGCTGCAATCGAACACTGCGAGCAGCTCACGATTGACATGTCATCTGGGTCGATTCTCGATGAAGCCTGCCAACGAACAGGCCTCAAGGAATTCGGGTCGATGGATTTTGTCACGCGGCTTGACATGTGGCTTGAGGAGGTGGGTAGCGACACGGATCGTCGCAACGTAGGACGGCTATCGCTTCGAAATGCGTGTGTTCGATATGCATCAAATCGGCTTCTCGTAAGCGACCTCTTGGCACGCCATCCTGAGATCCACAACATCGAAATTCGGCGTCCGATTGTCATCGTCGGACTCCCGCGCACAGGAACAACAAACCTCGTCAACCTCTTGTCCGCGGACGATTCGTTACGTTCAATGCCGTTGTGGGAAAGCTACGAGCCAGTTCCACGGAGAGGCGAGGGTCCAGGGGCCGATGGGGTGGACCCGCGTTATCAGCGTTGTCTTCGAGAGTGGGATGCCATGCAGATGATGAGCCCCCTCGTTCAATATATGCATCCGATGAACCCAGACCATGTCCATGAAGAGTTGGAGCTCATGCTGCCTGACTTCTCGTCGTACAACTTGGAGTGGATAGCACGCGTGCCCAAGTGGCGTGACTACTACGTGGCACACGACCAGACGCCTCACTACGAATACATGAAGACCCTGTTGAAGGTGCTCACCTGGTTCAGGCCTCGTGCACGCTGGATTCTGAAGTCACCTCAACACCTCGAGCAACTTGGACCACTGATGAAGGTGTTTCCTGACGCATGTGTGGTGATGACGCACCGTGACCCGGTCGCGGTGGTGCAGTCTGCGGCGACCATGACGTGTTATGCCGCGCGCATGTCGTACCGCACAATAGACCCAGGTTGGTATGCCGACTACTGGGTAGACAGAGTCGGACTTTTGTTATCCGCCGCTGTTCGTGATGTCGATTGTGTGCCAGATGGCCAACGCTTTGACTGTCACTTCAAAGACTTTGTCGCCGACGAGATCTCGATGGTGCGTGCGATCTTTGAATGGGCTGGTCATCCATTGACTGAGGGTGCGACCAAGTCCGTGACAGGACGAATTGAGCACAGATCGAAACATCCAGAGCCGACTATCGCCTATGACATTCGCGCGGACTTCGGTCGCACACCAGAAGAAGTGCGAGCAGGTTTTAGTTCGTATCTGGGCCGTTTTAATGTGCCGATTGACGTGAAGTAAGGGGAGTGGGCCGTGAACAAGTCGATGCAAGAGCAGGTCGATGAATTAATCGACACTCGTCCTGGTAAAGAACTGCTCGAGCACAACTACGACAGCGAAGCACTCGAAGTGTCACCAGGAATCTTCCGGTCAGCTGGGTCGACTGCTGCGTACATGATTGTTCACGCTGAAGGACGCATCATCGTGAATACAGGAATGGGTTACGAAGCACCCCATCACAAGAAGCTGTTTGATGCCGTCTGCCCAGGCCCGACCACTCACATCATCACGACACAGGCGCACGTCGACCACGTCGGTGGAGTGGCGCTCTTTCGCGAGAAAGGCACGATCTACATCGCCCAAGAGAACAATCCGGCGTGTCAGGCAGATGACGCCCGTATCGCCAAACTGCGTCGAGCCACCGCGAAGATCTGGTTCGACGTCACCGGAGCCAACGCAATCCGAATCGCGAAAGAAAACCCCGGAGTACCGATGCACCAAGACGCTCCGGTACCTGATCTGATGTTCGAGGATCGATATTCATTCTCGGTGGGTGGCCTCGACGTCGAACTCGTAGCCGCCACCGGAGAGACCGTCGATTCGCTCATCGTGTGGCTTCCTTCGACACGAGTAGCGCTCATTTCGAACTTGCTCGGGCCGTTGTTTCCACACTTCCCGAACTTCAACACGCTACGAGGGGACCGTTATCGATTCGTCGAGCCGTACCTCGAGACGACAGAGAAATTGCGCGCACTTCGGCCTGTTCGCCTGGTCACCGGTCGACATTTCCCGATCGACGGCGAGGAACTCATCGATGCATGTGTTGCTCGACTCCACGATGCAGTTGATTATGTGCACTCCAAAACTCTTGAGGGAATGAATGAAGGAATCGATGTGTGGTCGTTGATGAGAACGGTCACATTGCCGACGGAGTTACGCGTTGGTCAGGGCTACGGCAAAGTCATGTGGGGTGTGCGTACCATCTGGGAGGCCTACATGGGATGGTTCAAATTGCAATCCACGACCGAGCTTCACCCGACAACTGGTGCTGAAGTGCTGGCTGATCTTGTGTCAGTGGTCGGGGTGACGGTGGCAGTTGATCGTGCTCATGAGCACCTCTCGGGCGGGAAGGCTGTTGAGGCTCTGTGGCTGGCCGAAGCGGCCTTGCGGGTGTCGCCAGCGGACGAAAGGGCGACTTCGGTGGCAATCGAGGCGCACGCGTGGTTGCTATCCCACGGGGGCGATGTGAGCTTCTGGGAATCGGGCTGGAATCGGTCACGAATTGACGACCTGCAGTCTGGGTGAGGAACAGGTTTGAGCGCGGCGCTCAAAGGTTTGACATAGCGGGGTCCTATCCCCGACACTTGTGTCGCGGTGGTGGGGGCCACCGAATCGGCATTCGTGCCGACTTCACAATTGGGGGGAATCATGGTTGACTTTTCGACCGTTCGTTTTGCGGCAAAGCCTGAGAACTTGAGGCGCAACCGCGAACTTGAAGCAACTGGTGCAAAGACGTGGGCACAGTGTTTCGAAGTCATCTACGAGACTGATCCGGACATCATCGCTGCAGTCTTGCCAAAGCCCCTCACGCCACATGCAAAGCCATACGTGCGTTTCAACATCACGCAGGTCGAGATGGCCGGTGGCCTTCGATTTGGTGCGGGTTGGTTCGGCGTTCATGCGATGCACGGAAGCCAAGAGGGCGAATATCCGTTATTCATGCCGATGACCACAGAACAAGCCACCGTTGGCGGACGTGAAGTGTTTGGCGAGCCAAAGAAGATTGCCCGTGTCGAGATCAACCGCGACGGTAACAACGTAAGCGGCTACATCGGTCGCATGGGTCACGATCTCGTGGAAGTCAGTGGCACAATCACTGGCAGCCGTGACCCAATTGAGCGCGACAGTTGCGACTTCTATTTCAAAGTGTCACCGTCGTGCGAGGTGAAGAACACACTCGATAGCGACCCATTGATCGTGCACAGTTACAAGCACCACATTGAACGCAAAGTCGAACTCGTCGACGGAACGGTGACATTGAAAGATTCACCGCTCGACTTCCTCGCTGACGTGCCGGTTCGTCGCATCATTGACATGACCTGGAGCGAGCGTGCAACAGTCATCAACGCAAAGATCGTCGGGACAGCATCACGAGAAGACATCGAGCCGTTCTTGCACCAGCGTTATGACGACATGTCGGTTCTCGGAAAGAAAGACTGATCACGTGAGCAAGCACTACATCGTCGTCTCATCTGACTGTCACGCGGGACTCCACTGCGAGCAGTACCGTCCGTACCTTGACGCGAGCGTGATGGGCGAGTTCGATCAGTACGTCGCTGAACGTCACAATCATCGCCGTATGCAGATGGAGATGAATGCCGACTACATCGAAAAGTGGGAAAAAGAGAACGAACTGGGTCTCACCGGTGCATGGGATCCGGTGCAACGGGACAAAGAACTCGACCACGACGGTGTGGCTGGAGAAGTGGTGTTTGCGGACGCCGATGCAGTGACCGGCCAAGAGTCGCCGCCGTTTGGCGCCGGTCTTGCTGCTGGTCGTATCACCGACCCGCGGCTCGCATTTGCAGGTGCTCGCGCACACAACAGGTGGTTGGCCGAGTTCTGTGCAGCCAACCCTGTGCGCCGCGCCGGAATTGCACTAGTGCCGGTGACTCACGACGTGCAGCGCGCCGTGGAAGAAGTCCACTGGGCAGCCCAGCAGCCCGGAATTCGCGGCGTGATGATTCCGACCATGTGGCACACGAACAAGCCCTATAACGACCGGTCCTATGACCCGTTCTGGGCGGCCTGTGCTGAGACCGGCATGGTCGTTCACACACACTCTGGTGAGGCTGACTTCGCGAACTACAACGAGAACCTTGGTGTGTATGTGCATGAAGTTCCGTTCTTCACGCATCGACCAATGTTCCATTTGCTGCTCTCGGGTGCATTTGAACGTTTCCCGAAATTGAAGTTCGTGGTCACCGAGGCTGGCGCGTACTGGGCATCTGACCTCTTGTGGAAGTCCGACATCAATTTCGGTGGTGGCCACACAATGAAGAAGATGGCAGCAAAGATCAAGGGCACGCTCACGAAGTTGCCGAGTGAATACTTCGGCGTCAACTGCTTCATTGGAGCTTCGACGATGTCGAAAGAAGAGCTTCGTCGTCGGTACTCCATTGGCATTGACTGCACGATGTGGGGAACTGATTATCCGCACCCCGAAGGAACTTGGCCTCACACGCGTGACCGTTTGAAGAGAGACTTCGCCCACCTGCCCGTCGACGACACGGCGTTGTTGCTCGGTGACAATGCCATCCGTTGTTACAACATGGATCGTGATGCACTGCAGAAGATCGCGGACCGTGTCGGACCGACCCCAGAAGAGCTCGGACAAGACCCGAACTATTTCAGTGATCCAGCAGAGGTGAAAGCCGGTCGCTGGTGGATCGCTGAATACGACTGCCACATGTGAGGTGCGCACGATGAAGCCAACTGACCATCACGTCGTCATCTCCGCGGACTGTCATGCAGGCGCTGATCTCTGGGACTACAAGAATTATCTCGAGAAGAAGTACCACGAGCAGTTCGATGAGTGGGCGAACGAAGTAGAAGAACGCAACAAGATGATCCAGGCCACGATGGGGGATAAATCGACCCGCAACGTGGGTGTTGGCGGTGATCCTGACAAGGACGCCGACCGTAACTGGAATTCTGATCGTCGCATGCGAGAGCAGTTGGCAGATGGTGTCATTGCTGAAGTTGTGTTTCCGAATACTCTGCCTCCGTTCGCTCCCATACCGGCGAATATGTTCGAAGCACCGCGTCTCAGTAATGACGGCGAACTGCGTTTTGCAGGTCTGAAGGCACATAATCGCTGGGCCGCTGACTACGTGTCCCAGGCACCAGATCAGCGGTCGGCACTCATCCAAGTGTTTCTGGGTGACGTCGAAGGTTCGATCAAAGAGCTCGAATGGGCGAAGGAGAACAATCTCCGTGGCGGCATGTTGTTGCCCGGTGCGCCCCCGGGTTCTGGTTTCGAGCCGTTGTATGCACCGTGTTACGAACCGCTGTGGTCGAAGTGTGAGGAACTTGATTTCACCGTGACGCACCACTCTGGTGGAGGAGTGCCCGAATTCGGCCCGTATTTCCCAGCATCGCTCGCCATGTTCATGCTTGAGGTCACGTGGTGGGGTCATCGCGCCATGTGGCACTTGTTGTTTAGCGGCGTCTTCGAGCGCCATCCGAACTTGCGATTTGCGAACACCGAAACCGGAACCAAATGGGTGGTCGACACCCTCGCTGAGCTCGACAGCTTTTATGAGCGAATGAAGTACGGCACTCACGGCTCAGAGACCCTCTTTGGCTTCTATGCCACGCAGGATCTTCCCGAGAAGCCGAGCACGTACTGGAAGCGTCAATGTCACGTTGGTGCGAGTTTCTTGCGACCGGTTGAAGCGGATTTGCGCGACAAAGTTGGCGTGGAGAACATCGCATGGGGTTCGGATTATCCGCACCTTGAGGCGTCATGGCCATACACAGCAGAGCACTTGAAGAACACATTTGGCGGAATCGACATTGATGAAGTCGCTCAGATGCTCACGTATACATCGGCGAAGCTGTACCACTTCGAGGTCGACAAGTTGCGGGCACTCGCCGACAAGCACTGTCTCACAGCGGGTGAAATCTTCGGCGGAATCGATTACGCATCGATCCCAGCTGAGGCGACACACTGCCCAGGAATGATGAAACACACACAAAGGAATGCGGCATAGTCATGAAAGAAGTGAAAGGGAAAGTTGCTGTCGTCACTGGTGGTGCGAGCGGCATCGGACTGGCAATGGCACAACGCTTCGGGCAGGAAGGCATGAAGGTCGTCATCGCCGACATCGTGCAAGAACGCATTGACGAGGCGGTGCAGCAGCTTCGTGGTGAAGGCCTGGAGGTCATGGGTGTGCGCACCGATGTGACCAAGCTTGAATCCGTTGAGAACCTCGCGGCTGAGACAGTGAAGGCCTATGGCGGCGTGCACGTCGTGTGCAACAACGCTGGCCTCGGACCTGGTGGTCAGTTGGCTCTGTGGGACTACGAACCGGCCGACTGGCGCTGGTGTTTGGATGTGAATGTGTACGGCGTCGCATGGGGCATCAAAGTCTTCACGCCGATCATGATCGCCCAGGGTGAAGAGGGACACATCGTCAATACCACCAGTGGAAACGGTGGTATTGCGCCAATGGCCGATACGCCGATTTACTCGGTATCGAAAGCTGCAGTCGTCACCATGAGTGAAGCGTTGCTCCTGCACTTGCGTACCCGCAACACCAAGATCGGCGCGTCAGTGCTGTTCCCAGGCCCTGGAATGTTGAAGACAAAGTTGTATGAAGCGTGGGCCACTCGTCCGGCCGAATACGAACGTGATCAACCACGAACCGACGGTCATTTCACCTATGACGACGTGGTCAACATTATGAAAGCTTCAAATGCCACAATCAACGAAACACCTCTTGAAGTTGTGGCAGACCAAGTGTTCAATGCCATCGTCAACGATCAGTTCTGGATCTTGCCATCGAGTCCGCAGACCGAAGAGACATTGCGCAAGCGATTCGAATCCATGCGCGATCGCCGTAACCCGGATTACTTTCGCGAGTGGAAGCCGGAAGCTGCCAAGAAGAACTAGAGCGAACGAAGGTCGCGACTGAATACAGGGTCGTCTTCACGACCTGGTTGCGCATAGTGCGGCGGCCTCGTCCAACCACGAGTTGGTAAGTCGTCTGTGCGGGTCCAGTCAACAAGCACCACGCGTGTCGCGATGCGCCACGTCCCACCACGTCTTTCAAAGTCGTCCACGTAGCGCACGCCAGCTACGAAGTCGATGCCGCGGCGATCTGCGGTCGTATCTCGTCGATGGTGGGCGAGTGCGTAGCTCTCCACGCGGGCGATATCACCGTCGATGTCAATGAGC
>Ga0315902_10014140_pt1 | contig 10279 bp, 6 predicted proteins | sample LakEriMetagenome_9_FD_203523 | JGI IMG/M metagenome (GOLD analysis project Ga0315902, IMG submission 203523) | Freshwater fungal communities from buoy surface, Lake Erie, Ohio, United States - Buoy 12 MA117 | ecosystem: Environmental > Aquatic > Freshwater > Lake > Lake biofilm | place: USA...
TGAAGCTAACAGAGCTACAACACTAGGTACATTCTATCATAACCAAAGAGAATCTGATTTATGCTCACTTGCATCTATTGAAAGAGAAGGTGTAACTGTTCCTATTTTTAAACCCTATGAACAACCAAATGGTTTAAAGATTGCACCTATGCAAAAGCTTGATCCAGGCGTGTACCCAGAACATATGGTCTATCTTAAGTCAGCAGGCTTATGTGGCCAATCAGATTTAGTTGAAGTAGTCAATGGTAGAGTAAATATTATTGACTACAAAACTAATAAGGAGATTAAAACAGAATCATTCAAGAACTGGGAAGGAATGTCTGAAAAGATGTTACCACCAGTAGAACATTTGGATGATTGCAACTTTAATCACTATGCTTTACAGTTAAGTATCTACATGTATATTATCTTAAAGCATAATCCTAAACTTCAACCAGGAAAAATATTTATTCATCACATTACATTTGAAACAGAAGGTGAAGATCAATATGGATATCCTATTGCTAAACTGGATGGAAATGGAGAACCAAAGGTATTAGAAGTAATACCAATGCCGGTACCTTATCTTTATGATGAGGTTATCTCAGTTATCAATTACCTTAAGGAGAATCCTTATATTATTAAAAAGAAGTAATATGATTGTAAGACTATTTGATGTTCAAAATGGTAAAGTAATTCCTACAGAACATTGCTATACATTAAAAGCACTTAAAGACATTATGGATAATTATCCAGATGATTATCTTAAAATATACCTCTACCTATTTTATATGACATGTCCTAATCCAGACATGAATCCTTTCTTTCATACTCCAGAGATAGATAAAGAACACATTATTCTAAAAGAAATACAAGCAGAGTTCTCAACAGAAGATGATGATATACACACTGCTTTACTATTTTGCCAAAGAATGTATGAAACACCAACATCTAGAGCATACAAAGGAATGGCATCTATGTTAGATAGATTAGCTAGATACATGGAGACAACTACTATTACTGCCGGTAGAGATGGAAATATTAATTCACTAGTAGCCGCTGCTAAAAACTTTGATCAAATTAGAGCATCATTTAAAGGAGTATACAAAGATCTTCAAGATGAACAATCAAGTAAAGTAAGAGGTGGACAAGGATTAGCTTATGACAGTTAATTATGAGTGAGATTTATCAAGACATACCAACCTATGACAATGGAACATGGACAACAACAAACTTTGAATCCAGAGAGGACTTCAGCAACTTCATATTTGGAGTTTTCAAAGAACCCGGTAGTTACGGATTCAACAGTACAACTAATCAGGTATTTATATCTGAGTCAAGAAAGTTTAGAGATACTGGAGTATATTGCACAGCCCCGTTCAAATCAAAAGACTTCATTGCCTATTGGGATGATCAAAAAGCAAAATGCAGGAAGGGGATAATTGTAAAAGATGGTGACAACACATGGTTTCTTGCAAGAGAATACTATATGTGGTTAAACTTTTTGCCAATCTTTGATAAGGAACAACAGAAGTTTGACTTTGCTAAAATTAGGGATGCACAGTATCATATGGCTCTATATGAGTTATTAGCTGAGTTAAACTATAAACATGCTGCTATTCTAAAGAAACGTCAGATTGCATCTTCTTATTACCATATGGGTAAGTTTATAAATCAGCAGTGGTTTGAAGCTGGAGTCACACTTAAGATGGGAGCAAGTCTTAAAGATTATATCAATGAGAAAGGATCCTGGAAATTCTTACAGGAATATGCAGCATTCTTAAATGAGCATACAGCATGGTATAGACCTATGTCTCCAGACAAGGTAATGATGTGGCAACAAAAGATTGAAGTAAGAAAAGGAGATAGAAAAACAGAAGTTGGTCTCAAAGGTACTATACAAGGTATGTCATTTGAGAAAGATCCAACAAATGGTGTAGGGGGTCCAGTAAAATACTTCTTTCATGAGGAAGCAGGTATTGCACCTAAGATGGATCAGACATATGAGTACATGCGCCCGGCCATGCGCTCAGGTATGGTAACTACAGGTATGTTTATTGCAGCAGGATCTGTGGGTGACTTGTCTCAGTGTAATCCTTTGAGAGATATGATTCTTAATCCACTTTCTAAAGATATCTATGCAGTAGAAACTGATCTTATAGATAACAAAGGAACTGTAGGTTTGTCAGGTTTGTTTATTCCTGAACAATGGTCAATGCCACCATATATTGATGAGTTTGGTAATTCAAAAGTAGAAGAAGCTCTTATAGCTTTAGATGCTCAATTTGAGCAATGGAAAAAAGAACTTTCTCCGGAAGACTATCAATTAAGGATTTCTCAGCATCCAAGAAATATCCAAGAAGCCTTTGCACACAGATCTGTATCAATATTTCCAACTCACTTGGTTGCTGCTCAGAGCAGAAGAATTGAAGAGAAAGAATATGCTTATGAGTATTTAGATATTTATACTGATGAGACAGGAAAAGTTGCTGTAAAACCTACAGATAAACAACCTATTAAAGAATTTCCAATAAGTAAAAAGACAGAAGATAAAACTGGTGTACTTGTTGTATGGGAAAGACCAATTAAAGATCCTACCTTTGGTCAGTACTATGCATCTATTGACCCCGTTTCTGAAGGTAAGACTACAACATCAGAATCTTTATGTTCTATCTATATCATGAAAGCTCCTGTAGAAGTTACTAAAGTAACTGTAGGAGAAACAGAAACATACATAGAACCGGATAAAATTGTAGCTGCTTGGTGCGGTAGATTTGATGATATTAATAAAACTCACCAAAGGTTAGAACTAATTATAGAATGGTATAATGCTTGGACAGTAATAGAGAATAACATTTCACTATTCATTCAGTATATGATATCAAGAAAGAAACAAAGATATCTAGTACCAAAAAGTCAGATATTATTTTTAAAAGACTTAGGTGCTAATGCTAATGTATTTCAGGAGTATGGTTGGAAAAATACCGGTACATTATTTAAGGCACACTTACTAAGTTATACTATTGAATACTGCAAAGAAGAATTAGATGTAGAAACTAAGACTGATGGTACTATTGTAAGAACTAAGTATGGTATAGAACGTATTCCAGACCCAATGTTACTTAAAGAAATGCAAGAGTATGCTGATGGAGTCAACGTGGATAGACTTGTATCATTTGCAGCACTTGTGGCATTTATGAGAATCCAGCAAGCTAATAGAGGTTATTCTAAAAGAGTTATCATGGATGATGCTTCTAAAAACTTGCAAAAGTCAGATAATTTGTTTAAATTAAATAGAACCCCGTTCCGTCATATGGGTGGATCAGGTAAAGTTATTAATGGTCAAGTTTTTAATAGGTCAGCCTTTAAGAACTTAAAATAATAGATATGCAGGTATATAATGCTTTACAGTTAAAAAAGGGAGCAAAAGTTGAACAGAATAGGATGGGTAGTGTTACCCAACCTCTTCAATTTATTCCTAAGAAAGATAAGGATGAAGAATGGGCAGCTTGGAATCTTGACTGGCTTGAGTGGAATGGTTTAAAACAAATCCGTAGAAATGCACGCAGGCTTATGAAAAACTATAAGCTTGCAAAAGGTATTATTGATAAGTCTGATTATATAGTTGAAGAAAATAATGAATATAGAGATGTTGTTGAGTTACTTACTAGAGAAGATCCTACAGCATTAGAACTTAAGTTCTATCCTATTATTCCAAATGTTATTAATGTTCTTGTAGCTGAATTTGCAAAAAGAACTACTAAACTTACATACAGAGCAGTTGATGAGTTCTCATATAATGAGATGATTGAGCAAAAAAGAAAAATGGTTGAGGAAACTCTTATGGCCAATGCTCAAATGAAAATTGTAACTGCTATGTTAGATGCTGGTTTAGATCCAAATTCTCCAGAGGCACAAGAGCAAATAAATCCTGAAAATCTAAAAACACTTCCTGAGATTGAATCTTTCTTTAAGAAAGACTATAGATCAATGATAGAACAGTGGGCGTCACACCAACATAAAGTAGATGTTGAAAGATTCCGTATGGATGAATTAGAAGAAAGAGGTTTTAGAGATTCACTTATTACAGATAGAGAGTTCTGGCATTTCCATATGATGGAAGATGATTATGAAGTAGAACTTTGGAATCCTGCTGTTGTATTCTATCATAAGTCTCCAGATGCAAGATATATTTCTCAAGGTAACTGGGTAGGTAAAATTGATATGTTTACTGTTGCCGATGTTATTGATAAATATGGATACATGATGACAGAAGAGCAGTTAGCAGCTCTTGAAGCAATTTATCCAATTAGATCTGCAGGTTATAACATTGGTGGATTGCAAAATGATGGGTCATTCTATGATGCTACTAAGTCTCATGAATGGAATACTAATATGCCATCACTTGCATATAGACAATATACTTCAGCAGTTGCCGGATCAGTATATGAGGGTGGAGATATTATAAATCAAATCTTATCACAAGGAGAAGATTACTTTGATCAAGGTACTGCATTCTTACTTAGAGTAACTACTGCATATTGGAAGTCTCAAAGAAAAGTAGGACATCTTACTAAAATTACAGAAGAAGGAGAAGTTATCAATGAGATTGTTACTGAAGATTACTCAGTTACTGAAAAGCCAATATATGATACAAGACTCTTTAAAAATAAAACTAAAGAGAATCTTGTATTTGGTGAACATATTGATTGGATCTGGATTAATGAAACTTGGGGTGGAGTAAAGATTGGTCCAAATCTTCCTTCATTCTGGGGTATGAATAATCCTGGAGGATTCTCTCCTATTTATATTGGAGTTGGTAAGAATCATATTGGTCCACTTAAATTCCAATTTAAAGGTGACTCATCATTATATGGTTGTAAACTTCCAGTAGAAGGAGCTGTATTCTCTGATAGAAATACTAAGTCTACTGCTCTTATTGATTTAATGAAGCCATATCAAATTGGATACAATATTGTAAATAACCAGATTGCAGATATTCTAGTAGATGAACTTGGTACTGTAATCATGCTTGATCAGAATACATTGCCTAAACATTCACTTGGTGAAGACTGGGGTAAAGGTAATTATGCTAATGCATATGTTGCAATGAAGAACTTTCAGATTCTTCCTCTTGATACATCTATTACAAATACAGAGAATGCATTAAACTTCCAGCATTTTCAAAAACTTGATCTTGAGCAAACCAATAGGCTCATGTCAAGAATTCAACTTGGAAACTACTTTAAGCAACAAGCATATGAAGTAATTGGTGTTAACCCACAAAGAATGGGACAACAATTATCTCAGACTACTGCTACTGGAGTAGAACAAGCTATGGCAGCATCATATGCACAGACAGAGATATACTTTATCCAACACTGTGATTATCTAATGCCTAGAGTACACCAAATGCGTACTGACTTAGCACAATATTATAACTCTACAAAACCATCTGCTAGACTATCTTATATTACATCTGCAGATGAAAAAGTAAACTTTGAAATAGAAGGTACAGATTTATTAATGAGAGATCTTAATATTTTTGCTACAACTACTGCTAACCATAGAGCTGTTCTTGAACAGTTAAAGCAAATGGCAATGCAGAATAATACTACTGGTGCTTCTATTTATGATCTTGGTAAAGTTGTTCAATCTGATTCAATTGCTGAATTAAATAATGCTCTTAAAGATTCTGAGCAAAAACAACAGCAAATGAAACAACAAGAGATGCAACAACAACAGCAAATGCAAGAACAAGCTCTTCAGGCTAAAGCTCAAGAAGAAAAACTCAAGAGAGACTTTGATATGGCTGAAGCTGAGAAAAACAGACAAAGAGATATTCTCATTGCTGAAATTAGAGCTGCAGGTTATGGCGCTGCTGTTGATGTTAACAAAAATGAAATGTCTGACTATCAAGATGCAATGAAAGATATCAGACAAAGTGAGCAATATCAAGAGCAAAACAATCTACAAAGAGAGAAGCAAGTAAATGAAAATATGAGACAATCTCAAAAAATGGATATTGAAAGAGAAAAAATTCAAGCTCAAAAGGAGATTGCAGATAAGCAATTACAGATTGCAAGAGAGAATAAAAATAAATTTGATAATAAAACAGAAAAGAAGAAATAATCTTTTAGCTATATAGTCCAGAAAATTATGCTAACTGTTTTAAATATTTGAAGTTTATTTTGTATATTAAATTATAAACAAAACCAACAAATATGGAAGAAACCAACAAAAAACCTGATGATCAGGTCCAAGACTCTACAACGGTAGGTCAGGTAGATGTAAATATTGATGAGCTATTTGGAATGCCTGGTGCTGAAAGTGTAATGCTTCCATCAGATGATTCAGATAATAATAAACAAACGTCAGTCTTTTCTAAACCAAAAGATGTAGACACAACGTTCCTTGACAAACCTGCAACTAAAGCAGGTGATGATAGTAGTGATAATAACACTAATGTTTCTACAGCAGAAGTTGATGAGGCAATTGCTCAACTTGATGACATGATCACTCAAGAAGAAGAAACTGGAAATAAAGGAAGACCAAAGGTTGATAAATCTGGTCTTTCTGAGTTGGCTCAGAAAATGATTGAGGAAGGTACACTTATTCCATTTGATGATGATAAACCATTAGAGGAATATACTACCAAAGACTTCCGTGAATTATTTGAAGCTAACTTTCAAGAAAGAGAAAATAAAATTAGACAAGATACTCCAAGAGAGTTTTTTCAATCTCTTCCAGAAGAACTTCAGATTGCAGCTAAATATGTAGCAGATGGTGGAACAGACCTTAAGTCTTTATTTAGAACTCTTGCTCAAGTTGAAGAAGTAGTTCAATTAGATCCATCAAATGAATATGATCAAGCAGAGATTGCAAGACAATATCTTTATGCTACTCAATTTGGTACTCCTGAAGAAATTGAATCTGAAATTAATGATTGGGCTGATCTAGGCAAACTTGAGCAAAAAGCAAATCAGTTTAAGCCTAAGTTAGATGCAATGCAAGAAGAAATTATTGCAAGACAGTTAGCAGAGCAAGAAGCAAGAAAAGAACAACAAGCTGCACAGGCAAAAATGTATACAGATAATGTATATAATACTTTGTCAAAAGGAGAACTTGGTGGAGTTAAGCTTGATAGAAAAGTACAAAGTTTATTGTATTCTGGATTAGTTCAACCTAACTATCCATCCATATCAGGTAAACCTACTAACATGTTAGGTCACTTACTAGAAAAGTATCAGTTTGTTGAACCAAGACATGATCTTATTGCGGAAGCACTTTGGTTGCTTGCAGATCCAGATGGATATAAAGGTAAGATCAAAGAACAAGGTTCAAAGAAAACAGTTGAAGATACTGTAAGAAAATTAAAAACAGAAGAAAGTAGAAAGATTAGTTCATCTACTATTTCTGAAGATAATGATACAAGAAGAACACAAAAACAACAAAGAACACTCTCAAGACCAAATAATTTGTTCAAGAGATTTTAATTAGTAACAATTTAAATTAATATATACAATGGCAACTCCAGTAATGAACAATGGTATATTCCTTAGGGATACCGCTTACAACGCAAGTTCCCATGTGGATTCTTACCACTTGGTGAACATGCTGAAAGATGCAGAGCCAATGGACCTTGGTCCAGTGGATCTTTGGGCTATGGCTCAAAAGGTTGAAATGCCTCTTTATCAAATGTCATCATTTGGTGGAAAAAATGTTATCAGTGTAGATAACGCACGTGGGGAATACAGATGGCAAACTCCGGTTTCTATTGACCTTCCTTATATTGTTGAAGATGTTGAACCAGGCAATGACTTTAAAGGTGTTGATGGTACTACATTCCGTATCAAACTTAACAAAAGAGAATTTGGACATGGTGATATCATCACTTATGACAAATACAACGGTGTTGAGATGTACATTACACAAGAAGATATCCTCCCATTAGGTGATGGTTATATCTATACTGTGCAATTGGTAAACAATGACAACTACAAATATCTTGACAACAAGTATTTGGCTAATGGTACTAAAGTATTCCGTAAAGGTTCTGCAAGAGGTGAGTATGGTGAAAGATTCTCTGACATCATTACTAACACTGGCTTCCGTGAATTCTACAACTATGTAGGTGGTGCAGAAGCTCACGTACACTACTCTATCTCTAGCCGTGCTGACTTGATGATCAAAGGTGGTATGAATGCAGATGGTACAGTTCCTGTAACTGAGATCTGGAGAACATTTGACAAAAACATTGATCCATCTATTGCTTCTTTGGAAGACATGATCAAAGTTATGGGTAAAGATAAAGTTAAGAAAGCATTTGACAACGGTGACTTGTCACGTACATTCTTGACTAATATGGAAGCTGCTCACTTGAGCAAAATTGCAACTGACATTGAAACATACCTCATGTGGGGTCATGGTGGTAGAGTACGTCAGGATGGTCCAGATGATGTTAGATTGTCTGTGGGTCTTTGGAAGCAGTTGGATAACTCATTCAAAAGAGTATACAACAAAAATAACTTCACACTTGACTTGTTCCGTTCTGAGATCTACAACTTCTTCAATGGTAAAGTTGAATTCCAAGGTCCAGATCCAAAACGTAGCCTAGTTGTACAAACTGGTATGGGTGGTATGAGAATGGTTAATGAGGCTATCAAGCAAGAGGCTATCTCTTCTGGTCTTCTTATCCAGGCTGCTGATATCGGTGCAATCACTGGTAAAGGTATGGACTTGAACTTTGGTTTTGCTTACACTTCTTATGTTATTCCATTCTTGGCTAACGTTAAGTTTGTGTTGAACCCAGCATTTGACAATGTTCATACAAATGATATTGAGAACCCAATCATTGATGGTTTCCCATTATCTTCTTACTCATTCATTATCTTTGATATCACTGATAACACTAATGACAATATCTTCTTATTGAAATTGTCTTGGGATAATCAATTGAAATGGTGGTATCAAAATGGTACTATGGACTACATGGGACGTAGCCAAGGCTTCCAGTCTTCTGGTCAGTTCAATGGTTACCGTGTAATGATGAGCCAAACAATGCCAGCAATCTGGGTTAAAGACCCAACTAAAGTGTTGAAAATTGTTATGAGAAACCCTGTAACAGGTGGATCATTCTAATCTAAACTAGAAAGGATAGGGAGGGGGAAACTCCTCCCTTTTTTTCTTTATATTTAACCAACAAATAATAAAACCAACAAAACATGGAAAATTTCACAATGGTAGAAATGGGACACGGAACTGTTAAAAAAACAGCTATTGCAGTCCGCCCGTTCTTTGACAACTCAGTCTCAAATATGGGATTGGAAACTTATGGCTTATCTCTATATGATGGAGTTAAGCATTTTGAACAACTTGCTTGTTTAGAAAACAACGGAGTAATTAGATATCTTACTGGTTTAAATGAATTTGCACCAGAGATTAAACTATTACAAGTTGAAGATAAACTAGCAAGAATTAGAGAAATTAGAACTGCTGTAGCAGAACTTGAGAAAGAGTTAGCTGCAAATGTTTTAGATATTGAGGATCCACAGTTTTGGAATCAAGTAAAATTACTTAAGCCAGACAATAAAGAATTCTGGAATAGAATTCATATTTCTTGCGGTAATGAACCTACATTCTTAGACCCTAATGATCCATATGATAGAATTAAACTTTATGCTATTGAAGCTGGAGGTTTTTCTATTGTAGCAAAAAGTTTTGATGATGCAAGATCAAGAGCTGTTCCACCTAAGTTTTACTTAGACAAACAAGAGCAAACAGTTGTTGCAAGAACTGAATACAAGAAAATGCGTAACAAAGCACTCTCTGAACTTCAGAAATTATTTGACAAAAACAGTACTAAACTATTCTATGTAGCTAAAGTAGTAGATGGTAACAGTACCCAATATAGAAAGTCAACACCTAATGATGTTATGTATGAGAATATGGACTTGTACATCAATGGAGAAGGAGTTGAAGGCAACAAAGAAAGAGCTGCTAAGTCTTTCCTTGAAGCTGTAGGAATGGATATGGAAACACTAAAAATTAAATCAATTGTTAGAGATTCCGTATTTTTTAAGTATATTATTAATAAGGCTGATGGTTACATTTACCACGCTAAGACTAACGCAATGTTAGGGAGAAACGTGTCAGATGTAGTTGAGTATTTGAAGAACCCACTTAATGAGGATGTTCTTGCAGATCTTAACAAAGCCTGTGAAAAATTTTGGAACTCTTAAAAATAAAATAAAATGAAAAACAAACAAGATGGCAGCCCTCTAAGACCTACAATGAGACC
>Ga0315902_10014141_pt1 | contig 10279 bp, 9 predicted proteins | sample LakEriMetagenome_9_FD_203523 | JGI IMG/M metagenome (GOLD analysis project Ga0315902, IMG submission 203523) | Freshwater fungal communities from buoy surface, Lake Erie, Ohio, United States - Buoy 12 MA117 | ecosystem: Environmental > Aquatic > Freshwater > Lake > Lake biofilm | place: USA...
GGTTGGTTTAAAACGGAGGTTCATCGCTAGTGGTGGTTGCCCAGCCGCCAGCAGATGGTGTTGAGGTTGATGCAGCCCAAGGATCATCGTTGAAGCTTTCAGCTGCTGGAGCAGAGAATCCACTGTTGCCACCGGCTGCACGTTGTGCGCGAGTAACTTTCGCAGTTGCACTGCGAAGAGATGGACCTACTTCATCAACTTCTACCTCAAAGACGGTGCGCTTTTCGCCCTCTTTTGTTTCATATGAACGTTGCTTAAGGCGACCCGAAAGAATGACTCGCATACCTTTTGTCAGTGACTCAGCAACATTTTCTGCTGCTTGACGCCAGATCTGACATTGAAGGAAAAGGCTCTCGCCATCTTTCCATTCATTAGTTGCTTTATCTAAATAACGAGGAGTTGAAGCAACACGAAACTTTGCTACTGCCGCACCTGATGGTGTGAAACGTAGCTCTGGATCGTCTACTAAGTTGCCGATCATTGTGATTGTTGTGTCTCCTGCTGCCATTTTTTCCTTCTCTCGTTATCTACTCGTGGGTGCCGTGCTTTTATTCCGGACGAATTAGCTTCGTACGTAGTACTGATTCATTTAGATTTAGCTGACGATCAAGTTCTTTAATCGCTGCTGGTTCGCAGTGCATATCTACAACTGCGTAAATTCCTTCAGACTTCTTAAGGATTTCGAATGACATACGGCGCTTGCCCCAAACATCGAGCTTGTCGACTGTGCCGCCGCTATCTTTGATGATCTTGAGATATGTCTCAAGTGATGGTGTAACTGTTCTTTCTTCTAACTCTGGATCAAGAATGACCATTAGTTCGTAGTGACGCATGCGTTAACCCGACCTCCTCTGGACTAAGACGGCCACGGCATTTCCGTGACAGGAGGGTTAGTGCTCTCATTTACCGCAAATATATTTCAATGGACTGACATAGATCAGCGACCGACATATATAAAGAGGTGAAACAAGGGGCTAAGGGTAACTCTTGCCTGCCTCAAAGAGAAAATCGGCCAATTTGCCCTGTGAATCAGGCTTGTTTGGGGACCTAAGCGCCAGGGCTCGGCGAACCAGAACAGCTACCAGTAAGACCGTGGCGGCGATGCGCAGCAGGCTGATCAAGGCGTAGCCAGTTACCGGCAATCCAAATTTAGCTCCCGTCACGGTGGCTAGGTGTTGCCAGATTGCAACGTGATAAATGACTTCGCTGACTTGCCAGACCCAGAACGCAGGCAGATCACGTTTATCAATTAGCGCAATTAGTGCAAGTGGCGCCAACCACAGAACATATTGCGGTGAATAAACCTTGCTAACGCATGTAACTGCTGCGATAACGATAAATGCAATTTGGGCAAGAGTTGGAATGTAGTCAAGTGCGAATAAGAAAATTCCAAGAGCGGCAATGCAAGCTAGCAATAACAATATTGAAAGATAATTTAGATTTGCGAGTCCGATACCTAAAGCTGAGAGCGCATACCAGAGTGAACCCCAATCGGCTACGCGTTCAATATTTAGTTTATAGAAATACCACCAACCATCGAAGGTTGTTAACGCCACCGGCAAATTGATTGCTAACCAAGTTGCCAAAGTTATTGTTGAATATCTGACCGCGCCTTTGAGATTATGGTGCCGATAGAAAATATAAATGGCAACTGGAATTAAGAAAACTGGAATAAATTTCGTAGCAATTGAAATTCCGATTGCTAACGCACTTAGATCATATTGTTTGCGGTCAAACCAATAAATTGAAAGCATCATCGTTGCTATTGCCCAGAGGTCCCAATTTATATATAAAGATGCAATTACTGCGGGTGTGAATGAAAGTAGATAACCAAACTGTGGGCGAATCCGTGCAGTAACTAGCGCGACGAAAATAAACAAGAGTGCAAGTAAAGCGGCATTTAATAGATAGTAAGTTGTTGTAACTTCGGCCAATTGCGCCGTTAAATACATAACCAAACCAGTTAAAACAGGATACTCCACTGGTTGTTCGCCACTAAATGCCCAAGCTCCACTGCCAATTGAGCGATTTCCTAAAAGGCTTGGTAAATCAGAGTAACAAGCGTGAATATATTGGCCTGGAGTGGCCCAGTTAAAGCCAATACATGGTGAAAATTTGGCAAATGAAATGGCGCTAGCTAGAAACGCGAAGAAAACTATCGTGCGCGTTTTCATTTTAAGCTCTAGTTACTTCTTATAAACCTGAACGCCACCAGAAGTCATTACTACTGGATCTGTTCCGCCAATATTTACTGGTTCTGGAAAATTAAGAACCGGTTCGCCCTTTAGCGCACCTTTCATGAACGCCGTCCAGATACGTGCGGGGAAAGATCCACCAGTTACCGAATTCAAACCACCAATGCCATTAAGTGTCTGTGATGCGTTATCACGGAAGAGGGCAACAGAGGCAGCCAATTGTGGTGTGTATGCACTGAACCAAGCTGACGCGTTTGATTGGCTAGTACCAGTTTTGCCTGCTGCTGGTCGACCTAAACCACGTGCAGCGCCACCGGTACCACTGGTTACAACTTTTGAGAGTGAATAGGTTAAGTCGGCCATCACATCTGAGGCAAATACTTCTTGAGTTTGTGATTTACCTTCATAAAGCACGCCGTTGTTAGAACCACGAACTTCTGAAATCAAATATGGTTTAGCGTAAATTCCGTTAGCGGCAAAAGTTGCATAAGCGCTTGCCACATCAATTACATGTGGGCTAGCTGCTCCAAGTACAACTGATGGCGTTGGCATCATGGCAACAGATTCTGGTATGCCTGCACGTCTTGCCGCATCGACAACGTTTTCTGGGCCTACTCGAATTCCGAGTGGTACAAATACGGTATTAATTGAATGCGCCATCGCATTTAACATTGAGGTTTGACCCCAACCTTCGTTTCCATAATTCGAGACTTCATATGGTTTTCCGGCATCATCAAAAGTTTGCGGGCTGTCGCCATTCCACATTGAAGTCAATGGAATTCCTTGTTCAAATGCAGCAATAAATGCAAATGGTTTAAAGGTAGAGCCAGCTAGTGCGATTGATTGTGTGGCATCGTTTAATTGCCTTGCTACGTAGTCTTTTCCGCCATACATAGCCACGATTTCACCGGTTCCCGGGCGGATCGCAACCAAACCGATATGCAAATTATCTGGCGCTTTGGCAGGGGATTGCTTATTGACTGCATCAACCGCGGCTTGCTGTGCTTGTTGAACTAAGGTTGTTTTTACAACCAAACCACCAACCATAATTTGATCTTCAGTAAAACCAAATTTAATTAAGTCTTTGCGAACCGCTTCAATAATGTGGCCTTTAGGTCCACTCAGCGAACCAGAAGTTGCGCGTGGCGTAATGTAAGGAATCTTTAGTTTGGCGCTTTCTTTTTCGGTTAGCCAACCTTTTTCAACCATACCTTTAACAACATAGGCAAAACGCGACTCGAGGCGAGGTCGGTTTTCCTTTTTAAAAGCTGGATCATATAAACCTGGTGAGCGCAGGATCGAGGCCAAGACCACTGCTTGTGAAACTGAGAGTTGATCTACGGTGCGATTGAAATACTGAAGAGATGCAGTTTGCACACCGTAAGAACCGCGACCGAAATAAATTGTATTTAAGTAGTTCTCTAAAATCTCATCTTTCGAGAGTTGATTCTCCAGTTTAATTGCAATTACTAATTCTTTAATTTTTCTCTGAATAGTTCGTTCTGAAGTTAGAAATGCGGTTTTCGCATACTGCTGCGTAATTGTTGAGCCACCGCGCCCGTTTCCGAGTGTCAAAATGTTATCTATTACGGCTTGGGTTAAACCTTTTACGCTAAATGCTTTATTGGTGTAGAAGTTGCGATCTTCAGCTGCCATCACCGCTTCGCGTAGATGTAACGGAATTTTCGTGAGCGAAACAATGGTTCGGTTTTGTGCACCGATACGGCCTATTTCTTCGCCGTTGGCATATTGAATAATTGTGGCCTGGCTATTTACATAAGCATTTGGGTCTGGGATTGAAACTGTGAAATAAGCGATCGCAAACAAGGTAGAGCCTGCCACGAATCCAAAGCCACCCAGAAAGATGGCAGCCCTGATAAATAACCGTTTCGAGAGCTTAAATGCCATGGTTCAAGGCTACCTGTTATGCCCAGTCACTATCTTCAAGCGTTCGGGTGTAACGGGGTGGTTTGCGCTCAACGCCATCGCCCAGGACAAAAGAGACACAGAGATGGTTCCAAGAACAGTCGCGACAAACTTCAACTATATAAACCCGAAACTCACCATATTCTTTTTCCATTTGGCGCAGTTCGTCGGCATTTTTAATGCGACCTGAGTATTGGCCGAGTTGATCACCAAAGGTGTACATAAGCTCAACCATAGAAAGATGTTTGCAAACTGGGCAAGGTCTGGTGGTTTTAACTCCATGAAATTTGGCAGCTCGCATCAAATATGGATCAGCATCGCACGCATTGACCGTGCCACGAAAGAGCGCTGCCAAAGTGGCACGCTTATCGAGTGAATAATCGATGAACGAGCGTTGCGATTTCATTAAAGCTAAGAATAAAGGGTCTTAAGTAACTACGCTTGCCAATATGAATTTCTGGCAGTTGCTAAAGCACCCGCGATTGTCGCGCCTGCTATTGGTGCGCTGGATTGGGCAAGGCACTGATGGCATCTTTCAGGGCGCACTTGCAACATTTGTTCTCTTTTCACCGGAACGGCAAGCCAGTGCTTTGAGTGCCGCATTGGCATTTGCTGTTGTTTTACTTCCTTATTCAATTATTGGGCCGTTTGTTGGCACAGTATTAGATCGAGTCTCTAGGCAACGAGCTCTCTTTATATCGAATTTATCTCGCGCACTAGATTTACTTTTGATCGCACTCTTGGTTTTCACTGGCCGAACTGGTTTAGAACTTACGGTTTTGGTTTTGTTCGCCTTTGGTCTTAACCGTTTGATACTGGCTGCCACTTCTGCTGGTTTACCTTTATTGGTTGATCAACCAAATTTAATCTCCGCAAACGCAATGGCGGTTACGGGTGGTTCGGTTTTCTTGGTTTTAGGTGGCGGCTTAGGGCTCGGTTTACGCAAAATATTTGACTCATTTGCAACCGCTGATCATGTAGATGCCTATTTAATTATTGCCGCGAGTTGTGGTTACGCGTTGGCTTCAATAATGGCGCTGCGTTTGCGCAAACTAGAAATTGGTCCGCTGCAACATGAACGTAAGCCCGCATCGCTTACGCAAGGTTTTGTTGAACTGCGCGAAGGTTGGAAATTTCTTGGCGTTCATGTTGATGCAATGCGCGGAATTATTGCAAATGGTTTTCAGCGTGGTGGCCTAACGGCGCTCACTTTGGTTGGTTTGATGTTAGAGCGCAATACTTTTAATGATCCTAATCAGCCGGAAGCAGGTTTATCGGGACTGGCTTTAGCATTTTCAATTGCTGGTATCGGAATTGTTTTGGGTGCACTTATCGCACCATTTGGCGTGAAGAGATATGGCCGTCACAAGTGGATGAGAACCATGATGTTCTTAAGTGTTATCGGGCCGCTACCTCTGGCTATTTGGGGGACTGAACCAACACTATTTCTGGCCGCATTTTTGACGAGTTTGTTCGGGCAAAGTTTTAAAGTTACCAACGATGCACTCGTGCAATCCAAAATTAATGACTACTACCGTGGTCGCGTTTTTGCCGTTTACGATGTTTTGGTAAATGCCGCAATTGTTAGTGGTGGCGTTATCGCCGCACTTTTGTTATCTGACTCTGGTCAAGGTTGGCAGGTGCCCACATTGGTATCGGCAATCTACTTACTAACTGCAGTTCGTTTATTGCGAAGCGGAAAATTTCTCCCACCAAGCAAGTAACTCTTTGGTGGCGATTTCTTCACCGAGCGGGCCACGCTCTAGGCGCAATTCGAGTAAGAAGTCGAGGGCCTTTCCAACTGTTGCTGAAGGTTTTAAGTTCAACAACTGCATAACTGCAGCACCATCTAGATCGGGGCGGATTTTATTTAGCTCTTCCGCTTCCATAAGTCGCGCAATACGATTTTCTAAAGATTCATAAGCGTTGGCAAGACGTTCGGCTTTGCGCACATTTCGGGTCGTGCAGTCGGCACGAGTTAAAACATGTAAATGAACCAGTAAATCGCCTGAATCACGCACATATCTTCGTACTGCTGAGTCGGTCCATTCACCATCGCCGTAACCGTGAAAGCGCAAATGTAGCGCTGTAAGAGTCTCTACTGACTCCACTACATCACTGGAATAACGCAGCTTTTTGAGTCTCTCTCGAGCCAAGCGCGCACCAACAACTTCGTGGTGATGGAAGGAAACACCGCCGCCTTCAATCAAAGCTCGAGTCTTTGGTTTTCCAATGTCGTGCATTAAAGCAGCCAACCTAATTACTAAGTTAGGACCACCCAAGCGTTCTTCTTGTGCAATTGCTTGCTCTAAAACAGTTATTGAGTGTTCGTAAACATCTTTGTGGTGGTGATGTTCATCTATCTCTAACTTTAATTTTGGGATCTCTGGAATTACCAATGTTGCCAATCCAGTATCTACCATTATTGAAATACCGCGACGTGGATTATCTGACATTAATAATTTAGTAAATTCATCGCGGATGCGTTCTGCGGAAACGATTGAAATACGTGAAGCCATATCTTTCATCGCCAACAGCGTTGATTCTTCGATTTCAAAATTTAATTGGCTAGCAAAACGAGCAGCACGCATCATTCGCAACGGATCATCAGAAAATGATTGCTCGGGTGTAACCGGGGTGCGCAAAATTTGTTTTGCTAAGTCAGCTAATCCATTAAATGGATCAATAAATTCTGGGGTGGAAGTTGTTAACTCAAGGGCCATGCAATTAACGGTGAAATCTCGACGCGATAAATCACCTGCAATATTGTCACCGAATTCAACTTCGGGTTTGCGACTTTCTGGATCGTATTTATCGCTGCGATAAGTGGTTACTTCGACAGTTGTGTCACCACGTTTCGCTGCGACGGTACCGAATTCAATTCCGGTATCCCAAATATTTTCACCCCAGATTTTTAAAATCTTTTTACTCTCGAGGGGTAGTGCATCGGTTGTGAAATCTAAATCGTTTCCCAGGCGCCCCAAAATTGCGTCGCGAACTGGTCCGCCTACTAGCGCCAACTTGTAGCCGGCCGCTTTGTAAGCAGCGGCCAGTGAACTGGCTAAGGGGGCGCGTTCGATAAGCGAGCGAATAGCTATTTCGCCTGCGGCACCTAATGGACTCGTCACAATAGGTAAGGCTAGAGGACTACCCTTGCTCCATGACCCCGGCACCTAGTGCGGGCAGCGAAGGTACGAAGAAAAAGCGGCGACGTAGACGTCCCGCCAATCGCGCCCCACACGCAGTTACCACCCCAACCGATGGCAATTCGCCTGCTCCAAAAGCGCCACCTAAGAGTTCGGGTGGCTCGCCAAATAAGAAGAGCCCTGAGCGACGTCCTTATGCCAAACGCGTCGATGAAGTTAGTGCGGGTGGGTTAGTCATCGATTTCTCTGGCACGCGCGGGTTGTTGATTGGTCGCATCGATCATAAAGATGCATCTCGCGAACGTTTGCTCTGGTCGCTTCCTAAGGGACATATTGAAGCGGGCGAAACTCCAGAACAAGCAGCAATTCGAGAGGTGCAGGAAGAAACCGGCATTACTTCAGAGATAACTAAATCGATCGGCGTAATTGATTTTTGGTTTATGGCCGGTGGAAAAAGAATTCATAAGACAGTTCATCACTTTATTTTCAAGGAAGTCTCCGGTGAGTTGACTCCACAGATTACTGAAGTTGATGAGGTTTCTTGGTTCCCGCTTTCTGAAATCGTAGAGCGGTTGGCATACCCAGATGAAAAGAAATTAATTGCAAAAAGTGGCGAGATTTCGTTATGAAACGTATCTGGTTAGTTCTGATTTTAATTCTTGGATTACAGTTTACTTTTCTACCAGCTCAAGCTGCTGATGCAAAAATTATTAGATTAGTTACGGAACCAAATCGTAATTTCAGTGGTTACTTCTATAGCGAAGAATTAACAACACGTTTAGCGCCGACTGGCGATCTAGGAAAATTAGTTTTTTATCCATCTAACCGACCACGTATTTGGGTAGTTGATACAGCCTTCATTGACGATGTGATTGCGATGAAAGACGAATATAAAATTGGGTTAGAAAGTGGCGAGAAAATTGATGGCGTTGGTTCCGATGTCGCAACTAACTGGTTAAATCAATTTTCTTTCATCTCTAGTAGCGACCAAGTGATCGTTCTACCTTACGGAAATCCCGCCTATCGTTTGCTTAAAAATTACGCTCCTGGCGAGCTGAACTTCTACTACTCCAATGCAAACAAGCGTTTGGCAAGCTTTTTAGCTCGCCCCGTAATTAGCGATAAATTGGGTAAATACAGCAAGGGTTCCCTAAAAAGTTCCAATTCATTACGGATTGACTATGCCGAGAATCGGCGAGCAGTGACGACCTTGAGTCGAGTTGTCGATGCCCCCGAATTAACAACTTTACGACTACAACTCGCTCGTTTATTAGATCCAAATATTGATAAAAAATTTCGAGCACGGTTATTAAAGAGTGCCGAAAAAGAAGTCACTCGCTCAAATCGAAAGTTAAGAGTTATTTCAGGCCGATATCGCTTAACTTCAGCTTCGGATAAAGTTCCGATTACTTTGGTTAATAACTTCAGCACGCCAGTAAAAGTTACCCTTGAACTACTGCCTAGAAATTCAAGGGTTCAAATCGCGGATATCACCGATGTGAGTATTGCGCCTAACTCTAAAATGCAATTATTGATTCCCGCAAATGTAATAACTCCTGGCACGGTTACCGTGGCAGCTCGTATGACTGATACAAAGGGTGTACCGATAACTAAGTATTCGCAATTGAATTTAAATCTCTCGGTGGTTGATTCGAGGGTTGCTTGGTTTACTTCTGGTGCTGCAGCTTTACTTTTTATCGCTGCGACTTTACAAACTATTCGTCGAGTGCGACGGAGTAGAAAATGAAACCAGTAGATCTATATCGAGCTTCTAGCGTTATGGCTATCGGCACCATAATCTCTCGCATAACTGGGTTCATTCGTGGTGTTCTACTGGTTGCCGCGTTGGGTACCGCGTTGCTTGCTGATGGTTATAACGTCGCAAACACGATGCCTAATATTATTTATAACTTGGTTGTTGGTGGAGCCCTGACTGCAATTTTTGTGCCGCAGTTAATTCGTTCATTTTCTGACGAAGATGGTGGCGTTGGTTTTGCTTCGCGTTTGGTTACAACGATCAGTACTTTATTGCTTGGCTTGACTGTAGTTGGCATGATTTTTGCGCCAGTTTTAGTTCGAATTTACGCGCCTGAATTCACAACGCCAGGTTTTGAAAACGAATATTCCATAACTGTGGCATTTATGCGCTATTGCTTGCCCCAGATCTTCTTCTTAGGTCTTTATGCAATGTTAGGCCAGGTAGCTAATGCGCGAGGCTCATTTGCTCCCCTTATGTGGGCTCCCATTCTTAATAACCTAGTTGGCGTAGTTTTGTTGGGCGGTTTCCTTTATTACGTTCCAAATATCAGTGCTGACACGATTACCGATACCCAAGTGGCAATTTTGGGGTGGGGAACAACTTTAGGTGTTGTCGTTCAAGCGCTAGTTTTGATTCCCGTTATTGCGCGTACCAAAATTAAATTGCGCTTAAAGTTTGGTTTTGCTGGTTTAGGTAAATCTTTCAGGTTAGCTGGATGGACTTTAGTTTATGTTTTGATTTCTCAACTTGGTTATCTAGTAACCGTAAATGTTGCTACTAGCGCAGCAGTTCGCAGCGCTCAAGAAGGAATCACTCGTGGTGTTGGTTTCACGCCATACAGCAACGCGTATCTCATTATGTTATTACCGTATTCAATCGTGACCATTTCTATTATTACAGCTTTGCTTCCTCATTTATCTAGATTGGCAATTGCTAAAGATTTCGAGGAAGTGAAATCTCAACTAGTTAGAGCAATTCGCTTAGTTGGAGTTATCACAATTCCTAGCGCGGTTGGTTTGGCATTCTTTGGTCCATTAATCACTGAAGTGCTCTTTTTTGGTATTAGCCGTAGTGATTCTTCATATATTGGTTATGTTTTATCAGCACTCAGTTTTGGCTTGATTGCATTTTCGATTAACCTTATCTTGGTTCGCGGTTTTAATGCTTTTGAAGATACTAAAACTCAAGTTATATCGATCTTTATTATCAACTTGATCGCAGTTGCGCTTTCTTATTTGATTCTAAATACTGTC